>Ga0105237_10000625_pt1 | contig 49435 bp, 43 predicted proteins | sample KBSC24metaG_FD_81520 | JGI IMG/M metagenome (GOLD analysis project Ga0105237, IMG submission 81520) | Corn rhizosphere microbial communities from Kellogg Biological Station, Michigan, USA - KBS C2-4 metaG | ecosystem: Host-associated > Plants > Roots > Rhizosphere > Soil | place: Michigan, USA...
CGGCCAGCGCCGCTTCCTCGGCCAGGTCGGCCACGTCGATCGCGATGCCGGCGCAGGCTTCGGCGATCGCGTCGGCCGCGTCGGCCGCGATCAGCCCCTCGGCCGCCTCCGCCCGCGCCAGCGCCGCCTCGAAGGCGAGCGCGTGGCGGATGGTCGCGGCATCGGAGAAGGCGGCGATCATCTCCGCCGTGCCGGCGGGGCGGGTGCGCAGCAGGTCGCTCACAGGTCGAAGAACACCGTCTCGCCCGCTCCGCCGAGCCGGATGTCGAGCCACCAGCCACCATCCCGGGGCTGGGCGATCAGCGTGCCGCGCCGCGCCCCGGGCACGAGGCCCAGGATCGGATCGACGTCATTGCCGTCGCCGTCCGCGAAATAGCAGCGCGTCGCGAGCCGCTTGAGCACGCCGCGCGCGAAGACCGAGACCGCCAGATGCGGGGCCTGCAGGCTGTTGCCGGGCCCCGGCACGCGGCCGGGGCGCACCGTGCGGAACCGGTAGATGCCCTCCGCGCTGGTCGAGGCGCGGCCGAAGCCGATGAAATGCGGATCGATCGCGACATCCTCGCGCGGATCGTCGGGCGAGGCGTAGCGGCCGGCCGCATTCGCCTGCCAGATCTCGATCATCGCATCGGGCACGATGTCGCCCCGCGCATCGTAGACGCAGCCGGCGAGCTCGATCACGTCGCCGGCCGGCGTGCCGGTGGAGGAGGGGAGGTTCAGCTGGTAATGGGCGTCCGGAAACAGATCGGGCCGCGCCCCCATGTCGGACGGGCCGACCAGATCGGCGCCGCCCTTCCAGGGCAGGCCGTAATGAAAGAAGGGGCCGACCGTCTGCGACGGCGTCTGCCCGAACAATGCGGGATCGAGATTGTCCTGCCGGGGCCGGGCGTTGCGGGTCTCCAGATCGGGGGACTCAGTGATCATGATGCGCGTCCTCGAATGGAGTCTGGTCGCGGCCCTTGAGGATCACGTCGAACAGATAGCCCAGTGCCCAGTTGGGCTCCGTCGTGTCGATATCGAACCGCGCGACCATGCGCTGACGATAGGGCATCGGCACGGCGTTGGCGATCGGATCGATCTCGATCAGCGGGTCGTCGGGGAAATAAAGCTGGGTCACCAGCCGCGTCGCGAAGGCCGGGCCGAGCAGCGACAGATGGATGTGCGCCGGCCGCCAGGCATTCCGGTGGTTGCCCCAGGGATAGGCGCCCGGGCGGATGGTGACGTAGCGATAGCGGCCCTGCGCGTCGGTGATGACGCGGCCGGCGCCGGTGAAATGCGGATCGAGCGGGGCATCCCATTGATCCTTCGCATGGATGTAGCGGCCGGCCGCATTGGCCTGCCACACCTCCATGACCGTGTCGGGCACGGGCCGGCCCTCTTCGTCGAGCACGCGGCCGGAAACGATGATGCGCTGGCCGATCGGCGCGCCCTGATGCTGCGCCGTGAGGTCCGCCATGGCCGGCCCCATCAGGCGATCCCAGCGACCGGCCGGGCCCGTCGTCTCGGTCAGGGTCTGGGGGATGCGGATCGGCGGTTGCGAGGGCGCCCGCAGCACCGTCGAGCGATAATCGGGAAAGAGGGACGGCGGAGCGCCCGGGTCCTCATGGGCATAAGGTCGAATGTCGGTCATCCTGCGTATCGCCTTCGGCTCGATGTCTCACGCCCCTCCGGCTTGCCCGAGTCGCGCCGGATTGGACATGGCGAGGCCGTCCAATTATATGGACAAAGCAACCGAACCCGATCGGGGCCGAGACCATGACATCCGTGCCCACATTCTATCTCTACGGCGAACCTCCGCGCAGTATCGAGGATGGATTCGTCCATGTGGAGAGCATGGACGATCGATCCCGGCCGAACGAGTGGACGATCCAACCGCACGCGCACGCGCAGCTGGCCCATATCTTCTATGTGGCGGCGGGCGGCGGGGAGATCCTCGCCGACGGCGGGCGCAGGCGATGCTCGGCACCCTGCCTGCTCCTCGTGCCGGCCGCGGTCGTCCACGGTTTCGACTGGCAGGAGGAGACCAGCGGATCGGTCATCACCCTGGCGACGCCCAGGCTTTCGGGTCTGACCTGGCTGGCGCCGGAGACGGCCGGGCTGCTGTCCCGGCTCGACGTCATCGCGCTCGATGCCGGGGAGGCCCGCAAGATCGAGCGGTGCATCGCCGACCTGATGCTGGAATTGAGCTGGTCCCGGATCGGGCACGACGCGGCCGTGCAGGCGGCGCTGCTGTCCATCCTGGTGAGCGTGCTGCGGCACCGGACCGGGCAACCGGTCGCGGCCACGAACGAGGGCCGGCAGCGCGCGCTGGTGGCGCGGCTGCGCGAACGCATCGAGGAGCGCTACCGCCTGCGCGAACCGATCGCCGATTATGCCCTGGCCCTCGGCACGAGCGAAACGGCGCTGCGCCTCGCCTGCGCGACTGTCGCGGGATGCCCGCCGGCGGCCATGATCGACCAGCGGGCGCTCCTCGAAGCGCGCCGCTCCCTCCTGTTTTCCGATCTGTCGATCGGCGAGGTGGCCTTTTCGGTCGGCTTCCCGGACGCCGGATATTTCTCGCGCTTCTTCACGAAGCATGTCGGCCGGTCTCCGCGCAGCTATCGCGATGCGCAGAGATTGGCGGCCGCGGCCTGAGGAGGGGGCGGCATCCAGGCATCCTTCCCGCCAGGGGGAGGATCTGAAAGGCTGTGCGGGCTGGCCAGGCGAGGCCCTGCGCGTCTAGCGCCGCACCGGATCGCGGCCCGCGGTTACGCCGCCAGCTCGGTCACCCAATGCCGGGCATGGACCTGATTGGCGGGCTCGAGGGGAGCGGGCACGCGCGCCGGCGCGGGCGTGGCGACGGTGTGGGCGCGCTCTTCCTGGAGGTCGCGGTAATAGAAATAGAGGGCGATCAGCCGGATCATGGCATATTCCGAATTGTTGCGCTGCAATATGGTGCCATCTGGCTGCATCACGGGCTGTTTTCAATTGCATTCCGCGCAACTCATGTTGCGCTGCAAGGCGATCGTCGCGGCGGTGGCGCCCCGGGATCAGCCGCCGTGGCCCGCCCCGAGAAGCGGCGCGAGCCTCTCGACCTGCTCCAGCAGGTGCCGGCGATGCCGCTGCACGGCATCCTCGCCGAAACGCCCGATCAGCCCCGAGATGGTGAGCGCTCCGATCATGACGCCCGCCCTGTCCCGCAGCGGGCAGGCGACGGCCGCCAGCTCCGGATCCCGGTCGCCGAGCGACAAGGCCCAGCCCCGATCGCGAACCTCCCGGGCCGCCGCCGATTGCTCCCCGCTTCCGGCCCGCAGCACGAGCCCGGCCGCGCCTTGCCCCAAAGGATGCCGCGAGCCTTCCTCGAGATGATGCCGGGCGGAGCGGGGGGAGTTTTCCCGGAACAGGCAGATGCGCTCGTCCCCATCCCGCACATAGAAGGATGCCGTTTCCTGCGCCGCCTCGGAGAGCGATCGAAGCGCCGGCCGGATGACGTCCGCGAGCGTCGGGGCCGACCGCACGAGACCGCCCAGCCGCGCCAGCTCCGGTCCCAGCAGAAAGCGGCCGCTGCCGTCCCGGTACAGGAAACCCTTCCAGATCAGGGAATTGGCAAGCCTGAGGATGGTGCTCTTGGGCAGCGCCGACCGCTGGGCCAGCATGGCGAGGGTCAGCTCCTCGCCGGGGCCGCGGAAGCATTGCAGCAAGGAGAGCGCCCGGCTCACGGCTTCCACATTGGGGGCGGTTTCGAGGGCGCTGTCCATGTCTCTTTCTAGATATTCCGTACAGCGGAATGCAAGCCGTTTGACGGAACAGTGGATGCGCCCTTAATGGCCCTCAGACGCGGACAAGGAGCCGCGCCTCGTGGAGGGACGGATGCGGATGGCCCAGGACGGGAATGTCGGAACCGGCGGAACGCTGGATCGGCGGACGATGCTGACGGTCGGGGGCATGGCATTGCTCGCGGCGTGCACGGGGAAGGCGGGCAAGCGACCCGATATCGATTTCATCATCCCCTATGCGCCGGGCGGCGGCTTCGATTCCTATGCCCGCATCGTGCTGCCGCCGCTGCAGAAGGCGCTGGGCGTGCAGGTGCATCCCGACAATGTCGACGGCGCCGGCGGCGCGCGCGCGGCCAACATGCTCTACCGCGCCAAGGCGGACGGATCGGCCATCTCGATCGTCAACATTCCCGGCGCCATCATCCTGCAGCAGCAGGGCGGGCTCGCCTTCGATCTCGCCCGGCTGACCTGGCTCGCCAACATGGGGCGGGATGCCTATGGCGTGGTGGTCGCCGCCAATTCGCCGATCCGGACGATCGACGACCTGCGGGCGCTGGGCAAGCGGCGCACGGTGCAATTCCCCTGCGTCGGCCCGGCCGGCATGGCCTATTCGGCGACCAAGATCGGCATGCACCTGCTCGGCGTGCCGGTGAACCTGATCTCCGGCTACAAGGGCACCAACGACTATATCGTCGCCACCATGCGCGGCGACGGCGATGCGGCGATCGCGTCGCTCACCGCGATCGAGCCGTTCCGCCAGGCCGGCACCGTGCGGCTGCTCTGCACCTTCGAGAAGACGTCGAGCATCCCCGGGGTGCCGGATGCGACCCTGCTCGGCCAGCCCGATCTCGCCGACATCGTGCAGCTGCGCTCGATCGCGGCGCCGCCGGGCCTGCCGGACGATCTGCGCCAGTCCTACAGCAAGGCGCTGGTCACCGCGATGCGCGATCCTTCGGTCACCGCATGGGCGAAGAAGAAGCATGCCAGCCTCGCGCCGGACGATTCCGACACCACCATCCAGCTCATCCGCCAGCAGAGCCAGTTCGTGACGCGCTGGAAAGGCCTCATCGCGTCCTGATCGTTTTCCGAAGCCTGTTCCGAAAAGGAGTATCCGTGATGGAAGGCAGCCCCCAGCGGGATGGCCCGAGGGTCGGCAAGGACCCGGCCACCGCCGGCCACAACTCGAACATGATGACCGTCGACGAGAAGGTCGCCAATCTCTACCATTCCAAGAAGGACCGGATCTTCGTCCGCGGCTTCCAGGGCGAGTATAACGTCAAGAAGGAGCTCGACCGGCTGCGCAACGCGCCGCGCGTGCTGAAGGCGAAGGAGATATCCTTCGTCGACGGCCCGCAGGCCTATAGCCGCCACTATGTCGAGCCCAAGGACGGCATCACCCAGACCTTCCACATGCATCTCGAGGAATATGCGCCGGGCGGCTATTCGCAGAAGCACGGCCATGTGAACGAGGCGGCCTTCTATATCCTCGACGGCGAGGGCTATGAGGTCCACGACGAGGTACGCTACGACTGGAAGGCGGGCGACATCGCGATCGTCCACAACAATTGCGTGCACCAGCATTTCAACGCGTCGAAAACGAAACCGGCGCGCTGCCTCGTGATCAAGACCAAGCCGCTCTATCTCTTCCTCAACATGCTGTTCCAGAAGCAGGTGACCGCGCGCCACACCGAGGACACGCCGGAAAGCGCGGGCTTCGAGGTGCGCGAGGACGAGATCGACTACAACCATCCCGAGGGAGGCTATTGATGGCCTGGGGCGAAAGCGGCGCCTGGATGCAGGGCGCGGGCAACGAGCGGCTCTACCAGAAGCTGCTGGACGAGGCGCGCGACGCGCCCTCGCGCAACGCGCGGCGGCGGAAGATCGTCCGGCCGGAGGAGATGCCGTGGGAAATGTCCCGCCAGGGCATCCTCAAGCATCTCATCAACGAGGACATGAACACCCGCATGGAGACGGTGGACGTCTACATGCAGCTCATCCCGCCGGGCTCGCGCTCGGGCCGGCACCGGCACCTCGCCGAGGAATGCCTCTACGTGCTGGAGGGCAAAGGCTACGACATCCACCAGGATTGCGACGTCGAGATCACCGACACCTTCGTGTGGACGCCGCAGGAGGAGACGAAGCGCTTCGAGTGGGAGGCGGGCGACTATATCTACATCCCGCCCAACACCATCCACCAGCATTTCAACGCCGATCCGGAGCGCCCGGTGCGGCTGATCTCGTCCACAGCGCGGATCTTCCGCCAGATGGGCCTGAACACGCTGGAGCAGCTGGAGGACGCGCCCGAATATGATCCCAACGTGGTGCTGACGCCCGAGCTGGTGCGGGCGTATATGCGGGGCGACAAGGTCGCGGCCTGATCATGGCAGGGGAGGGCGGCCGATGACCGGCGGCAAGGGCCACACGCTGGCCGACCACGCGCTCGGCGCCCTCTTCGATCATGGGCACGACCATCACGATCATGATCACGACCATGATCATGATTTCGAGGACACGCTCTCCGGCCGGCCGCTGGTCGCGCTGGGGCTCGATATCGGCTCGTCGGGCATCCAGGCCGCCTTCTCGCGCGTGCCGGCGGAGGGCGGGGCCGGGGAGCCGTTCTGGCTTTCGCCGGTGATGCTGACGCCGATCGGCCGCGACGGCGCGATCGACGAAGCGGCGCTGTGGCGGATCGTCGCGGGCGTCTTCGAGCGGGCGGGCATCCGGCCCGACGATGTCGATACCGGCGCGGTGATCCTGACCGGCGCGGCCGCCGCCGGGAAGACCGCCCCGGCGATCGCGGCGCATGTTTCCGAGATGGCCGGCGATCTCGTCTGCGCGGTGGCGGGCGATCATATGGAGGCGCTGCTCGCCGCCTACGGATCGGGCGCGGTGGCGCTGTCCCGCGAAGGCGGCGGGCGGAGGCTGCTGCTGGTCGATATCGGCGGGGCGACCGCCAAGCTCGCCATCGTCCAGGGCGGCCATGCCGAGGCGACCGCCGCGCTGGCGATCGGCGGGCGGCTGATCGCGATCGACCGCGAGGACCGGATCGTCCGCCTCGATCCCATGGGCGCCTATCACGCCGAGGCGGCCGGGTTCCGCTGGAGCCATGGCGATCGGATCGCGCCCGCCGATCTCGCCGCCGTCGGCATGCGGATGGCGCGGCGGCTGGGCGACGCGATCGCGGCCGTGCTGGCCGGCGGCGCCGCGCCCGTCGGCGCCGCCGATCTGTTGCTCACCGATTGGCCCCGCGCGGCCGGTCCGATCGATGGCGTCCTGGTCTCGGGCGGCGTCGCCGAATATGTCTATGCCCGCGAGACCCGGCACTTCGGCGATCTCGCGCCCGCGCTCGGCAAGGGGCTGCGCGCGGGCATGGATGCGGCGGGCGTGCCGCTTCTCGAACCGCGCGAGCGCATCCGGGCGACCGCCTTGGGCGCGGCGTCCCACGCCATGCAGATGAGCGGCGACACCATCTTCCTGTCGTCGCATGCGCGGCTGCTGCCCCGGCGCAACCTGCCGGTGGTGCGGCCCGCGCTCGATCTGTCGGGCGAGATCGATCCGGCGGCGCTGGCGCAGGCGATCCGGGCCGAGCGCGCTTTGCTCGGCTGGGCGGATCGCGAGGTCGCCATCGCGGTGCCGTGGCGGGGGGCGCCGGCCCATGCCCGTCTCCGCGCGCTCGCCGAGGGGATCGCCCGCGGCGTCGAGGATCGGCTGGCGCTGGGCGATGCGCTCTACGTGATGACCGAGGGGGATATCGCCCGCAGCCTCGGCGCGATCCTCCGGCAGGAGCTGGCGCTCGCCGCCGAGGTGCTGGTGATCGACGGCGTCGCGCTGCGCGCCTTCGACCATGTCGATCTCGGGCGCATCCGCCTGCCGTCGGGGCGCGTGCCGGTGACGATCAAGTCGCTCCGCTTCGGCACGGCGCTCGCCGCCGCGGGCTGAGCCGCCGCCTTCAGGATGCGGCCAGCGGCAGCGCGCCCGCCTCCTGCTGCGCCTGGCGGGCGTGGAGCTGGGAGAAGCCCATGCCGAGCATCCGCCCGGTCCACCGCCAGGTGATCAGGAAGAAGCACAGCGCCCCGATCATCATCGGGATCACCGGCACCGAGAACAATGTCGCCAGCGAGGCCTTCCGCGCGATCAGCGCGCCGGCGATCAGCGGCCCGCCGATCGCCCCGATCCGCCCGATCGCATGGGCGGTGCCCGCGCCCTTGGAGCGCACCGCCGTCGGGTAGAGCATGCCGGCGAGCGAGCTCATGCCCACCTGCGAGCCCAGCACGCCGAAGCCGATCAGCAGCATCAGCCCGTCCACCACGGCATGCGAGGCATGGAAGGTGCCGAGCGCCGCGATCGCCACGCCGCCCGCCGCCGTGGTCACCGCCAGCACGATCGCGCCGATGCGATCGAGCAGGAAGCCGATGATCAGCCCGCCGATGATGCCGCCGACATAATAAAGCGAGGCGGTCTGCGCGGATTGCGAATGGGTGAAGCCGATGTCGCGCAGCACCACGTTCATCCAGCTGTTCACGAAGAAGTTCACCAGCATGATCGTGACGAAGCAGCCCCACAGCAGGGGCGTGATCAGGCGCAGCCCGCCGCGGAACATGGGGGCGATGCCGCCCGCCGACGGTGGCTCGTTGATCACGAAGCGCGCGTCCGGCGGAATGGCGAGGCCGGGGGCGATGCGGCCGAGCCAGAGGCGGATCGTCTCCGGCCGCTTGCCGCGCACGGTCAGGAACTTGAGCGATTCCGGGAGGAAGAGGATCAGGGCGGGCAGCGCGATCACCGGGATGATCCCGCCGATCACGAACAGGGTGCGCCACTGATCCTCCTTCACCATGCCGCTGAACAGGCTGGGAATGACGCCGCCCGAGGTGATGCCCATGAAGGCGTAGGTGGTGAAGGCGCCGCGAATCTTCTTGGGGAGGTATTCGGCCATGATCGCGGTGATGTTGGGCAGCAGCCCGCCCAGCCCGATGCCGACGAACAGGCGGCACCAGAACAAGGCCTGGATGGTCGGCGCATAGGCGCAGGCGAAGGAGGCCAGCGCGATCACCAGGCAGGAGAGCAGCACGCCGCCCTTGCGCCCGAAACGATCGCCGATGATGCCCGCCGCCAGCGAGCCGATCAGCATGCCGAACAGCGCCATGCTGAAGATCGGCGCCATTTCCGGCCGGGTGATGTGGAAGCCCTTGAGGATGCCGGGCGCGGCATAGCCGACCACGCCCAGGTCATAGCCTTCGGACAGCATCGCCAGGAAGCACAGGGCGAACACCTGCATGGTGACGCGGCGGATCGGCTGGTCGTCGACCGCCCCGCTCACATCGATGATCGTCTCGCTCCGCATGTCTCTCACACCCTCTCCGATGCCTGGTTCTGCGCGGATTGTCGCTTATGGATAGGTCGTCGTCATGCCGCCCGCCCGAGCCGGTCGCTGGCGGGGAAGACGAGGGACTTGATGATCACCGGCACCGAGCCCGATCCTTCGAGCATCGCGCCGATGTCGACGAAATCGAATTCCTGCAGCTCGATGCCGTCGATCGAGACGATCGTGGCGTCGGCCTGCATCTCCTCGCGGAAATGGACGCCGATCAGCCCGCCGACGTCGCCATTGCCGATCAGCACGATCGGGCAGCCGGCGGCGATGCGGCCGGCCAGCGCGATCGCCACGCCCCGGCAGAAATTGTCCAGCCGCCGGAAGGTGGCGGAGTCCGTCCACCGGTAGAAGATGGCGACCGGCTGGCCCGGCTCGAGATGCTCGAAGCGGGCGAGCGCCGCGCGGATCGCCTCCGCCACGGGCTCCGGCCCCGCGGCCTCGTCGGCCAGCGCGAAGGCGGGCAGGATGGTCGGCAGGTTGCGCAGCGGCAACCGGTCGAGATCGGAGACGAAGATGGTCGAGCCGCTGATCTGCACGGTATATTGCGAGGCGCCGATCACGGTCGCGCGGATGCCCTGCCGGGGCGCGAGCACCTCCGGCCCCCATGCCCACGTGCGATCGGCGATGCGCGCGGCGAGGCGGGGGCCGAGATCGCCATGCTCCGCCGTCTCGCGGGCATAGACATATTCGGAGACGCCGCCGGAGAAGGTGACGATCGCCGGCGCCGGTGCGGGCCGCAGCGGGGCGAGGCGCAGCAGCGAGGCGGTGCTCTCGTCCAGGGCGCCTTCGGACATGGCGCGGATCAGGTGATCGGCCATGCGATCGGCGATCCGGTCGAGCGCATCCGCATGCGGCCGCTCGCCCTCGGCCACCGCGGTCCCACAGTCCTGCGCGATGCGGATGCCCGCCGGCTCGATGCGGGTCAGCGCGCCGTCCTCGCCGGTGGCGAGGATCCGCGCGCCGATGTCGATCGCGGTGATGTCCACCACCTCGCCCTTCACGCAGCGCGCGATCTTGGTAGTGCCGCCGCCGATATCGACGTTGAGCACCTCCTGGCCGCTCGCGGCGGAGAGCGCGGCGGCGCCCGATCCGAAGGCGGCGAGCACCGCCTCCATCGCATCCCCGGCGCTGACCGAGACGAACTTGCCGGCGGCCTCGGCGAACAGCTCGGCGATGGCCCGCGCGTTGGTGCGGCGCACCGCCGTGCCGGTGAGGATCAGCGCGCCGGTGTCGATCTGCGCGAAGCCGATGCCGGCCGCGGCATATTGGGCCTTCAGGAAGCGATCGAGCGCCTCGGTGTCGATCCGGTTGCCGCCGACATAGGGGGTCAGCAGGATGTCGGATTCGAACAGCACCTCCCGCGCCGCGACGACGTAGCGGGTGTCCACCCGCTCCAGCGTCACGCGCGAGAAGGCGCAGTGCGAGGTGGACGAGCCGATGTCGATGCCGATGCTGACGAGCTGGATCTCGTCCTCGTCGACAAGGCTGCGGCGCGCGTTGGTGAAGAAGGTGCGGCCACCGATCTCCTCGGTCATCCTGTCGTCTCCGGCCTCACGCCGTCCGCCTCAGGCCTGGTCCTCCGGTGTCTCGTAGAGCTTCGGGTCCATCCGGTTGGCGACGCCTTCCTCGGCCAGCTTCGCCTCATATTCCTGGCGGATATACGGATCCTCCATCCAATAGGGGATGGCCGTGCCGCCCTCCTGGAGCTCCATCGCGGTATAATCGGTGTGCTTGGTCCCCGGCGCGCCCGGATCGCGGCCCGGCGAATGCGGGCCGAACCAGGCGGTGAGCCGGAACGGCTCCTTCGAGACGCTGAAATGCTGGTGGTACCAGCGCGCGCCGCCCGGCGCGGCCGTCACCATGCCGACGGGCTCGTAATCGAGGCGCTGCACCTGGTCGCCATGGCCGTCCTTCCAGGGATTCGGCCCCAGTTTCTCCGGCCAGGTATAGGTGTAGCCCTTGCCCTTCACGCAGATCAGGATCGCCGCCGACGTGTGGGCGTGCGCCTTGGAATAGCGGCCATTCTCGTGCTGGCCGATCCACAGGTAGAAGCTGTTGTTGGTCATGAACGGCTCGACGCGGCGATAGCCGGGCGAGCGGCGGTTATCGAGCGGCAGGTCGCAATTGATGATGTCGGGCACCAGGTTGGTGCGGCGCATGGCGAGGCCGCGCACCGGATCGGGCTCGACATCCTCGCGCGGCTTGTAGAAATCGTCCGACTCGCTGAACCGGTCGCGGAACTGGAAGGGGTTGTTGAACACCGCGTCCTGGTTGTTCAGCGCGTTGATCACCACCGGCGCGGTGGTGCCGCCGAGCAGCAGGGCGGGCGACGACGAGGCGTTGACGATGCGGTGCATCGCGTTGAGCGGGATGGAGAAGAGCGAGCCCTTCTGCCATTCGAACACGTGGCGCTTATTCTCGTTCTCCAGCCACACCTCGGTGGTGCCGCGGCCTTCGACGACGAGGTAGATCGCCTCGTACATGTGCTTCTGGGCGTTGAGCGCGCCGCCGCCGGGCACCTCCACGACGTAGCAGCCCCATTTGCCTTCCGTGCCGTAGAGCTGGATGAAGGAGCCGTTGCCGCCCATCCGCGCCCAGGGCTTCAGCGCCAGATTCTGCACCTTCTCGATGCCGAGGCCGCGGAAGATCGGAATGCCTTCCCCCTCCATATAGTCGTCATAGGGGGTGGCGAGGCGCCGGAAGGCGCCGAATCCCGCGCGCTTCTGCTCGCCAACAGGCTCGTGCCAATGGGTCTGGCCGGGGGCGTCGTGCGGCATGTCAGCTCCTCTTCGCTCGGGCGCCGGGCGGCGCATATCCGGATTTTTTGTGCGCTATTCGCACTATATGGTCAATATACGAACGGGCCGGGAGGGATGTCAAATCCCTCCGGCCGATTTTCGTCAGGCGCCGATCATATCTTCGCCATCTCCAGCGAGCCGGGGTGGAACAGCTCTTCGGGCGCGAGCAGGCGGCTCGACAGGCCTTCGCGATGATGCTGGGCGAGGAAGCGGGTGAGCGCCTCGCGATTGGGCTCGAGGCCGTAGGACCAGAAATCATGGCCCATCAACGTGCGCGCCTCGGCCAGCCGCTCCTCGACGAAGGGCAGGGTGACCTTGGTGGCGGAGGTGTCCTCCAGCCGCTCCATGGCGATCGCCTTCGATCGCTCGAAGGCCTTCACCACCGCATAAGGCAGCCAGGGATGCGCCTCCGCGATGTCGCGACGGATGCCGAGCGTGTGCATGATCGGGAAGAGGCGCGTCTTCTCGTACCAGGCCGCGGCGGCCGCCTGCGGATCGGGGAAGAGATAGCCGACATGCGGATGCCCGGCGCGGAAGCAGGAGGGCGCGCGCGGCCCGATCACCGCGTCGATTGCGCCCGAGGCGAGCATGTTCGAGATGGTCTCGCCGGCCGGGATGTCCTGCAGCGTCACGTCGGCGGGGAGGCTGAGGTTGATCTTCTCGATCCGGTTCGGCTCCTCATAGCCGCCGCGCAGCCAGGTCACGTCGGAGGGTTTGACGCCATATTCCTCCTCCAGGATCATGCGCACCCAGACGTTGGCGGTGAGCTGGTATTCGGGCAGGCCGATGCGCTTGCCCTTGAGGTCCGCCGGCGACCGGACGCGATCGGTGCGGACGTAGACCGAGGTGTGGCGGAAAGCGCGCGAGGGGAAGACCGGCACGGCGATATAGGGCGAGGTGCCGGCCGCCGTCTTGACGCTGTAGCTGCTCATCGACAGCTCGCAAATGTCGAAATCGGCCTGGCGGAAGGCGCGGAAGAAGATCTCCTCCGGCTCCAGCTTCATGAACTGCGGGTCGACCGCATCGATCTGCACGTCGCCGTCGATCAGCGGGCGCATCCGGTCATAGTCGCCGATCGCGACGGAAAGCTGGAGCTTGGACATTCGGCATCCTTTCTGCGGGGGTGCGGGCTCAGAATGTCGCGGTGACGGACATTCTGAGCTCGCGGGGTTCGGAGGGGTGGGTGTGGATGTCGTCGACGCCCGCCAGCGGCTCGCCGGGCAGGCGCGAGGCGTAGAAATAGTCGATGTCGGCATCCTTCGCGTCCAGCAGGTTGAACACGTCGAGGCCGACGCTGACGTGCGGGGTCAGCCGGTAGCCGAGGTCGGCATAGAGCAGGGTCGTCGCCCTGGATTTGACGCTGCCGTCCTGCGTGAGCGGGCGCGGGCCGAAATAGCGGAGCCGCAAGCCCGCCGACCAGCGGGAGAGGGCGCCCGGCAGGTCGTGCACCGCGACGCCGCCGTCGAAGGTGGAGACCAGCGCCTCGGGCACATAATCGCCGTCCGGCTCGTGATCGGTGAAGCGCGCATGCGACCAGGCGTAATCGGCATCGATCGTCAGCCATTGGGCCGGCGTGTACCAGTTGGCGAACTCGACGCCCCAGCGCGTGGTGGGGCCGCTCGGCTCGTTGTCGCCCTCGTCGCCGGCCCAGACCAGCTCGGACTGGAGATGCAGCTTCCACAGCGACAGTTCGGAGCGCAGGTGCGGGATCAAGGTGGTGCGCAGGCCGATCTCCTCGCCGTCGGACCTGGGCAGCGCGGTGGCCGCGTCGACATGGCTCACGACGCCGCGCGCGTCGTTGGAATGGAAACCGCGTCCGTAGTTCAGGTACAGCTCGGTCTTCGCCCAGGGGCCGAGGATCAGGCTGGCCTTGGGGCTGACGAGGTGGCGGTCCACGTCGCCCGAATTGCCGTCGCCGGCCTTGTGATCGACATCCATCCAGACGCTGTCGAACCGGACGCCGACGATGGTGCGCAGCCAGTCGGTCCAGCGCGTCTGGTTCTGGAGATAGGGGGAGAGGCTGGTCTCCTCGATATGGTTGACCGTGGTGGCGCTGAGCCGGGCGCGGTCCTCGGTATGGTAGAGGCCGTTGTCGATCGAGTCATGGCGGAGGTCGAGCCCGATCGTGGTGTCCGAGGGGCGGCCGAGCACCATGTGATGCCAGGTCTGCGTGGCGTGCCCGCCGGTGATCCAGCGATGATCGGTCTGCTCGATCTGGTCGCCATGGACGGGATCGTTCAGGAAATAGGTGAAGTTGGAGAAGAGATCGAGATTGTAGCGCACCGCATAGACGCTGATTCTGGTGCCGCTGCCGTCGGTGACATGATGCCAGTCGGCGGTGAGCGCGTAGCGCCCGGTCTTGCCGCCATCGGAGGGATCGATATCGCCGAAGCGCGAGATTTGCTGGTCCGCGGGGACGGAGGGCGCGCCGACCGGATCGGTGCGGTCGCGGATCGCGCGATCGGGGATCTGGTCCGTCGAGCGCCAGACATTGTGATACGCCTCGGCGGAGAGCGTCCAGCCGTCGCGTGCGTCGCCATGGGCATAGCGCAGCACGCCGTCGATCTTGCGCTCGTTGTCGCCCTGCGTCCACGGGCCATCATTATGCTCCAGTTCCAGCGCGTAGAGCAGATTGTCCTGGCCGATCGCGAGATTGTCGGCGATCAGGCCGCGGACATAGCCGGTCTGGCCGCCCTCGATCCGGGCGATGCCCTGCGGCAGCCGATCGTAATAATGCAGATCGAAGGCGCCGGCCGAACCGAAGTCGCCGACATCGGCATAATAAGGGCCCTTCTTGTAATCGACGCGCTCGACCAGTTCGGGAATCAGGAAGTTGAGATCGGAATAGCCCTGGCCATGGGCATGGGTCGGCATGTTGACCGGTACGCCGTCGACGCTCACCGCGAGATCGGTGCCGTGATCGAGATTGAAGCCGCGCAGGAAATATTGGTTGGCCTTGCCGCTCCCCGAATGCTGCGTGATGATCACGCCCGGAATCTGCTCGACCACCTCGCCGGGCCGGAGCACCGGGCGCAGGCCGAGATCGGCGGCGCTCACCGTGCCCTGGCTGGCGGAGGCGGCAATCCCGGTGAGATCCTCCTGCCGCCCGGAAACGACGATCGCGCGCTGGTCCGCGGTGCCCGGAGCATCGTCGGCCCGGGCGGGAGACGCGGCGATGGAGGCGGCGATGTTCATGGCGCACAGGCTCCCCTGCGCGGCCAAGCGGTGCTTGCGCGGCATCTGTCTCTCCCAGCCGTATGATGATTTCTAATGATCATCATACGGCTGGAGATCAAGGGGTTTTGACGCTATGAAGTTCGACATGCGCACATCATGCCTTAAAATCGCACATTCGCGATCAACGGGCAACGCCATGGGGAGGCCCATTTGAAGAGCCCAGACATCGAGGTGGCCGAATCGGGACGGCCCGAGTCGCCGGTGGACGGCCTGCCGCAGCCGCGCCGCATCTGGTCCGCCATCGCGATCTGGCTGGCGCTGCTGTTGACGGTGCTCGACCAGACCATCGCCAATGTCGCGCTGCCCACCATCGCGCGCGATCTCGGCACCACGCCCGAACAATCCATCTGGGTGGTCAGCGCCTATCAGGTGGCGATCATCATGACGCTGCTGCCGCTGGCCTCGCTCGGCGAGATCCTCGGTTTCAAGCGCCTCTATCTGGCGGGCATGGTGGTCTTCCTGATCGCCTCGCTGAGCTGCACGCTGGCCGGCGACCTGACGGCGCTGGCGATCTCGCGCTTCGCGCAGGGGCTGGGGGCGGCGGCGATCATGGCGGTGAACGGCGCGCTGGTGCGGGCGACCTATCCGCGGGCGATCCTCGGGCGCGGCATCGGCTACAATGTGCTGGTGCTGGCCGTCGGATCGGCGGCGGGGCCGAGCGTCGCGGCGGCGGTGATGGCGGCGGCGTCCTGGCGCTGGCTGTTCGCGATCAACCTGCCGATCGGCCTGGCCGCCATGGCGATCGGGATGCGCGCGCTGCCGATGGGCATGCGCGTCGTGCGCCGCTTCGACGGGCTGACCGCGGCGATGAGCGCGCTGGCCTTCGCTCTGCTGTTCCTCGGGGCGTCGGGGTTGATCCACGCCGAGTCCATGCCGCTCGCCGCTGCCGAGCTGGTCGCCGGCGGGGCGCTGTTCGTGTGGCTCTATCGCCGCAACCGTTTGCTCCCCGCGCCGCTGCTGCCGGTCGACCTGCTGCGGATCCGCACGCTGCGGCTGTCCTACATGACGTCGGCCTGCTCCTTCGCCGCGCAGATGATCGCCTTCGTCGCCTTGCCCTTCTTCCTGCTCTCGCGGTTGCCGATCAGCCACGAGGCGGTGGGGTTGCTGCTGACTCCCTGGCCGCTCGGCGCGGCGGTCTGCGCGCCGATTTCGGGCCGGCTGGTGGAGAAGGTGTCGGCCGGCGTCCTCGGCTTCATCGGCCTGTTCGCCACCGGGGCGGGGCTGCTCCTGATGAGCTTTCTGCCGCAAGGGGGCGGCTACGGGCTGGTCATCGTGGCGACGGCGCTGTGCGGGGCCGGGTTCGGCTTCTTCCAGGCGCCCAACAACCGGACCATGCTCGATGCCGCGCCGCTGGCGCGCAGCGGGGCGGGGGCGGGGATGCTCGCCGTCGCGCGGCTCACCGGCCAGACGAGCGGGGCGCTCGCGGTCGCCCTGCTGTTCCGGCTGGTGTCGACCGCCAGCCCCGCGCCGCTGCTGCTGGGCGCCGGCCTGGCCGGCTTCGCGTCGCTGACCAGCCTCAGCCGGGGGACGAAGGCGACGGCCTAGATGCTGCTGTGGGTGTGGTGCGGCAGGCCGTCGCCATGGCTGTGCGTCACCTTGCCGGCCTTGATCGGGATGATGTGAAGCGAGGCGTGGCGCACCCCCCGCTGCACGGTGAGCGTGTCGGCCAGCTCGCGGATCTTGTCGATCGGCCCGCGCAGGATCGACACTTCGAGGCAGCTGTCATGATCGACATGGACATGCGTGGTGGCGATGCCGAGATTGTGGTGATCGTGCTGGCGGTCGGTCAGCCGCTGGGACAGATCCCGGGTGGCGTGGTCGAACACGTAGGTCAAGGTCGCGACGCAGGGCGCGCGGCCGGCGGCCGCATGTTCGCGGCTCGCCGCCGCGCGGACCAGCTCGCGGATCGCCTCGGAGCGGCTGGGATAGCCGCGATCGCGCACGATGTCGTCGATCGTGCCGAGCAGGTCGTCGTCGATGGTGATGGTGATGCGTTCCACCGGCCGGCTCCGCTGCTCAGCCCACCAAGGCGCGCCGGATGTGGGCGACGGCTTCGCGGAGCGGCGGCAGGATGCTGGACTGCAGCTTCTCGATCGTCACCCGGTTGGCATCCGAGCTGACGTGGCAGGCGGCCACGATCCGCCCGGACATGTTGCGCACCGGCACCGCGATCGCCCGCAGATTGGGTTCGAGCTCGCCGTCGATCACGGCGAAGTCGTCCTCGCGCACCTGGTCCAGGAGCGCGCGCAGCTCCGTCTCGTCGGTCACCGTCTTGGCGTTGAACTTGCGGAGGTCGACGCGGCGGAAATAGGCGTCGAGCTGGTCGGGCGTCAGGCTCGCCAGCAGCACCCGGCCCATCGACGTGCAATAGGCCGGCAGGTTCACCCCGACCTCGCGCTGGATCGACGCGGAGCGCTTGCGCGAGGAGCGGGCGATGTAGATCACCTCGTCGCTGGCCAGCACCGACACCGAGCAGGATTCGCCGACCGCGGCGCTCACCTGCTCGATATAGGGCCGCGCGATGTGCGGCAGCGGGCTGGACGAGAAATAGGCCTGCGACAGCGTCAGCACCTTGGGCGTCAGGCTGAAATATTTGCCGTCGGTCTCGACATAGTTGAGCGCGTTGAGCGTGATCAGGCAGCGACGCACGGTGGCGCGCGGCAGATCGACCAGCCGCGAAATCTCTGCGAGGGTCAGCTGGTCGCGCTGATAGGCGAAGGCGCGGATGACGGAGAGGCCGCGGGCGAGCGCGGCGATATAATTCTTGTCCTCGGCCATGTCCGGCTCGCGCGGGCTGGGCGAGTGGGAGATGGGCGCCTGGGAACCGGTTTTCGATCCGCCTCGGGCAGGCGCGTCCTTCAGTCTGGCCATGCACCGGGCATACAAAGCGATTCCGTTGCGAGTCAATCGCATCCCGCCGCCGAGGCGTGCGGGATGCGACCGAATGGTTCAGCTTTCGACCTTCGACCCGTGGACCTCGACCGCGAACTTGGCCCAATCGAAGTCACGCTCGGTATAGACGCGCGGATCGAGCGCGGAGGTCAGGCCGCGCCTGGCGAGCTCGCTCTCGAAGCGCTCGCGAACCTCTGGCGCCTCGTCGATATACTCGATCTGGTCCTTGGCGCGATCGGTGACCTTCTCGGCATGGCCATGGAACTGCATCGGCGGATGCATGGCGATGTAGCGCGCCGGCACCGCGCCGAGATTGAAATGCTGGTGGAACCAGCGATCCGGCGGCACGAACAGGCTGCACTCCTGCCACGGGATCAGGACCTTCTCCTTGCCCTCTTCCCACATGATCGAATAGCCCTCGCCGCGCGGGATGACGATCGCGCGGCCGGGGCCGTGGCGATGCGCCTTCTTGTAGGTGCCGACGGCGAATTCGGACATGTGGGCGGACAGTTCGGTGTCCGGGAACTGGCAATAGACGCTGGTGCTGCCGGCGCCGCGATGGGCGTTGCTCGCCATGCGATCCCACATCGCCATGTTCGGGAAGAGCGCGCCATACCAGTAGACGCGCTTGCCGAGATAGGCGGAATCCCCCACTTCGTTGGGCTTCACCATCCGCGCCTCGGCGTAGAAGTCCGCCTCCGACTCCTGCGTGAGCGCGAGCGGGTTGGAGAAATAGAAATCGGCATCGGGCACGACCGACATGGCCATCGGCAGATAGTTGAAGAACATCAGCCGCACCGGCTTCTCGCCGCTGGCGTTGGACAGGCGATAGGCCTGGCGGCGGGGCGTGATGAACATCGACGACGGCTCCCACTCGAAAGTGCGCCGGCCGCCGATCGGAAGCTCGTGGGTGGTGAGGCCGTGGCCGTCGAGCGCATAGCCGATCTCGTCGAACGCCAGGGCCGGCACGTCGACCGAGCCGCCCGCCGGAATCTCGATCACGCGGGTGGAGGTGACGCCCTCCTGGCCGGTCAGCTGGATGAAGGCGGCGCGGCACTGGCCGAGTTCCCACCAGTCGAGCTCGATCGTCCGCAGGTCGGCAATGTAATAGCCGCGATGCACGGGGACGCCCTGCGCCTCCATCCAGTCGTCATAGGTGAAGCGCTTGCTCCACAGGCGGGCGGCGGACTTCTGGGCTACCATGCGGCGGATCTCCTGAACGGTGCGGGGCCGTGGCCGGGCGGCGCCCGGCGGCCTTCTTCGATGACGGAATCAGCGCCTAGTCGATCTTGGGTGGATTGTCACGTTACCGATACTGGTGTTCGCATATCGAACAAAATATGATCGGGATTTACGACAAAAATGCAACTCAAATATATGATATATAACAGATATATTCAGATATTCGAAGATCAGCGAAAATCGGGTATGATGATTTTCGGTTTACATCCTATCCGGCGCTGCATAGGCCCGTCGCATCGATCGCAGCGGCACGAACCGCGCAGCGGGCAGGAGCGGCATGACGGCACGGAACTCCACTCTCCTGATCATCCTCGGCGCGCTCAACGTCGGCGCGTGGATCGTGGCGGCGTTGCTCTTCCATGATCGGCCGGTGCAGCTTGGCGCGGCCTTCCTGGCCTATGGCTTCGGGCTGCGCCACGCCGTCGATGCCGATCATATCGCCGCGATCGACAGCGTCACCCGCAAGCTGATGCAGGAGGGCGGGCAGCCCGCGGACGCCGGGCTGTTCTTCTCGCTCGGCCACTCGACCATCGTCGTCGCCCTGTCGCTGCTGCTGGTGCTCGCCGCGGGCGCGATGCGGGCGCGTTTCGCGATGTTCGCCGATCTGGGCGGCATCGTCGGGGCCTCGGTGTCGATCGCCTTCCTGCTGGTGCTCGCCGCGATCAACCTGACGGTACTGGGCTCGGTATGGCGGACCTACCGCGCGGTGAAGGCGGGCGCACCCTATGACGAGGACGGGATCGACCTGCTGCTCGGCCAGCGGGGCCTGTTCGGCCGGATGTTCCGGGGCCTGTTCGGCCTCGTCCGGCGGACCTGGCACATGTATCCGATCGGCGTGCTGTTCGGCCTCGGCTTCGACACCGCGACCGAGGTGGGGCTGCTCGGCCTCTCCGCCGCCGAGGCGTCGCGGGGCATGAACGTGTGGGACATCATGGTCTATCCCGCCTTGTTCACCGCCGGCATGGCGCTGGTCGACACCGCCGATTCGATGCTGATGACCCGAGCCTATGGCTGGGCGCTGGCCGATCCGCTGCGCAAGCTCACCTACAATATGGTGATCACCGGGCTCTCGGTGCTGGTGGCGCTGGGTGTCGGCACGATCGAGATACTGGGGCTGGTGCGCGAGCGCTGGGAGCTGGGCGGGGCCTTCTGGAACGGCGTCGGCGCCGTGTCGGACCATTTCACGCTGCTCGGCTACGCCATCATCGGCGGCTTCGCCTTGTGCTGGGGCATCGCGTTCTGGCTGGGGCGGAGGCGCATTGATGGGGGATGGCTGAGAAGGGCCGGTTGCTGACCGACTGCTGTTGACGATGAGTCCCCAACAAACTGCAACAGTGAACCCTATGCAGGTGTCTTCGCTGAATCCGAGGGTAACATGCGACACCGGCGTCGCTTGCGAAACCGTGGCGTTTGTCGGTGGACTGCTCGATGATTCAGCTTCTGTCAGGCCGCGCTGGCCAGGCTTTACGGTCGTGAAGCTGCCGCCGCCGGCGAGCGCGAACTGCAGCAACAGCTGATCCGCAAGATATGGACCCGGCGGGATTGCCCGATACCGATAGTCGCGCATACAGCCACTGCTTAAGGCTTTCAGCCAATGAACGGTTATCATCCATTTTGGACATTTCAAAAAATTAACAAACAAACAATCTCATATAGATCAGATCGATAGGGATCCTTCCTTATATCTTTCAAAACTTTACTACCATGCCAATCTAGGAAATTCGACCAAATCGATTGACAGGCGACATGTCAGGAGATGATCCTCCTAAGTCGAGGGGGATTTTGCCACGGGAGTGCCAAATATGTCGCGTTTCATGCGTTATGGCCTTAGTTTGGTTATCTCTGCGATTGTCTTTTCTGTTCCAGCCTCTTCTCAGACGGTCGAGGAAAAATGCGAGCCTATCGCAAATAAATATGCGATGGAATATGGAGCAGTTGGTTCTCCGTCCTATAACAAATTTTATGACTTGATTCTTGACGACTGCGAAAGTGATGGAATAACCAGCACCGGAAATCCAAGCGCGATAGCACGTTGGCTGCAGAATTATTGCGAGCATGGTATCTGCACGCAATATGGTGGCTGATCAGAATATCGTATCTTCGTCTGGTCGCGAATGTCGTCATGCGATGAGATGTTATTCTTTAGTATAGCATGACCAGTGACGGATTCGCGACCAGATTTTTGCGGGAAGTTACACGTCGTTGTCACGCGGGGGCTAAGAGGCCGGCGCATCATTGAAGATTCCCATATGGGAGTACTCCATGACCGTTTTTGCGTCTCGTGGTGGAGGCAATTGCCCGGAGGTCGACGAGATCACGCGGAAAATATCGATATAACGACCCAGACGGTGCAGGCGCTTCTACGCAGCAGGAGTGGAGTCGCATCGCCAACCTCTCCAGCATCATGATCATCGGCATCGCCTGTCGCAGCGCCTACGCCGCCATAGCGACAGCCCGACGCGCACCTGGGGCGCTGGAACTGGCCGTTTGGAGACCGACGGGTTTTGATGCGCGCTTGAGGAAGCGTAAGTCGGCCCCTGACCCGCTCGGTGTAGACGAGCCGTTCTATCGATGGCGCGTATTGGCTGATACCTGACATTGCGTCGCCCCTGCGAAAGCAGGGGCCCATCGCACCGTTCCGCTAGAGCGACATCTCAAGCAAGGGATGGGCCTCTTCCTGCGCAGGAGCGACGGATGGGGCGGACGCCGGCATTGACAATATGGAACAAACAGAGTACAAGACACTGGGCACTTTTCAGATGCCGCCGAGGCTCTTTCTCGCCGTCCATCCCCTCGTCACTGGCTCGCGCTCCCTCAGGGAGGGGCCATGGGTACAGGGCCTGCTGTCCATGTTGTCCATGTTGAACCCGATGGCCCGTCGCGAATCGCGCATGGCCGCGCCGGAGGCGGACGCCGGCAGGCCGCGTCCTGAGTCCGCGCCCTAGATCAGGGGCGCGCTGGAGAAGAGCAGCGACTTCACCGTCACCGGGAACACGCCGGCCGCGCCGATCGGGCGGCCGATGTCGACATAATCGAGATCGCCGACCAGGATCCCGTCGATCGCCACCAGCGGATTGGGGAGCTTGAGCTCCTCGTGCAGGATGCGGCCGAGCGACTGGGCGACGTCCTGCTCGACATTGACGATCAGGGCCGCCTCGGGCTGGCCGCGCACGCAGGCGGCGATGCCGTCCGCGATCGCGCGCAGCGTGCGATAGTCGATCGCGTCCTCGATCGTGGTCGCGATCATCAGCCCCGGCTCGAAGGCATCGAGATCGAAGCGCCGCAGCGCGGCCGCGAGGCTGTCGGCGAAGGGCGTGCCGGGCTCGAACGGCGCATGCACCACCTTGAGGCCGAACAGCGGCAGGGGCGCGTGGCCGTAGGCGTAGCTGGTCATCCCGCTCACCTGCACCGAATATTCGCCCGCGCCGATCACGGTCGCGCGGATGCCCTGCGCCGGTTCCAGCACCGACCCGGCCGGCTGGCCCGCGACGAAATCGCGCAGCGCCGCGCCCAGCTGGGGGCCGAGATCGCCATGCTCGCCGTCGCCGCGCCCGTGGATATATTCGGACACCCCGCCCGAGAAGACGATATAGTCGATCGCGTCGAGCCGGATGTCGAGCGGCGGCGTGATCGCCAGCCGCCGGGCGAGCGGCGAGGGCGCTCCGCCGGGAAGGAGCGTCGAGAGCAGGGTGTCGGCCATCAGCCGCGCCAGCGTGTCGCGCTCCGCAGGGGCGAGCCCGCGGCCCAGCGCGAGGTCGAGCCCCGCCGCTTCGCCGAACGCCGCGCCGGCATCTTCCAGCCGCGTGATCCGGCCGTCGGCGTCGAAGGCGATCAGCCGCGCGCCGATGCTGATCGCGGCCGTGCGCTCGACCTGACCGCTGCGGATCAGCGAGACTTTGGTGGTGCCGCCGCCGATGTCGATGTTGAGCAGGGTGCTGCGCGTGGTGCGCGACAGATCGACCGCGCCGCTGCCATGCGCCGCCAGCAGCGCTTCATGATGCGGGCCGGCCGAGGCGCAGACGAAGCTGCCGCTCTGCTCCGCGACATATTCGGCGATCGGCCGGGCATTCTCCTTCTTCATCGCCTCGCCGGTGATGACGACGGCGCCGCTGTCGATCTGGTCCGGGGTCAGCCCGGCCTCGGCATAGCCCTGCTCGATGAAGGCCTGGACGGCGGCGAAATCGATCTCGGTGGCCGATATGTAGGGCGTCAGCAGGATCGGCGATCGCCACAGGATCCGGCGCTCCGCCACGCTGTAGCGCGTCGAATAGGCGGCGGCCTCGCGTTTCAGCGTCAGCCGCGAAAAGAGCAGGTGGGTGGTCGACGAGCCGATGTCGATCCCGACGCTGGTCAGGGTGATGGTCTCCATCCCCTCCAGCTCCACGGCCCTGGCGTAGAGCTCCTCGTGCGCGTGCGGGAAATCGGTGTCGTGCATCGGGTCGACCCCTGAAAAATGAGGCCGGGCGACCCCCAAAGTCCCCGGCCTCCAGTATGACGGAGCGCGTCAGGCCTTGACGTCGACCAACTCGGCCTGCTTGGCGAGCTCCGCCTTTTCGAACTCGTAGGCCTCGTCCATCTTGGGCGTCATGCCCTTCTTGGCGAGCTCGTCGGCGAACATCTTGCGGACGATCGGGCTCTCGTCGGCATAATCGATCTGGTCGCCGCCCAGGCGCCGGCTGATCCACGCCTTGGGCACGCCCTGCGCGTTGCGGATCGAGACGACCTCATGCTTGAAGGCCAGATAGCGGCCCGGCGTGGTGCCGGTGTTGAAATGCTGGTGGAACCAGAGGTTCGGCGGCACGACCATCGCGCCTTCCTTCCAGTCGTAGCGCCTGGGCTCCTCGCCCTCCGGCCACATCAGCGAATAGCCTTCGCCCTTCATGATGATGACGTGGGCGCCCGGGCCGTGGGCGTGGCCCTTCTTGTAGGTCTCGGTCGGGAATTGCGAGATGTGGCAGTTCATCGACCCCTTGGCGAGGTTGAAGCGGATATGGCCGCCGCCCGCGCCGCGCTCCTTGGCGCTGATCAGCGGCAGGTTGATCGCGTCCGCGACGAAGTTGGTGTCGAGCAGCAGGCCCTTCTGCTCGCCGCGATTGGCGAAATAGTCGGACTCGCCGTTGAAGCGGTTCTTGAAGTCGAACGGCGTGTTGAAGACGAACTCGGGATCCTCGTAGAGGTTGATGATGCCCGGGCTGTTGGTCACCGCGACGAAGCGGGCCGGCTTCTGGCCGCTGCCGTTGAAGAACTGGTGATGCGCGTTGAGCGGGATGGCGAAGAGCGAGCCCTTGCCCCATTCGAAGGTCAGCTTCGCGCCGGCATCGTTCCACACCGAGCAGGAGCCGTTGCCGTCGAGGACGTAGATCATCTCCTCGTAGAGCTGGCGCTGCGGGGCGAGCTCGCCGCCCGCCGGGATCTCGCAGACGTAGCAGTCGTTCGAGGTGCGCGAGGCCTCGTGGTTGATATAGACGCCGCGCCCGCCGCGCCGCGCCCAGGGCTTCAGCTCGACCTCGCGCAAATCGGGAATGTAGTGCGCGCTGATGATGTCGAGGCCTTCGGCGGCGACCCAGCGATTGTAGGGCGTATCCTTCTCGGTGGCGAATTTCTTCGCCAGCTCTTCGGAGACGATTGCGGACTTGGCCATCGGCGATCCTTCTAGGCTTTGGGGTGGGGGGTCATTCCTGCGGCATCGCTTTGACGGCGCGGGGATCCTTGGAGAAAAGCAGGGACTTGATGGTGATCGGCACGGTGTTGGACGGCATCCGCAACTTGCCGAGATCGATGAAGTCGAAGGCGGAGAGCTGCACGCCGTCGGCGATCACCAGCGGCGCGGAGACGCGGAGCTCGCTGTGCAGGATCTGGCCGAGCGTCTTGCCGATGTCGCCGTCCACCACGACGTAGATCGGCGCGGTGCCGTGGGCGGCGTGCGCCAGCGCCATGGCGATGCCCTCGGCGAAGGCACGGATGCGGCGATAGAGCGGCAGACCCTCCCAGCGCAGCGCATAGGCCAGCGGCTCGCCGGTGTTGAATTCGTATTTCTCGATGTGGCCGATGATCGCCGCGGCCACCGCCGCCGGATCGATCGTGTCGTCGAGCGCGATGTCGGGCTGCACCACGCGCAGGTTGCGGCGCGGCAGCGAGCGTTCGGGATCGGAGGCGAAGATGGTGTTGCCGCTCAGCTGCACCGAATATTCGGAGAGGCCGAGCGCGGTGGCACGGATGCCCGATCCCGCGGGCAGCAGCGGCCAGGGCATCCGCCCCTCGGCCGCCATCCGGGCGAGCCTGTGGCCCAGGCGGCGTCCCATGTCGCCGAAATCCCGCTCCTCGTGGCCGTAGACATATTCGGAGACGCCGCCTGAGAACATCACGCCGCCGATGTTCGAGAGATCGGTCAGCCGGTCGGTGAGGAAGCGGCGCGCGACATCGTCGGGCGGGTCGTTCGAGAGCACCGCGGCGATGATGCCCTCGGCCATCACGGTGGCGAGCCGCTCGCGCTCCGCCTCGGTCGTGGCGCTGCCGAGCGACCAGTCCATGCCTGCATCGGCGGCGAGCGCCTGGCCGGCGGGCTCCAGCCGGGTCAGCCGGCCCGCTTCGTCATAGACGTGCAGGCGGCCGCCGATGTGCAGCGCGGCGGTCTCCAGCACGCGCCCGCCCTCGATGACGGCATATTTGGTGGTGCCGCCGCCGATGTCGATGTTGAGCACGCGCTGGCCGCGCTCGTTCGACGCCCAGGCCGCGCCCGATCCGTAGGCGGCCAGCATCGCCTCGATATGGTGGCCGGCCATGGTGCAGACGAACTCGCCGCCATGATGCGCCAGGACATGGGCGATGCTGTGCGCATTGTCGCGCCGCAGCGCCTCGCCGGTGAGGATCACCGCGCCGGTATCGACCTGCCCGGGATCGATTCCCGCCTCGGCATAAGCGTCGTCGATGATGTGGCCGAGCGCGTGGGCGTCGATCGACAGGCCCTTGGCATAAGGCGTCAGCGAGACCGGCGACTGGTAGAGCTGCTCCCGGTCGATGACGACGTAGCGGCTCGACAGATTGTCCGACAGGCGCCGCAGCCAGATGCGCGAGAAGACCACCTGCGTGCCCGACGAGCCGATGTCGATGCCGACGCTGACCAGGTCGACATTGTCGGACTCCCACAGCGCATCGCGGAATTTCTCGTGATCGACGCTATAGTCGTTGATGCCGTGATAATGCTCGTCCTCGATGTCGTGGAGGCGGAAGGGGAGCCCGGCGGCGGCCCAGGCATCTCGGGACACGGGCATTCCGGCGAACCGATCGGCGACGAATCTCATCCGGAACCAACTCTCCTTCCTCTCGCGGAATGTTACGCCTTCCGCTCGTCCGCGCATCGTGGCGCGGCGACTCCGACAGCCGCTGCGTAAGCGGTTTCGGATCGACGGCCGGAGCATTGACACGCTTTGCCCAACATGTCCATATGATAAACAAATGTGCGCTTAGTGAACAATTCTCGGAAAGGTGAGAGCATGGCGGAGAAGGTGCTGGCGGCGGTGCGGACCGCGCCGAGCAAGATGGAATTCCAGGAATTTCCGATGCCCGAGATCGCGCCGGATTCGGCGCTGCTCAAGGTCGAGGTGGCCGGCATCTGCGGCACCGACGTGAAGTTCTACAAGAATCCGCCGATCACTGAGCCGGTGATCATGGGCCACGAGAATATCGGCTATATCGCCAAGGCCGGTTCCGAATTCACCAAGCGCAAGGGCTTCAAGGAAGGCGATCTCGTCTTCGTCGAGCACTATGTGATGTGCGGCAAGTGCGAATGGTGCCACAAAGGCGAATATCGCCTGTGCGAGAACACCGACTGGCGCAACAATCCGGAAGGCATCCGCTACGGCTACACGCCGCTGACGCGCCCGCCGCATCTGTGGGGCGGCTTCGCGCAGTACATGTACCTGCCGTGGAACGCGGTGCTGCACCATGTCCCCAAGGGCATGACGGCCGAGCGCGCCGGCCTCGTCACGCCGATGGCGAACGGGGTGCAATGGTCGCTGCTCGATGGCGGCGTCGGCTACAATTCGCGCGTGCTGATCCAGGGGCCGGGCCAGCAGGGCCTGTCGCAGACGGTGGTCTGCAAGCAGGCGGGCGCCTCGCTGATCATCGTCACCGGCACCAAGCGCGACATCAAGCGGCTCGAGGTCGCGAAGCAGCTCGGCGCCGACTACGTGATCAACGTGGACGAGGAGGATCCGCTGAAGCGGATCATGGACATCACCGGCGGCGAGGGCGTCGATATCGTGCTGGACTGCACGGCCGGCGCGGGCACCATTCCGGTGCTGCTGGGCGTCGAGGCGACCAAGCGGAAGGGCGGCACCATGGTGGTGCAGGGCGAATTCCCCGAATTCCCCAATTATCCGATCGGCAAGATCTCCACCAAGTACATCAACATGAAGTCGGCCCGGGGCCACAATTACCTGTCGTGCGAGCTGGCGCTGCAGCAACTGGCGTCGGATCGCTTCCCGCTCGATCTCGTCACCACCCACAAGTTCGGGCTGAAGGACGTCGATCTCGCCATCCGCTCGGTCGGCAACGATCCGACCGGCACGCCGGGCGTGATCCACGCCTCGCTGATGCCGTGGGAATGACGCGATGATGGCCGCGCGCCGGCACCGGCATGTCCACGGCCTGCACTGCGGGCACGGGCATGATCATGGCCCGGCCGCCGATCTGCGGCGGATCGAGGGGCTGGCGCGCGACCGTTTCCGGCTGGAGAGCTTCACGCCGGTCCGCGTCGAGGAGCTCGCCGCCACCGAGATCGGCTTCCCGCCGCGCGAGACCCGGATCGAATTCTGGTCGGGCAACGAGGATCAGCACCAGTACCGCATCTTCAAGCCGGCCGCGCAGGTGACGATCGAGGACCTGCCGCCCTGGTGGTACAAGGATGCGCTGATCCTCGACGATTATCCCTATTGCGATTGCTGCGGCTGAGCGGCCGCCCACAGGAGAGACGAGGATGGCCGACCGGCTGACGCTGCGCATCGCGCTGGGCAAGCATGACCATGTCGCACCGCTGCGCGACGGGCGGGTGACCTCGCCGCGCATCGCGTTCGAGTTCGTCGATATCGAGCCGCTGCCCAAGGCCTTCCGCCAGTTCGTCAACGGCGACGATCTCGACGTCGCCGAGCTGGCGGTGGTGACGCACCTGCTGGCCCACCGCTTCGGCCGCCCGATCAAGGGCATCGCCATTCCGCTGTGGAGCCGGCTGCCGCACACCAACCTGGTCTGCGCGACCGACGGGCCGATCAAGGCGCCGTCCGATCTCAACGGCCGCAAGGTCGGCGTGCGCGCCTATGGCCAGACGTCGGGCGTGTGGGTGCGCGGCATCCTGGCGAGCGACTATGGCGTCGATCTCGGCGGCATCACCTGGGGGACGATGGAGGACGCGCACCTCCCCGAATATGAGGATCCCGCCAACACCCGCCGCTACGCCGCGCCGCCGGGCCTGCGCGACCTGATGATGGCCGGCGAGTTCGCCGCGATCATGGGCGAGCGGGTGGTCGATCCCGCTGGCATCCGCACGGTGATCCCCGATGCCGAGCAAGCGGCGCTCGACTGGATCGCGCGCACCGGCATCCAGCCGATCAACCACATCCTCGCGGTGCGCAACGCGCTGACCGACGCGCATCCGTGGCTGCCGGCCCAGCTGTACGGCCTGTTCGATCGCGCCCGGGCGATCGCGGTGGCGGATGGCGCGGCCGAGCCGCCGCCCTACGGGCTGGAGGCGAGCCGCGCCTCGCTGCAGCTCGCCATGCGCTTCTCCGCCGAGCAGCGGATCACGCCGCACGAAGTCTCCGTCGACGAGATGTTCTGGCCGTTGTGAGGGCGCGCCCGATCGGGCGAGGCCGGCGCTGGCGGGGGCTCGCGCGCCGGCAGCGCCATCCCTGATTCGCGGCGGGCGATCGGGTTCAACATGGACAACATGGACGCCAGGCCCTGTACCCATGGCCCCTCCCCGAAGGAGCGCGAGCCAGTGACGAGGGGATGGACGGCGAGAAAGAGCCTCGGCGGCATCTGAAGGATGCCCAGTGTTTTGCACACTATTTGTTCCGAATTGTCAATGCGGTGCACGAAAGAGCGAATTTGCCGGGATGGCGACATCGGATATTGAATGGGTCCGAAAAATCGTGGGCGGGAAGAAATTCGTGAGGAAGCTCAGATGGTTCATCGCGCCGTTGGCGCTGATCGTTACAGACGCCGACGCTATCGTCATTCGTCAAGATCGGCCTGACGCGCAGTATCGCGTCGATCCACGATCCATCCCGGCCCTGGCTGACCTGCCTGACGAGGGGCATGGCACCCTCATCGCCCCGCGCTGGGTGATTACGGCGGCCCATGCGGTCAACATGATGCAGATGATGCCCGAAGAGCATTTCGTGACCATAAACGGCACGAAGCGCGCCGTCAGCCGCATCATCGTCTATCCCGATTATCCCGCCGCGCGCGACGCGTGGCAGAAGATGTTCGCAGGGATCAAGACGGCCGACCCGGATGCCTTTGCCGACCAGTATAGGAAGGCGATGGCGGCGATGCATGACATCGCCCTCCTGGAACTCGCCGAGCCCGTGACCGACGTTTCGCCGATGCCGATCTATCGCGGGGATGCCAGGCCGGGCATGCTGAGCATTGTTTATGGTGCCGGCGCGACCGGCACCGATGCCACGGGGGCGCCGGACAGCGAAAGCCATCGCACGCAATTGCGCCGTGCGGAGAACCGCCTGACCCGGACCGATGGCCCCTGGCTGCGCTTCGCCTTCGATTGCGGTGCGCGCGCCCCGGCCCTCAGCGGGGCGACGGCCGGCGGCGACAGCGGTGGCCCCGTGACCATCGCAGTGTCCGGCCGCGTCTATCTGGCGGGAATCACGCACGGCCTCGACGGGACGGCCAGCGAAGTCAGGCGCGTCGTGCAGCAGACGCAGGACGGTTCGCTTCGCATGGGCGTGTGCGGGCAGCGTTTCGCAGCCGCGCGGGTGGGCTTTTACGCACCCTGGATCGATCGGACCATGAGCGGGAACTGACCGTCGTACCGGGGGCGTCGGCGGCGGTGGATCCGGGCGCGCTTCCCGAACGCCCACCACCGCCGCACCCCTCCGCTACGCGCTCCAGCCGCCATCGATATTGTACGTGGCGCCGGTGACGAAGCCCGCCTCCGGGGAGGCGAGGTAGGCGACCAGGCTCGCCACCTCGTCGGCGGTGCCGTGGCGGGGAATGGCGAGCGGCGTTCGATTGGCCGCGGCATGGGGGCCGTCGGCGGGGTTGCGCTCCGTGTCGATCGGCCCCGGCTGCACGAGATTGGCGGTGATGCCCCGTTCGCCGAGATCGCGCGCCAGGCCGCGCGTCATGCCACCGAGGGCCGCCTTGCTGGCGGCGTAGAGCGTTCCCCCGTCGCCGGGCATCCGATCCGCCACGATGCTGCCGATCGTGATGATGCGGCCGCCTTCCCGCATCAGCGCCGACGCCCGCCTGGCGGCGAGAAAGGGCGCTCTGACGTTGAGCGCGAACATGCGATCGAAGGCATCGTCGGCGTAATCGTCGAGCGGGCCGACGATCGCCATGCCCGCGACGTGGACCAGCACGTCCAGCCGCCCGAAATGCCGGGCGGCCTGGTCGATCGCGGCGGTGAGGGCGGCCGGATCGCCGGCATCGGCCCGGATCAGATGGACGGCGGCGCCCCGCTCCCGCAGCGCGTTCGCGAAGGCGTCCGCCTCGGCGGCGCGGCTCCGGTAGAGGATCGCGACGGATGCGCCATCCGCCGCCATCCTCCGGCTGATCGCGGCCCCGATTCCGCGCGTTCCGCCAATGACGAGGGCCACCTTCCCCTGCAGCGCCTGCATTTCGCCTCCCCAGCCGGGTTCCGGTCGAGGCCTATGCCATGAACGCGCCGCTTTCCAGCGGATCCATCCGAAACCGGCCGGTCAGCCCTGCGCCTTGAGGAATTCCAGCAGCGCCTCGGCCGTCGCTTCCTCCGTCTGCTCCTCGACCGCGCGGTTCCAGTAGCGCGAGGCGGGCAGGCATTCGGCGAGGTAGCGCGCCGCCGAGGTGGCGTGGGAGGCGTCGGCGCCGGGGATGACCAGCGCCGGGATGCGGCAGCGCATCATGTCCTCGGGCTCGGCGCCGGGCGCGGTGTCGCGGTCGAGCAGGGTGCGGACCATGCCGGCGACGATCAATTTGTAATCGGTGAGGTCGATCTTCGCATAGGCCTCGGCGAAGGCCGGATCGTTGCGGATCGAGGAGGCCCAGGGGCCGCCGCGCGGATCGCCGCTGAACGACTTGCCGCCGTCCTTCACCAGCGCCACCACCGCCGCCAGCCCGTTGGCATTGGCGAAGCCGAGATGGTCGGCGAAGCGCTGGTGCCCGTTGATCCGGTACTTGGCGCCGCCGACGGGCCAGTAGAGGATCATGCTGCGCACCATTTCCGGATACAAAGCCGCGAAGACGGTGACCGGGGAGACGCCCATGCAGCCGCCGATCAGGTGCGCGCGATCGATGCCGAGATGATCGAGCAGGCCCTTGCCCTGCCGTGCGAAATCCGCCCAGGTGACGCGCTCGACGCGCCCGCCGGACTGGCCGCATTCGCGCCGGTCGAACAGGATGCAGCGATAATGCCGCGCCAGATGATCGAGCGGACGGGTCTTGGCGTAGATGCCCAGCGTCCACCATTTCTCCATCGTGGCGTCGAACCCGCCCGGCGAGAACATCAACAGCGGCGGGCCGTCGCCGCGCACCTCATATTCGGTCTCGATCCCGTCGATCGTCGCGCGTGCCATGGTCAGGCCTCCTCGCCGGTCATCGTGCGGAGCGTGTCGAGCGTCGCGAAGCTGCGCGGCGCGGGGCACATCAGCCAGCGATAGCCTTCGGACAGGATGCGCTCGGCGCTGGCCGGGGTGACGCTGGGGTGGCCGACGACGACGTCGAACTCGGTGCAGATGCCGCGCACCTCGGCCATCGCGTCGAGCACCAGCCTGTGCTCGGTCTGGCGCGGGATGCCGAATTCCTGCGAAAGGTCGCCGATGCCGATCACCACGGCGCCGATGCCCGGCACCTCCTTCAGCATGTCGCGCAGGTTGGCGATGCCGGCGGTGTCCTCGATCTGGATGACGCAGAGCAGCTCGCCCTGCGGCGCCAGCGGCCAGACGTCGGCGCGGGCATAATATTCGTCCGGGCTGACGCCCCAGTAACGCTGCGCCTGGAAGGGGCCGTCGCCGCGTATGCCCTGCGGCTCGTAGAGCGGCTTGTCCTTGAGGCGCGGATAGCGGCAGGCGGCGACGGCGTTATAAGCCTCCGCCACGGTCGAGACGTGGGGCCACATGATGCCGTAGCAGCCGAGATCGAGCGCCTGCTTGGCGAGGAACTGGTTCATCTCGACGCCATTGGCCGGCACGCGGGCCAGCGGGGTGATCTGCGGCGCGACCGAGCCGGAGCGCGCGATCTGGCCGCGATCGAGCAGGAATTGCATCGCGTCGCGGAGCGCGCGGATGTCCCAGCCCTGATGCTCGCCCTCGAAGACGACGCCGTCATAGGAGGAGGCGCGCAGCGCCACCGCCATGTCGGTCTCGATGGGGGAGAAGAGCGAGAAAGCGTGGCGGCCGCTTTCCAGCGCGCGGATCAGCCCGTTGAGGCGGGGGAGGGTCATGGATCAGCCTTTCGGGGGTCAGGAGGCGGGGGCGGGGTGGCCGCGGCGGGTCAGCAGCGCGTCGAGGCGCGGATAGACGCGGCGCGCATTGCCCTCGAAGATCTTGGCGCGATCGGCGTCGGACAGGCCGGGGAGCGCATCGACATAGCGCTTGGTGTCGTCGAAATAATGGCCCGTCTCGGGGTCCTTGCCCTTGACCGCGCCGACCATCTCGGAGGCGAACAGCACGTTGTCGACCGGGATGACGGTGGACAGCAGGTCGATGCCCGGCTGGTGGTAGACGCAGGTGTCGAAATACACGTTGCGGAGCAGATGCTCGGTGAGCAGCGGCTTCTTCATGTCCTGCGCGATGCCGCGATAGCGGCCCCAGTGATAGGGCACCGCGCCGCCGCCATGGGGGATGACGAACCTGAGATCGGGGAAGTCCCTGAACAGGTCGCCCTGGATCAGCTGCATGAAGACGGTGGTGTCGCCGTTGATGTAATGCGCGCCGGTGGCGTGGAAGTTGGGGTTGCACGATCCGGTGACGTGGATCATCGCCGGGACGTTCAGCTCGACCAGCTTCTCGTAGACCGGGTACCAGTAGCGGTCGGTCATCGGCCGGTCGGTCCAATAGCCGCCCGAGGGATCGGGGTTGAGGTTGAAGCCGACGAAGCCGAGCTCGTTCACCCCGCGCTCCATCTCCTCGATGCAATTGGCCGGCGACACGCCCGGCACCTGCGGCAGCTGGCCGACGCCCACGAAATTGTCCGGCAGCAGGGTGCAGATGCGGTGGATCAGATCGTTGGAGAGGCGCGTCCACGCCTGGCCCACCGCCTCGGTGCCGACATGGTGGCCCATGCCCGACGCGCGCGGCGAGAAGATGGTGAGATCGGTGCCGCGCGCCTTCTGGAAATCGAGCTGGGGCTGGACGCTGGCGATCAGTTCCTCGTCGCTGAACCGGGGGAGCGCCCCCGGCTTGCGGGCGGGATCCAGCAGGCCGGCGATCTGCTTGTCGCGGAACTGGTGCATCGCCGCGGGCTCGGTGGTGTAGTGGCCGTGAATATCGATGATCATGCGGATTCCTGTCCGGGGGAGATCAGAGGAGGGAATGGCCGGCGACCGCGTAGAGCGCGGCGTAGAGCGCCACGATGCCCATCGCGATCCCATAGGGGCCGGCCTTGGTGCGGAAGAGGATCAGGCAGACGCCCGCCGTCGTGGCGATCTCCAGCCAGCCGGCATGGGCCGACTGGAGGATCACCACCGGGCCGGCGAAGAACAGGCCCGTCGCGACCGGCGCGAGCCCCTTGTCGACCGCGGTCCGCATCGGCGAGCCGGGATTGCGCGACCACCAGGTGCTGACCGCGTAGAGCAGCAGGGAGGAGGGCAGGAAGATCGCGATCGTCGCGACCAGGGCGCCCAGGAAGCCTGCCACCTGCCAGCCGATCAGCGCGACGATCAGGGTGCTGGGCCCCGGCGCCGCGCGCGACAGGCCGAAGATGTCGGCGAAGGCCTTGCCGTCCAGCCAATGCTGCACGTCCACCGTCTTGTGCTGCATCTCGGGGATGATCGCCTGGCCGCCGCCGAACGACAGCAGCGACAGTGGCGCGAACACTGCGACCAGGCCGAGAAGTTTCTCAAGCATCGTGCGCGCGCCTCGCGTCCCAATAGGCATGAGCGATGCTCAGCGGCACGGTGACGGCGACGACCGGCACCAGCGGCCAGCGGAACAGCGCGCTGGCGAGGAACACGAACACCCCCATCGCGATGTTGAAGGCGTTGCGCTCCAGCCGGAAGGCGACCTTCGCGGCGGTGAAGAAGGTGACGCCCACACCCGAGGCGGCCAGGCCGGCGAGCACGAAATGCACCACCGGGAAGCCGATCAGCCGGTGGAAGGCGAGGCCGAGCAGCAGGATCACGCAGAAGGCCGGCAGCACGATCCCGATCGTGGCGACCAGCCCGCCGATGCCGCCCCGCATGCGCATGCCGAGGTAGAGCGACAGGTTCACCGGATTGGCGCCGGGCAGCACCGTCGCCATGCCGATGCCGGTGATGAACGCCTCCTCGTCCAGCCACTGGCGGCGGACGATGATGTCCCGGTGGAGCCAGGACTGGACGGCGCCGCCGAAGGTCATCAGGCCGAGGCGGAAGAACGCGAAGAACATCGCCCACAGGCCGACGTGCGGCGGTTCCCATGCTGCGTCTCCCGGCGGCGCCGTCGCTTCCATCCCATCCTCCGTCACTGACGCAGATAGTTCGCTCAGCGAACATCTGCAGCGCTTATCGCACAACCATGGTTGACCGGTTCCGATTCGTCAATTAACGTAACTATTGTGCGATAAGCGAACACACCAATGATCCGGACCCGATCCGGAGATAAGCGACGGTTTGAGAGGCCCATGACCGACTTTCCCGATCTCGTTGACCTGTGCGCCGTGTCGGACGTGAGCCCCGATCTGCCGGTGAAGGCGGAGATCGATGGCGAGGACGTGGCCGTCTTCCAGGTCGACGACACATTCTACGTCACCCAGGATCTCTGCACCCATGGCCCCGGCTCGCTGGCCGAGGGCTATGTCGAGGGGCGCGAGATCGAGTGCCCGTTCCACCAGGGCAAGTTCGACATCATCACCGGCGAGCCCACCGCGGCGCCGTGCAACATCGCCCTCAAGATCTGGGACGTCGTGGTGAAGGGCGACCGGATCTGCGCGGTGCGCAAATGAGCCTGCTGCGCGATCAGGCCCTGGGAGGCGGCGTCGTCATCGTCGGCGCCGGACAGGCCGGCGGTCGCGCGGCCGAGACATTGCGCAGCGAGGGGTTCGCCGGGCCGATCACGCTGATCGGCGACGAGGGCGAGCGGCCCTATGAGCGTCCCTCGCTCTCCAAGGAAATGCTGCTCGATCCGTCGTGCGAGACGATCGCCTGGCTGCATGCCCCCGAATATTATGCCGAGCAGGGCATCGACCTGAAGCTCGGCGCCGCCGCCACCGCGATCGATCGCGAGGCGTGCCAGGTCGCGCTCTCGGATGGCAGCCGTATCGGTTACGGCGTGCTGCTGCTGGCGACGGGCGCGCGGGTGCGCAAGCTGGACGTGCCGGGCGCCGGCGAGCGCTGCCATTATGTCCGTTCGCTGGAGGACAGCCGGGCGCTGCGCGGCAAGCTCGCTGCGGGCAAGCGGGTGGTCGTGATCGGGGCCGGCTTCATCGGGCTGGAGGTGGCCGCCGCCGCCGTCGCGCGCGGTTGCGACGTGGTCGTGATCGAGGCGGCGGACGGGCCGCTCGGTCGCGTCGCCCCGCCGATGCTGCGGGATTATTACCGCGCGCTCCATACCGCGCGGGGCGTGACCTTCCGCTTCGGCGCCCAGGTCGTCGGCATCGCGCCGCGCGGCGAGGCCTATGTCGTCACTACCAACAGCGACGAGGCGTGGCCCGCCGATCTCGTCGTCGCCGGCATCGGCGTGATCCCCAATGCGGAGCTTGCCGAGCAGGCCGGGCTGGCCTGCGATCGCGGGATCGTGGTCGACGAATATGGCGCCACCGCCGATCCCCGCATCCTCGCCGCCGGCGACGTCGCCCGGCACCACAATCCGCTGCTCGATCGCCCGGTGCTGCTCGAAAGCTGGCAGAACGCCCAGAACCAGGCGATCGCGATCGCGCGCAACATCGCCAGCGAAGGCGCGCCGGCGCCTTATGCCGAGCTGCCCTGGTTCTGGAGCGACCAGTACGGGATCAACCTGCAGATATACGGCCTGCTCGAAGCGGGCGGCGAGCTCGTCGTGCGCGGCGATCCGGCGTCCGAGACCTGGCTGATGGTGCAGCTGGTCGACGGGCGGATCGTCTTCGCGGCGGGCATCAACGCGCCCCGCGATCTCAGGCCGCTGCGCGAGCTGATGAAGCTCGGCGCGCCCGTCGCCGCGAGCGACATCGCCGACACCACGGTGGCTCTGCCCGACCTGCTGCGCCGCGCGCGCGCCGGCCTGGCCGCCGCCTGAGCTTTTCCATGACACACGACAACGGAGTTGGGGCAAAGTTATGTTGAGGGCAGAACAGAATGCGCTCGTCACCCAGACGGGACCTGGCACGCCCATGGGCGAGATGTTCCGGAGCTACTGGATCCCGGCGCTGCTCGCCGAGGAACTGCCGGAGAATGACGGCCCGCCCGTCCGGGTGAAATTGCTGTCCGAGCCGCTGGTCGCCTTCCGGGACAGCGAGGGCCGGCTCGGCCTGATCGACGAATTCTGCGCGCACCGCCGCGTCTCGCTGTGGTTCGGCCGCAATGAGGATTGCGGGCTGCGCTGCCCCTATCACGGCTGGAAATATGACGTGACCGGCCAGTGCGTCGATCTCCCCTCCGAGGGCGACGACACCGGGCTCCGCCAGACCATCCGCCTGAAGAACTACCCGCTGGTCGAGCGCGGCGGCATCCTGTGGACCTATATGGGCCCGCCGGAGAAGCAGCCGCCGCTGCCGGAATGGGAATTCATCACCGTGCCGCCCGAGCAGACCTTCAGCTCCAAGCGCCTGCAGGAATGCAACTGGCTGCAGGCGATGGAAGGCGGCATCGATTCCAGCCACGTCTCCTTCCTCCACCGCAGCAACCTGGAATCGGATCCGCTGTTCAAGGGCGCCGGCGGCAACAAGTACAATCTCGCCGATTCCGCGCCGACCTTCGAGGTGGTGGATCACGATGCCGGCCTGTTCATCGGCGTCCGCCGCAAGGCCGAGGAGGGCAATTTCTACTGGCGCATCACGCCGTGGGTGATGCCCTGCTTCACGATGGTGCCGCCGCGCGGCGACCATCCCATGCACGGCCATTTCTGGATCCCGATCGACGACGAGAATTGCTGGGCGTGGAGCTTCGACTACCACCCCGCGCGCGCGCTGACCGAGACCGAGGTGCAGGCGATGAAGGACGGCTTCGGCGTCCACACCCCGCTGATCCCCGGCACCTACCGGCCGACCGCGAACAAGGACAATGACTATCTGATCGATCGCGCCGCGCAGAAGGCCGGCAAGACGTTCAGCGGCGTCACCGGCATCGCGATGCAGGACGCCTCGCTGCAGGAGAGCATGGGTGCGATCGTCGATCGCACCAAGGAGAAGCTGGTCTCGACCGACAACGGCATCATCATGGCGCGCCAGCGCCTGATCCGTGCGGCGCGGGCCCTGGCCGACAAGGGCACGACGCCGCCGGGCACGCTGCCCGAGCATCAGCGCGTCCGCTCGGCCGCGCTCATCCTGTCCCCGGACGACAAATTCGACGTGGCGGCCGCGGAGGCGCTGACCGCGCGCCCCGGCGTGCCGCAGACGTCCGTCTAAACGCGAACGCCCAGGAGAGGGCCGAATGGCATGTTGACGCCTTGGATCGACGGTTTCGAAAGCCTTCTGCACGTCCAGCAGATCGTCTTCCTCTGCCTGGGCATGCTGATGGGGCTGATCTTCGGCGCCGTGCCGGGGCTCGGCGGCACGACGGCGCTCGCCTTGCTCCTGCCGCTGACCTACGGTCTCGATTCCATCACCGCGCTCGCTCTGTCGGGCGGGGTGATGGGCGCGGTGCCGATGGGCGGCTCGATCTCGGCGATCCTGCTCAACACGCCCGGCTCGGCCCCCAATGCCGCGACCTGCATGGACGGCTATCCGCTCGCCCAGCAGGGCAAGGCCGGCCTCGCCATCGGCGCGGCGGCGAGCGCCAACGCGGTGGGCGGGCTAATCGGCACGATCTCGCTGCTGGTGGTGCTGCCGCTGTCGAAGATGCTGGTGCTGTCCTTCGGGCCGCCCGAATTCTTCCTGCTCTCGATCCTCGGCCTGGTGATGGTGGCGACCGCCTCGCGCGGCAAGATGCTGCGCGGCCTGATCGCCGGCGGCGTCGGCCTGATGCTGTCCTTCATCGGCTTCGACCAGGTGACCGGCACCGTCCGCTACACGTTCGGCATCCAGTATCTGTGGGACGGCGTGCACCTCGTGCCCGCGCTGATCGGCCTGTTCGCCGGCGCCGAGATGATCAAGCTGTGGATGAAGGGCGGATCGATCTCGGGCTCCGCAGGGCAGACCAAGATCACCAAGATCAGCTCGGGCCTGCTCGAGACCTTCCGCCACTGGCCGACGGTGCTCCGCGGCTCGCTGATCGGCACGGTGGTGGGCGCGATCCCCGGCGTCGGCGGCGTGGTCGCCTCCTTCCTGTCCTATTCGCTGACCGTCCAGGTGTCCAAGGATCCCGAGAGCTTCGGCAAGGGCAATATCCAGGGCGTCATCGCGCCGGAGGCGGCGATCAACGCCAAGGACGGCAGCGCGCTGATCCCGACGATCGCCTTCGGCATTCCGGGCGGCGCGGAGATGGCGGTGTTCCTCGGCATCCTCGTGCTGCACGGCATGCAGCCCGGCCCGCTGATGCTGATCCAGAACCAGACCGAGATTTACGGCCTGATCTGGGCGCTGACCGCCGCCTGCGTGCTGGCCGGCGCGCTCGGCATCCTGTTCGTCCGGCCGCTGTCGATGGTGACGCTGGTGCCGGCCAAGAAGCTCGCGCCGATCGTCATGACCATCGCCTTCATCGGCTCCTGGGCGGTCGACCAGACGGTCGAGAACGTGATCGTGTCGGGCGTCTTCGCGCTGCTCGGCTACATCATGTCGCGGCTGGACTATCCGCGCCTGCCGATCGTCATCTCGCTGGTGCTGGGCGCCGGCGTCGAGCGCAACTTCCACCAGTCGCTGGCGATGTCGGACGGGTCGTGGAGCATCTTCTTCACGCGGACGATCTGCATGATCCTGCTCGCTTTCATCGCCACCGGCCTGTTCCTGACGCCCGCCCGTTCGCTGTTCGGGCGGCTGTTCACCAAGCAGGTGGCCTTCCCCGAAAGGCGCCCGGCATGAAGATCCTCGGCACCCCCGCGATCCGCTATCTGCCGGCCCTGATCGTCTGGCTGTTCGCCGCGGGCTTCCTCGGGCTGACCTACCAGCTTCCGGAAGCGGCCCGCGCGACGCCGTCGCTGGTCGGCTGGGTGACGCTCGGCCTCGCGACGCTCGATCTGGTCTCGCGCACCGGCGGCGAGCTGGGCGTGGCGCTGATGCGGGCGGTGAACCCGGCCGGGCTGGCGGACCGCGCCGACAACCATCCGGTCACCCGGAAGGACCTGGCGTCGGGCATCGGCCTGATCGTCGCGCTGGTGGCCTCCTTCCTCGTCCTCGGCGTGCTGCCGACGACGGCAATCATCATCTTCGGGGCGCTGATGCTCGCTTACCGGTCGCAGTGGATCACCAACGCGATCGTCGCCGCCGGCGCGACGGCTGGCGTGTGGCTGCTGTTCGCCGTGCTGCTCGGGCTGCAGCTCTATCCGGGCCTCGCCTTCGGCGGAGACCTGTAGCCGACCCCACCCACACGTCGGCCGCCCCGCCAGAACGAGCGTCCCGGCCCAGAACAAGGAGAGACCTGACATGGACATGATGCTGGATCGCCGGAACTTCCTGATCGCGAGCGCCGGTGCGGGCGCGGCGACGATGCTGTTCGGCTGCTCGCGCGGCGGCGGCGACGCGGCGGCCTATCCCGAGCGCGACATCAACTTCATCATTCCCTACGCGCCCGGCGGCGGCTTCGACGCTTATGCCCGCGTGGTGATCGATCCGTTGGCCAAGGCCCTGCCCAAGAAGGTCAACATCGTGCCCATGAACGTCGAGGGCGCGGGCGGCGGCAAGGCGACCAGCCAGCTCTTCCACGCGCGGCCGGACGGCTACAACATCGCCATCATCAGCATCCCCGGCGCCATCGTGCAGCAGCTGATCCAGGGCACGGGCGGCTACGACCTCACCAAGATGAGCTGGATCGGCAACATGGGCACCGATGCCTTCGGCGTCGCGGTCGGCGCCAATTCGCCGATCAAGTCGATCGCGGACATGCAGAAGCTGTCGCGGACCCGCCCGGTCAAATTCACGTCCACGGGCGCAGGCTCGACGGGCCGGGCCGGCGCGCTGATCGCGTCGAAGCTGCTCGGCATTCAATCGCAGGTGATCACCGGCTACAAGGGCACCAGCGAATATCTCGTCGCGGCGGCCCGCGGTGACGGCGATGCGGCGGTCTGCTCGCTGACCGCGATGCAGGGCCTGGCGAAGGCCGGCGTGATCCGGATCATCGCCAGCTTCGAAGAGAAGAGCAGCCTGCCGGGCATCCAGGACGCCACGGCGCTGGGCCAGCCCGAACTCGTCCATATCGCCGAGACGCGGCCGATCGCGGCGCCGCCGGGCCTGCCGAAGCCGATCCAGTCGATGCTGTCGGACGCGCTCAACAAAGCGCTCAAGAGCGATGAGGTCACGTCCTGGGCGAAGAAGAACGGCGCCAATCTAGTGCCGGCGACGCCCGAACAGACCCTCAAGATCGTTCAGGATCAAACGGCATTCATCAACAAATGGAAGGATATTCTACAGAAGATGTAGAATATCCTTCCACGTAGATAAAATCATAAAATTGAATCTACACACGAGCGGAAATATTAGGGAGAGGGGCTTCGATGAAGACTTTGGTCTATTGGGTCATCGCGCTTGGAGCCGGCGTCTACGCGCCGGCTGCGATCGCGCAGGACGAAGGCGCGGCCGCATCGGCGCCGCAGACGGCAGCCGGCCAAACCACCGGCGCAAAGCAAAAACCGGTTCGCGAAGGAGAAGAGACCGGCCTGCCGCCTCTGTACCAGGCGCAACAGGCCGAGAAGGCGCAGGCATCGCCGACACGGCCTCGCTACGATCCGTATCCCGTCGAGACCGCCGGCTGGTCGAAGCCGCGTAGCCCTTACTTCTTCGATTCGCGCTGGGAAGAGGATTGGTCCACGCTTCGGGCGCAGGGCAAGGCGCCGCTGTTCAAGGCGATGCCGCTCTTCGGTGATCTCGCCAGCCTGACGCTCAGCGCCGAGGATCGTTTCCGGACGCACTTCTACACCAACGGCCAGCTGGCGGGCGGCAACAATTATACCGAGGTGCAGAACCGCACGATCGTGGGCGCCGATCTGCGCGTGACGCCGTTTTTCCGGGTTTATGCGGAATTCGGGCATGCCGATCTGAACGAGGACGGCAATCCGGAAGTGCAGTCGGTCACGGCCAAGCAGACCAACGATCTGGCGCTCCAGCAATTGTTCGGCGAGGCCAATTACCATACCGACAAATTCCTGGTCGGCGTGATGGCCGGCCGCATGGAATGGACCGACGCGCCCGAGCAGCTGGTCAGCGTCGGCAACGGACCGAACCTGCACACGACCTGGAACGGCTATCGCCTGTATCTCCACACCAGTCGCTTCAGGCTCGGCTATTTCTCCGCTTATCCGACGGTGTACAATCTCGGCGGGACCTTCAACCAGACGGTCTTCCACGGGGAGAGCCTGAGCGCTCTGACGGCTGGTGCCGTGCTCCTGAACAACGGGCCGCGGGCGAACGTCACCCTGACGGGCCTGTATATCAACAATTACAACGCCAAATCGTCGCAGGGCGGCACCACCGGTCCCGATCACCGCTACACCTACGGCGCGCGGCTGACCGGACGGCTCGATCGCTACACGATCGACTGGATGGCCTACCGCCAGACGGGCGATCATATCGGCCGCCCCGTCGAGGCCTATCTCGCGTCCCTGGGCCAGACGGCGAAGCTCGATCTCCTGGGCTTCCCGGTCGATGTGGGCTTCCGCTTTGATCTCGCCACCGGCGGCGGCGGCGAGAAAAAGACGGGCAAGATGAGCCTGTTCAACCCGATCTACACCGACAAGGGCATTTATGGCGAGAGCGAGCTGTTCACCTATCAGAACATCATCGTCTACGCGCCCAACACGTCGATCCGGATCACGCCGAAGTGGCGCCTGAATCTCGAATATGATTTCGTCTACCGGCAGAATACGAAGGACGCCTTCTACACGCCCAGCAAGGCCTATGCGAACACACAGAAGTTCGGCGGCGCCTATGCCGGCGGGCAGATCCGCATGAACACCTATTATGATCTCACGCGGAATATCTTCCTGCGGCTCGAAGCGGACAAGTTCACCGCCGGCGACTTCCTGCACAAGGCCGGCTTCCACAACTCGTTCGTGATCATGCCGGACATCACCTTCCGATATTGAAGAGCGATGTCCACGCGCGGCCGGGCGTGGCCGGCCGCGCGCTTTGGGACGCTCCGGGCAGGCGATCGATCTCGCCGGCCGGGGCGCCGCATTGCCGGTCCATCTCGCCGGGGCTTGGCGCGGCCATCCGCCCCGGCCTAGACAGGCGCCGGGGCCAGGACAGGCCCCGGACCTGGAAGAGAGACCATCATGACGCTGCCGGACATGCTCGCGCCGACCTACACACAGATGCTCGGATCGTTGTCGGCCTGGCTCGGCAAGGCGGAGGAGCAGGCCTCGCCCGGCGAGGCGGAGGCGCTGCTCGAGGCGCGCCTGACGCCGGACATGTTCCCGCTGGCCACCCAGATCCGCTTCGCGTGCGTGCAGGCGCAGGAAGGCATGTTCCGGCTGCGCGGGCAGGCGTTCCCGCCGTCGGTCGAGGTGCTGCTGAACGAGGGGCGCAACGCGGGCGAGCGGCCCGGCTCGATGGCGGATGCGCGCGGGAGGATCGCCGAGACCGTGGCGCTGGTGGAAGCCCTGGCGGCGGACGCGCCGGAGATCGACCCCGCCGCGCCGATCGCCCATGCCCTGCCGCAGGGCATGGTGTTCGATCTCACCGCGGAGCAATATGTCCGCGACTGGACGCTGCCGCAATTCTACTTCCACGTGATGGCCGCCTACACGATCCTGCGCGCCCAGGGCGTCGCATTGGGCAAGGCGGATTATGTGGCGCACATGTTTCCCTACCTGCGCCCCGGTACGCACTGAGCGGGCGCCCCGGCCACCGTCGCAGCCTCTGCGGCGGCGGCTGGCCGGCCGTGCCGGAACGCCGTGTCATCCCCGCGTCTTGGGTGCGTCGTCGTCGTCATCGTCGTGATAGCCCCGCGCCGCCTTCACGAACGGGCCGGGCGGGAGCACCCGGGCCTCGCCCGGATACGGGGTCTTCCAGCCGGTGGTCGCATACCAGGTCGAATGGTTGAGGAAGTTCGGATCGACCGCGTCGGCCTTGTCGTACTTGCCCTTCATCATCATGGCGGTGGCGCCTTTCCAGGCATCCTCCATCGGATTGGCGGGAACCTTCTCCGCCTTCGGCTGGACGCCGTCGTTCAGCGCCATGGTCGGCGCCACGGCGTCGAACGGCGCGAGGTCCGGCCTGTCCTGGAAAGCGTCGAACATCGGGCTGGCGACCAGATCGAACTGGGTCAGCGGGCGCAGGCCGAGAATATTCTCGATCGTGCGGTTGATGTTCACCGCGGTGTAGGTCGTGTGGATCGCCTTGCCCTGGCCGGGGGCCTGCGGCGCGACCGTATAGGGGCTGACGACGTAGACCGGCTGGCGATGGCCGTCGACATGGTCGATGCCGTTCTGCGCGTCGTCCTCCTCGACGAAGATCGCGGACTGGCCCCAGGCCTTGCTGTGGCTGATCGCCTCGACGATGCGGCCGAGCGCGAGGTCGTTGTCGGCCTGATAGGCGGCGGGCGTCGGCCGGCCCTTGTCCGCGCCGGCGGTGTGGTCGTCGGGCAGCCAAAGGATCGTCAGGTTGGGCACCGTGCCGGCGGCATCCTGCTTCCGGAAGGCGGCGATCCAGTAATCGGCGCGATACTGGTCCGGGATATCGAGGTTGAACGTCACATAGCCCGGATCGAGGATCCTCGCCGCCGAGGGGATGGGCGAGCTCACGCTGATCGCATCGTCCGGCACGATGCAGGCGCTCGCCGGCGCCTTGCCTTCCTTGCACAGGCTGGTCGCGTAGAAATCGTTCCAGTCATAAGCGTGGCCATTGGTCTTCTTGGCGATCTTGGAGTCGCCCCATTCGCCGTACAGGCGGGCGGTCAGGCCCTTGCTCTCCATCTCGCTCCACAGGAAGCCGCTGGGCGTGTAGCTCAGCGGATCGTTGGGGGCGCCGCCCGGGTAGGAGCGGATCCAGTCCGGCGCCAGGATGTCGTTGGAATAGAAGGAACCCGACATGCCGATCCAGGGATGGCCGTCCGACGACTGGCGGCTCGGCGCATAGACGTTGTCGAGCAGCGGGAAGCGCTTGATGAGGGCGTGCTGGTTCGGCACCGCCTTGGCGAACACGGCGAGCGAGGCATCGCCATTGCCCCAGGAGACGTCGCCCAGCATCTGATCGTAGCCGCGATTCTCCTTGATGATCAGGAAGACGTGCTTGATCAGCGACGGCTCGCCAATGTGCTTCGGCACGGCGACCGGTCTGGCCTTGGCATCGACATATTCGGGGCCGACCTGAATGTTGGCGGCCAGGTTCCAATGGTTGTTGTCCACCACCTGCGCGGTGTGCCGGGCCAGTTCGCTCGCGCTCGGCAGCGGGATGAGATTGACCGTGCCCTGGTCTTCATGGGTGTTGAATCCGGAAACGCCGTAAGCGGTCCGCTTGCCGCCCTGCGCGCCCAGGCCCTTGTCGTCGGCGACGACGAGTTGCTTGTGCGCCGCGTCATAGGCGATCGAGGTCGGGAAATAAGCGGTCGGGATATAGCCGATCACCGGGCGGGCGTCGCGCTCGGCCAGATTGACCACGGCGACGGCGTTGGACTGGCCGAGGGTGACGAAGGCGCGCCCTTCGTCGACCATCGCGACGCCGTTGGGGCCCGAGCCGAAGGCGCGCCCGGCGATCGGCGCGCCGAGATCGATGGTGCGCGTCACCTTCCGGCTCTTGAGGTCGATCACCGACAGGCTGTCGCTATAGGCGTTGGCGACATAGAGCATGTCGCCGCCGACCGTCAGGCCGGCGGGGTGCAGCCCGACCGGGATGGTCGCCACCTCCTTCCCGGCGGCGAGATCGACCACCGATACCGTGCCGGTGATGGCGAAGGCATCCTTGCGATCGACCACGATCGGCGTGCCGTCCGACGTGTTGGTGAAGTCCGCGGGCGTGGCCGGGCGGCCGCCCTCGTTGGTGACATAGGCATGGCCGCCGTGCAGCACGACGCTGTTGGGCGCATTGCCGACCGGAATCTGCGCGATCAGCGCGGGCCTCGCCGCCGCGAGGTCGATCACGCCAAGCGTGTTGGCCGCGTTGAGCACGACATAGGCGCGCTTGCCGTCCCGCGACACCGCGATGCCGCCCGGATTGATCGCATCCGGCTTGAAATAGGTGCGCCCGTCCGCCGGGGGCGGCGGCAGGGCGACCGTGTGGCTCTGGGTCAGCCGCCCGGTGGCGGGATCGACGGCGGCGATGATGACGTGATTGTTGTCCTGGCTGAACAGCAAGGTGGTGCCGTCGCCCGAATAGGCGACGCCGGCGAACGAGCCGGTCTTGTCGGGGGCCGGCGTCACGCCGTCCTTGTCGGTGCCGATCGGCACGAAACGCTGCAGCACCTGGCCCGTCGCGGTATCGAACACGATGATCGGCTCGGGCGATCCCATCATCAGCACCGCGGCGCTGTGCGTCCTGGCATTGGGGTTGAGCGCGATCGCCTTGGCCCGCACCGGCGCGCCGAGATCGATCACCTTGCCGGCCGGGGTCAGCGTCTGGTTGTCGGAGGCGACGATCGATCCGTCGCGCTGCGGCCCGACGGTGCGGTTGGGGGCGTCATCCGCCCATGCCGCGCCCGGGAGGGTCATGAGGGCCAGCATGCAGGAACTGCCCAGGAGGGTGGTGAAGCGCGTGAGGAGGGACATGGCGGTTCTCATTCTCCGGCCGCGACCGGCGCAGCCTCGATGGATTTTCAAAACCTGCCAGGTTCCCCCCGAACCTGCCAGACGGCGACATGAACCGAGCGCTTAGGGACGGGATATGACGACTGGATTGCAATCGGCGCGATGATCGCACGCAGTGCGGGCGGAAAAGCCTCATGCTGCGCAACATGACTGTAACTTCGGCCACCTAGCAGCCCATTCGACCGGAGTCCGCCGGTCGACCGGGAAGTGGAATCGTCTTGTTGCGCGATAGCGATGGTGTTGCGTTGCGTTGCGCGTGGATCGGGCTGGCCGCGGTGATCGCGGGGCCGGGCCAGGCGCAGACCTATCGTCCCGAAGCCGCGGAGGACATCGTCGTCGCCGCCGATCGCCAGGCCGCCGCTCTGCCGCTGCTGACCCAGCCGCTGCTCGATACGCCGCAAACGATCACGATCATCCCGTCGGACACGATCGAGCTGCAGGCGCTCAACGACCTGCGCGACGTGCTGCGCAACGATCCCAGCGTCAGCCCCCATGCCGACGAGGACAGCGGCCAGAGCACGAACGTCCAGATTCGCGGCTTCTCCGCGCGCAACGACATCTATCTCGACGGCCAGCTCGACATCGGCAGCTATTATCGCGATCCCTTCTGGCTGCAGGAGGTCGACGTGCTGACCGGGCCGTCCTCGGTCCTGTTCGGGCGCGGATCGACCGGCGGCGCGATCAACCAGGTCAGCCGCAAGCCGATCGCCCAGCTGGTGACGGCGGGGACGCTGGCATTCGGCACCGACGGCCTGCGGCGCCTCACCACGGACATCAACCTGCCGGCGAGCGATACCGTGGCGTTCCGGATCCAGGGCATGGCGCATGACAGCGGCATCGCCGGACGGTCGCTGGTCGGCACCAGGCGGATCGGCATCGCGCCGTCGGCCTCGATCGGCATGGGCACGCCGACCACGCTGACCGTCTCCTTCCTCCACCAGTCGCAATGGGACCGGCCCGATTACGGCGTGCCCTGGCTGGACTTTGCGGGCAGCACGGAGAGCCGGCCCGCCGCCGTGCCGCGGCGGAGCTATTACGGGTTCCGGAGCGATTATTCGGACGTGACCGCCGATATCGCGACGGCGACGCTCCGCCATCAGTTCGGCGGCGGCCTCGTGCTGCGCGACCAGTTTCGCTACGGCGCCTATACCCGCGATTTCCGGGCGACCAATCCCACGGTCGCCGGCGTGATCGCCGCCGGCACGCCGTTGTCGGACGTATCGGTCACCCGCACGATGCGCGGCGGCCATTCGACCGAGAGCCTGATCGAGAACCAGGTCGATCTCACCGCCCGGTTCGATACCGCCGGCATCGGCCATGTCCTGGTGGTTGGCGGGCAGGCGGGGTGGCAGACCTCCACCCCGACCATCCTGAGCTTTTCGGGCGTGGCGCCCACCAACCTTCTCCATCCCGATCCGGACGCGCCCTTCGCCGGCACCGCCAAGGTCAAGTCGGCCATCCGCTTTTCGGCGCAGACCGCGGGAGCCTTCGTCGGCGACACGATGACGCTGGGAAAGGCATGGCAATTGAGCGGCGCGGCGCGGATCGACAGCTTCGCCGCCGAATATCATAGCTCCGCGCCGACCGTGTCCGAACTGCATCACACCGACGTCCAGCCCTCCTGGCGCGCGGCCCTGATCTACAAGCCGGTGCCGCGGGCGAGCCTCTACATCCTCTACGGCACCTCGTTCGATCCCTCGGCCGAGAATCTGTCGCTCAGCACCGGGACCGCGGCACTCGATCCGGAGACCAGCCATACGATCGAGGGCGGAGCGAAATGGAATCCCGACGACCGGTTCCAGCTTTCGGCCGCGATATTCCGCACGGTGATGGACAATCTGCGCGAGCCGTCGCCCGAGGATCCCTCCTTCCAGATCCTCGCCGGCACCGCGCGGGCGCAGGGGGTGACAGTGTCGGCGCAGGGCCGGATCTCCCGGCGCTGGCTGGTGCTGGGCGGCTATACCTATCTCGACACGAAGATCCTGTCCTCGCCCAACGGCGATGCGGGCGCCTGGCTCCAGAACGCGCCGCGCCACAGCCTGCGCCTGTTCACCGCCTATGACGTGACCGACCGGATCGAACTCGGCGGCGGCGTCCGTTTCAATTCCAGCCGGGTGCCGGCCTCGGTGCTCGACGGCAACGGCTATCACGAGTCGGTGCCCGGCTATTGGGCAGGATCGGCGATGGCGCGCTATGCCGTCAGCCGGCGGGCGGCGATCCAGGTCAACGTCGACAATATCACCAACACCCGTTTCTATGACGGGCTCGACGACAATCACGTCAATATCGGTGCCGGCCGTGCCGCCCGTTTCTCCCTGATCTTCAACGAATGAGCGGGATGCCGGCCGGCCGTGCCTACACGCTGACGGCGGACGTCACGTGGCCCTCGCTGCCGAAGACGCGCCTGTAGCGTTCGATCTCGGCCGGATCGCCGGTCGCCTTGGCGGGATTGTCGGAGAGCTTGACCGCCGGGCGGCCGTTGGCGCTGGTCACCTTGCAGACCAGCGAGATCGGCTCCAGCCCGGTCGCGCCGTCCGGATCGCAGCCGCGGAAATCGTTGGTGAGGTTGGTGCCCCAGCCGAAGCTCATCCGCACCCGGCCGTGAAAGTGGCGATAGGTCCGCTCGATCGTGTCGATGTCCATGCCGTCCGAGAAGATGAGGAGCTTCTGGCGCGGATCGACGCCCTGGTCCCGCCACCAGCGGATGATCTGCTCGCCGCCCTCGATCGGGGGCGCGCTGTCGGGGCGGAAGCCGGTCCAGTCCGCCAGCCA
>Ga0105237_10000626_pt1 | contig 49404 bp, 45 predicted proteins | sample KBSC24metaG_FD_81520 | JGI IMG/M metagenome (GOLD analysis project Ga0105237, IMG submission 81520) | Corn rhizosphere microbial communities from Kellogg Biological Station, Michigan, USA - KBS C2-4 metaG | ecosystem: Host-associated > Plants > Roots > Rhizosphere > Soil | place: Michigan, USA...
CGAACTCGGACGTGAAACCAGCCTGCGCCAATGGTACTATCGCCTAAGCGATGGAAGAGTAGGGCGCCGCCAGGCTTTAGAACTCCCAATCATGCGCACAGAACATGAACCCATTCGCTAAACAAAAGCCTCCGCATCAGTCGTGATGCGGGGGCTTTTTTGTCGTTCGAAGACGCCGAGGTCACCAGCGGATGTCGTATTCGCCCAGCGGTTTCCAGGTGATCCGATAGCCTTTCGGCACGTCCTTCCAGCGGTTGCCATCGCCGGCCTTGATCAGTTCGGCGTTGCAGCGCGGGCAGTGCGAAAAGAAATAACCGTTGTTCCAGACGGCGCCCGATGGTCGCTGATGGCCCAGGATGCGGCAGATCGATTGCATGCATTCCCCCGAATCACGCACAAATATCGTTGTTAAAATTCGTTAAAATGCCGCACATGCCAATTGTAAATCTTACAATCGCTGCGCCGGGCGCCCCATCCTGATACGACGGGACCTGTGGGACTCCTTATGGTGTCGTCCAGCGAGGGGAACCGATGGACCAGCCGATCGCAATTCTGTTCGTCTGCATGGGGAATATCTGCCGCTCACCGCTGGCGGAAGCCGCTTTCCGCCGGGTCGCGGACGATCTCGGCTTGGACGTCGAGGTCGATTCGGCGGGAACGGGCGGCTGGCATGCCGGCCATGCGCCCGATCCGCGCGCGCGGGCGGAGGCGCTCCGCCACGGGATCGACATATCCGGCTATCGCGCCCGGCAGGTCACGGCGGAGGATTTCCGCCGCTTCACCCATATCCTGGCGCTGGATGCCGACAATCTCGCCGATCTGCGGGCCATCGCCCCGATCGATGCGACCGCGCGGCTCGGCCTGCTCCTTGATCACGCCGGGGGCCGGGCGGGCGAGAGCGTGGTCGATCCCTATTATGGTGATCGCGCCGGATTCGCGCGCACCTGGCAGGACGTGTCCGCCGCGGCCGAGGGGCTGGGCCGCAGCCTGTCCCGGCCGTAGCACGGCGCGTCAATCGATTCCCGGCGCCCCCGATATCCGGGCGAATTGCTGGAGCAGCCAGCGCGCGGCGGGGCCCGGTGGCGCGTCCGCCCGGTACATGCCCTCGAAATGATAGAGCACCTCGGCGCGATCGGGCATGTCGAGCTTGACCAGCGTGCCAGCCATCAGGTCCGCCACGATCAGCGGCACGGGCATGCCGCCCCGGCAAATCTCTTCCGGTAGCGGGTGGTGCTTGGCGCCGAGATCGGCCAGCCGCCAGGTGCGATCGGACAAAACGGAGAAGTCCCGGCCCGCCGTCAGCGGCGAGCGATCGGTGAGCACCAGCTGGATATGGTCGCGCCCGGCGCCGGGCTTCAGCCGTCCCTTGGCGAGCGGATGGTCGGGGGCGGCCACGGGGATGAGCGGGACCGAGCCGAGCGCCATCCGTTCGACGCCGTCCAGCTCCATCGAGAGCGGCCCGCTGACGCCGATCGCGGCGCGCCCATCCAGCACCAGAGCCGCGATCGCGCCCAGCGCCTCGACATGCAGCCGCAAGGTCACGGTGGGGAATTCGTGCGCGAAGGCCTTTAGCACCGATCCCAGCCAGGCGCTCGGCCACATCACGTCCACCGCGACGCTGACTTCCGGCTCCAGTCCCTGCATCAGCCCTTTCACCTTGGCGCGCAGGCCGTCCATGCCGTGGGCGATCTCATGCGCCTCGGCCAGCACCGACTTGCCGGCCGGGGTGAGCACCGGCTTGCGCGTGCCTTCGCGATCGAACAGCTGGATGCCGAGTTGCGCCTCCAGATTGGCGATGCCGTAGCTGATCACCGAGGTCGCGCGGTTGAGCTTGCGCCCGGCGCCCGCGAAGCTGCCGGTCTCGACCACCGTCAGGAAGATGCGCAACTGGTCGTAGGTCGGCGTGCCGGGGGTCGACATTTCAAATTCCTCGAACGATTTGAAAGAGACTATCCGGATGTTGCGCTAAGGGGAACAGCACTAATCGGGCGTTCATCAGGAAGGAACCAGACGATGCTGATGGTCGATGTCGCCGCCCAACCCCGCCTCACCACTGCCGAGTGGCAGGCCGTCACCGTCGCGCTGCGCGACGTCGAGCGCTTCGCCTGCGCCGCGCCGGCGGGCAAGGCCGAGGGGCGCTTCGCCCGGTTGTTCCGCGCGGTGACCGGCATCGAGCGGCCGACGCCGCTGGCCGATCCGCGCCTCGATGCGATCCGCCGCTTCGTCTGCGCCAGCCGCCGCAACGTGGCGCGTGCCCGGGACGTGGCGGCCGAGCTCGTCGCCTTCGGCTACAGCCGGGACCAGATCGAGGCGCTGCGGATGGTCGCCGCCTGAATCGTCGGACAATGACTTGTTGATCCTGTCATGATGTGACAATCTCGCGGCCATGGTCACGGCCGCCGATCGCAAGCTCTATCTCGGCCCCCGGCTGCGGGTGCTCCGGCGCGAACTGGGGCTCAACCAGACGCGGATGGCCGAGGAACTGGGCGTCTCACCGTCCTACCTCAATCATCTCGAGCGCAATCAGCGCCCGCTGACCGCGCAGATGCTGCTGCGCCTCGCCAGCACCTACGACATCGACATGCGCGATTTCGTTGCCGGCGCCAACGAGGCGGCGGCGAGCGACCTGCACGAGATCTTCGCCGACGGGCTGGTGCGCGACATCGGCATTCCGCGCCACGAGATCATGGAGGTGGCGGAAAATTATCCCAGCGTCGGCGAGGCGGTGACGCGGCTGTACCGCGCGCTGGTCGATCTGCGGCGCATGCCGGACCGGATGGAGCAACTCGGCGCCGCGCCGTCGACCATGGCCTCGCCGCTCGACTGGCTGCGCGAATATCTCGACGGCAAACGCAATCATTTCGACGAGCTCGACCAGGCGGCCGAGGCGCTGTCCGCCGATCTGGGGCAGGGGCCGGAGGCGCTGCGCGAGGGGATGCTGCGGCGACTCGGCGAGCCCTATGGGATCAGCGTGCGGGTGATGCCGGAGGACGTCCTGTCCGGATCGCTGCGCCATTATGATTTCCACCGCCGCCGCCTGATGCTTTCCGAGCGGCTGCCGGCCGAAAGCCGCCTGTTCGGCATCGCCTACCAGCTCGCGCTGCAGGCGCTGCAGAAGCCGATCGCGGCGGCGGTCGAGCGCGCCGCCGCGCCGGACGACGAGGCCGCCGCGCTGGCCAGGGTGGCATTCGCCAATTATGCGGCCGCCGCGATCCTGATGCCTTATGCCCGCTTCCTGGAGACGGCGGAGACGGGGCATTATGATCTCGATCTGCTGGCGGCGCGGTTCGGCGTGTCGTTCGAGCAGGCGGCGCACCGGCTGACCACGTTGGGCCGCCAGGGCGCGCGGGGCATCCCCTTCTTCCTGCTCAAGATCGATGCGGCGGGGAATGTCTCCAAGCGCTTTTCCGGCGAGGCGATGCCGATCGCGCGCTTCGGCGGCGGATGCCCGCGCTGGGGCATCCAGCGCGCCTTCCGCCTGCCCGGCGAGACGATCGCGGCCCTGGTCGAGGCGCCGGACGAGGCGCGCTACATCACCTTCGCGCGCGCGCTGACCCGCACCGCCGCGCCGGGGCTGGTGACGATCGTGCTGGGCTGCGAGGCGAAGCATGCGGCTGCGATCGGTCATGCCGGCGGGCTGGGGGACCGCCCCGTCCCGATCGGCCCGGCCTGCCATCTGTGCGAGCGGCCCGATTGCCCGGAGCGCGCTCTGCCGCCGGTGATGCGGGCGCTCGATCTCAATCCCTATCAGCGGCCCGCCGCACCCTATCCCTTCCGGGCGACGTGATGGACTGCGACCTGCTGATCGTCGGTGGCGGGGTGAATGGCTGCGGCATCGCGCGCGATGCGACGGGGCGCGGGCTCGCGGTGCTGCTGGTCGAGCAGGACGATCTCGCCGGCCATACCTCGTCGGCCTCCACCAAGCTGATCCATGGCGGGCTGCGCTATCTCGAATATTACGAATTCCGGCTGGTGCGCGAGGCGCTGATCGAGCGCGAGAAGCTGCTCCGCATCGCACCGCACATCATCTGGCCGCTGCGCTTCGTCATGCCGTTGCAGCCGGGGGGACGGCCGGGCTGGATGATCCGGCTCGGCCTGTTCCTCTACGATCATCTCGGCGGGCGCGGATCGCTCCCCGGGTCCGAGGGCGTGTCCCTCAAGGGACCCCTCGGCGCCGGGATCAGGCCCGGCATCGCCAGGGGCTTCGCCTATTCGGATTGTTGGGTGCAGGATTCGCGGCTGGTCGTGCTCAACGCGCTCGATGCGCGGGAGCAGGGCGCCGATATCCGCACGCGCACCCGGTTCCTCGGCGCCACGCGGGACGGCGATGGGTGGACGGCCACCATCGCCGACGCGGACGGCGAACGCGGCGTGCGGGCCCGCGCCATCGTCAACGCCGCCGGGCCGTGGGTCGATCATGTCGTCGGCGCGGCGCGCGGCGCGCATCCCGAACGGCCGCCGCGCCTGGTGAAGGGCAGCCACATCATCGTGCCCCGCCTGTTCGCCGGGGAGCATGCCTATATCCTCCAGAATCCGGACAAACGCATCGTCTTCGCCATCCCCTACGAGCGGGACTTCACGCTGATCGGCACCACCGACGTCCCCTGGCACGGCGATCCCGCCGCGCCTGCGATCAGTGCGGAGGAGACCGCCTATCTCTGCGAAAGCGTCGGTCGCTATTTCGAGACGGCGGTGCGCCCGGAGGATGTCGTCCACTCTTATGCCGGCGTGCGGCCGCTGTTCGACGACGGCAGCGCCAGCGCCTCGGCGGTGACGCGCGATTATGTGCTGAAGCTGGGCGAGGAGGCGGGGCCGCAGATCCTCTCGGTGTTCGGCGGCAAGATCACCACCTATCGCCGGCTCGCCGAGCATGCGCTGGAGAAACTGGCGCCCTTCCTGCCGCCGATGGGCAAGGCCTGGACCGACACGGTGCCGCTGCCCGGCGGCGACATCGCGGATTTCGAGGTCTTCCTGGCGGACGTGCGCCGCCGCTGGCCGTTCCTGACGGAGCGGAGCGCGTGGCGGCTGGCGCGCGCTTATGGCACCCGGATCGATCGCGTGCTGGGCGATGCGGCCAGCCCGGCCGAGCTGGGCGAGGATCTGGGCGGGGGCCTCCACACCCGCGAGGTCGATTATCTGGTCGCCGAGGAATGGGCGCGGACGGCGGAGGACATCCTCTGGCGCCGCTCCAAATTGCTGCTCCATGTGCCGCCCGGGACGCGGGGGCGGCTGGAGCATTATCTCCAGCGCAAGTAACCGTTCGTTCTGAGCGAAGTCGACAGCCATGGCCCCATGGTGGCTGCACTTCGACTGCGCTCAGTGCGAACGGACCTGATATGCTCGGCGCGCCGGCGGAGAGATAGATGACAAGGCACATCCTCGCGATCGATCAGGGAACCACCTCGACCCGCTCGATCGTCTTCGACGATCGCGCGCAGGCGCTGGCGAGCGCGCAGACCGAGTTCGCCCAGCATTATCCGCGCGCCGGCTGGGTCGAGCATGACCCGGAAGATATCTGGCGCGACACGCTCGCCACGATGAAGGAGGCGATCGGCAAGGCCGGTCTCCAGCCCTCCGACATCGCCGCGATCGGCATCACCAACCAGCGCGAGACGGCGGTGGTGTGGGATCGCGCCACCGGCAAGGCGGTTCACAACGCGATCGTCTGGCAGGACCGGCGCGGCGCCCCGTTGTGCGCGCGGCTGAAGGAGGAGGGGCGCGAGCCACTCGTCCGGGGCAAGACCGGGCTGCTGCTCGACCCCTATTTCTCGGCCTCCAAGCTGGCTTGGTTGTTCGACGAGGTGGAGGGGCTGCGCGCGCGGGCTGAAGCGGGCGAACTGGCCTTCGGGACGATCGACAGCTTCCTGCTCTGGCGCCTGACCGGCGGCAAGGTCCATGCGACCGACGCCACCAACGCCGCGCGCACCCTGCTGTTCGACATCCACGCGCAGGATTGGGACGATGACCTGCTTGGCCTGTTCGGCGTGCCGCGCGCGATACTGCCCGAGGTGCGGGACAATGCCGGCCACTTCGGCGAGACCGATGCCGATCTGCTCGGCGCCGCGATCCCGATCGCCGGCATGGCGGGCGACCAGCAGGCGGCGGTGGTGGGGCAGGCCTGCTTCGCCCCGGGCGCGGCCAAATCGACCTACGGGACCGGCTGCTTCCTGCTGCTGAACACCGGCGGCGAGGCGATCGCCTCGGAGCACCGCCTGCTCACCACCGTCGCCTACCGGCTGGGCGGGACGCCGACCTACGCGCTGGAAGGCTCGATCTTCGTCGCCGGCGCGGCGGTGAAGTGGTTGCGCGACGGGCTCGGCTTGATCACCCACGCCTCGCAGACCGACGACATGGCGACCCGCACCGAGGACAATGGCGGAGTCTATATGGTGCCGGCCTTCGTCGGCCTCGGCGCGCCGCACTGGCAGCCGGAGGCACGCGGCCTGATCACCGGGCTGACGCTCGGGACGACGGCCGCGCACGTCGCCCGCGCGGCGCTCGAGGCGGTCGCCTACCAGACCCACGATCTCGCCGAGGCGATGGAGCAGGATGGAGCGGGCACGCTCACCGCGCTGCGCGTCGACGGCGGCATGGCGGCGAACGACTGGCTCTGCCAGTTCCTTGCCGATTTGCTGGGCATTCCGGTCGAGCGGCCCGCCATGCTGGAGACGACGGCGCTGGGCGCGGCCTGCCTGGCCGGCATCGGCATCGGTCTCTGGGATGGGCCGGAGGCGGTGGCGGCGCTGGATCGCCGGATCGACCGCTTCACGCCGCAGGAGAATGCAACGGATCGGCGGGTGTCGCTGGAGGGGTGGCGCAAGGCGCTGCGGCAGGCGCTGACGGAGTAAGCCTGCTCAGAAGTTCGACGGAGCCGACAGCAATCCTCCCCCGCCAGGGGGAGGGGGACCATGCGAAGCATGGTGGAGGGGGAGGACGGCGGCGGGTTTCCGATGGAACACCGCCGTCCTCCCCCTCCGTCGCCTTCGGCGCCACCTCCCCCTGGCGGGGGAGGATCGGCTTCGAGTCAAGCCGCCCGCAGATGCGCCACGAAGGTGTCGGTCGCGGTCTGCAGCGTCTCGGCATGGTGCAGCAATGCGCCCGCCGCGCCCTTCACCTCGCTGGAGAGGCGCTCGGCGGCCCTGGCCGTGGTCGAGACCTCGGCGATGCGGTGGGCCATGGCATCCATTCCGGCGGCGGCCTCGTCGGCGTTGCGTTCGATCGCGGTGGTGGCCTCGCGTTGCTCGTCGACCGCGGCGCGGATCGCGGCGGCCGCCTCGATGAGCTCGCCGATCGCATCGGTGACCTGGGCGAAGCTCTGCTCGGCCTCGTGCGCGCCGGAATACATGCCGGAGACGAGGCCGGTGATCTCGCCGGTGGCATGGGCGGCCTGGCCGGCGAGGGCCTTCACCTCCTGCGCCACCACCGCGAAGCCGCGCCCCGCCTCGCCGGCGCGGGCCGCCTCGATGGTGGCGTTGAGCGAGAGCAGGTTGGTCTGCGCCGCGATGGTCGAGATGAGGGTGGCGAATTCGCCGACATTCTGGGTGCGGTCCGCCAGCTTGCGGACCGCTTTGTCGCCCTGCGTCGAGCGGTGCCGGGCATGATCGGTCAGCTCGGACTGCTGGGTGACGTTGATCGCGATGCTGCTGATCGAGCGCGACAGGGTGCTGACCCCGCCGGCGACCGAGCGCGCCGCGTCGGAGGCCTGGACGGCGGTCGCGGCGGCGTCGGCGGCCTGCCGGCCGGTATTTCGGGCCAGGCCGTTGAGCGACCGGGCGGATTCCTCCAGCGAGGTGGCGGCGACGCCGACCGCGGAGGCGACGGCCGCGACCGACCGTTCGAACTCGCCGGCCAGCCTCAGCAATTCCGCCCGCCGCATGTCGGCGACGGCGGCTTCGGCCCGTTCGCGCTGGCCGCGCTCGGTGACGGCCTCGCGCTGCGAGGTCTCGGCGGCGGCAAGCGCCTCCTCGGCCCGCCGCTGGGCGGCCCGCGCATCCTCGGCGAGGCGATCGCTGTCCTGCCGCGCGGCGCCCTGCTTCAGGATCATGCCGCGCAGCTTGGTGGCGATATAGCCGAGCACGCCGCATTGTAGCGCGACGGCGACGGCATGGATCAGCACCCGGTAGACGCCACCGCTGCCTTCGAACACCCAGTCCGGCGCCAGCATGTTGAGCAGCAGGTGATGGATCGCGATCGCCGCGCCCGCGATCATCAGCGGGCGCCAGTCGCACAGGATGGTCAGCATGGCCAGCGACACGAAGAAATACATGTGCATGTCGAGCTGCCAGGCGGCGCCGCGCGTGGCGAAGACCAGCAGGGCCGGGTGGGCGGCGAGCATCACCGCGACGACATTGCGGGCGGCGATGTCGATCCGGCCGCGGATCGCGCAGACCGTCGGGATGAGATTGATGGCGATGCCGACGCCCAGGGCCTCCCAGCCGGGAGTCCCGATCACCAGAGCGATCAGCAGCAGCGCGAAGGCGCTGATCCAGCCGGCGCAGACCAGCAGGCGGATGCCCGCGCGGCGCAGATCGTTCAGTTCCTCGATGATCACGAGACGGCTCCTGATCGGCAGCCGCCGGTCGGGGCGGCGAGCACCAGGGTGGCATGGCGCAGCAGGGACGAAAGATCGGCGCGGCGGCCTTCCACCACCAGCGAGCCGGGCAGCGGCCCGGTGGCGATCAGGCGCGTGTCTCCCCGGATGGCGAGGCCTGGCAGGCTTTGGCTGGCCGCATGCGTCAGCGGCACCAGCAGCATCTGGCCGTGGGCCGGCGGCGCCAGCAGCAGCCAGCCGAGCGCGATCGCGGCGATGGCGACCTGCAGACCGATCAGGCGATGGCCATGCGGCCGGCGATATGCATCCGAAATGGAGTCCATTCCGGTTGGGTAGCGCCTTATGGTTATGAAGGGCTTAACCCACGCGCAGGTCTATCAAATGCCTAGGAAATCCGGGCTCCCAGCCGCGTCGCGCGGGCATAGCTGAGCCAGAGCAGGGCGGCGAACAGGATCGATCCGCCGGCCATCGCGATCGTCCCGAAGCTGTCGCCCACCACGGCGAGCGGCATCGGATTGAGGGTGATCGAGATCGGCACCGCGAGCGCGACGCCGAACAGGCTCTCGCCGACGATCAGGCCGGACGCCATCAGCACGCCGATCCGCTGGGTGGCGGGCGATGGGTTCCGCTTCTCCCACCAATGGCCGAGGAAGGCGCCGATGATCACCGGCAGGGTGGCCGACATCGGCAGGTAGATGCCGATGCCCACGCCGAGCGGCGGCAGGCGCAGTTTGCCCATGCGGCCGAGCAGCCCGTCGAGCGCGATCAGCGCGAAGCCGATCAGCGCGCCGATGCCGATCAGGCTCCAGTCGAGATCATGGGCCAGAACACCCTTGGCCAATGCCGAGATCAGCACCGCCTGCGGCGCGGCGAGCGGCTGCGGGTGCGCGGCCGTGGCCTCGCCGAAGCCATAGGCCTGGCCCAGCAGGTTGAGCACCGGCGGGATGGTGAGCGCGCCCGCCACCACGCCGACCATCAGCGCGACCTGCTGCTTCCACGGCGTCGCGCCGACGAGCTGGCCGGTCTTGAGATCCTGGAGATTGTCGTTGGCGATGGTCGCGGCGGAGAAGATGATCGCGGTGGCGAACAGCGCCAGCGCGACCATCTGCGACGAGGCGCTGGCCGGCACGAACGGCTCGACCACCGCCGCGAGCAGGATCGCCGCGCCGAGGATGGCGAGGATGCCGACACCGGAGAGCGGGCTGTTCGAGGCGCCGATCAGGCCGGCCATGTAGCCGCACACCGACGCGACGATGATCGAGCCGAGAAAGACGTAGAGCGTGCCGCCGATCGCCAGCGGCCAGCTCAGGCCGGCCAGTGGGCCGTGGTTGGTGAAGTGCAGCAGCAGCCAGACGGTCGGCATCAGCAGGGCGCCGGTGATCGCGCCGACGATCGGCACCGGCATGTCCCGCTCCTCGACCGGCAGCGCCGCGCCACCGCCGCTCTTGCGGGCTTTGGACGAGGCCGCCGCCTCGCGCAGGCCGCGCGCGATCGGCAGGACGAGCTTGCCCAGCGTCCACAGGGCCGCGACGCCGATCACGCCGGCGCCGATGAAGCGGACCTCGTGCGCCCACACGCCCTCGGCCGCCGCGGCGGGATCGGGCAAATGGTGCAGCCAGACGAGCAACGGCGTCGCCGCGCCGAAGCCGACGAACAGGCCGAGCAGCATCGCCGCGCCGACCGACAGGCCGACGAGATGGCCCACGCCCATCAGCGCGAAGGACAGGCCGTAATCGATGCCCGTCGCCGTCGGCCCGATGCGGAACCAGGCGGCGGCGTCGGCGGCGGCCAGGCGCATCGCGGTGAGCAGGGCGTAGAAAGCCGAGACCGCGCTGCCGGTGAGCAGGGCGATCAGCCCGGCCTTGCTCTCCTCCGCGCCGGCTTCGCTCCCATCGTCGCTGCCGACCTTGAGCACTTCGGCGGCGGCGCAGCCCTCGGGGAAGGGCAGGTCCGATCCGGTGACCAGCGCGCGGCGCAGCGGGATCGAGAACATCACGCCGAGCAGGCCGCCGGTGATGCAGATCAGCGCGCTCTGCCAGAACGGGAAGTCCGCCCACCAGCCGACCATGATCAGCCCCGGCAGCACGAAGATCACCGAGGCCAATGTCCCGGCGGCCGAGGCCACCGTCTGGGTGATGTTGTTCTGGAGGATGCCGGACTGGCCGAGCGCCTTCAGCACCACCATCGAGATCACCGCCGCCGGGATCGAGGTGGAGAAGGTGAGGCCGACCTTGAGGCCGAGGAAGACGTTGGCGGCAGTGAAGATCAGCGTCAGCGCCGCTCCCAGCACCAGCGCGCCGATCGTGAGTTCCTTGTCCTGTCCCGCGCGCGCCATGGTCGTCCTTCTTGTGCGAGGCGCCCTTGTCGGCGAGCGGGCGCGAACCGGCAATGGCCTTTTTGGCGGTTGACCGCGGCCCCGCGGCGGATTTTGATACGATCGCACAACAAGGGGATCTGCCATGCGTCGTTCTGCCCGGATCGCGGCCCTTCTGGCCGCCTGCACCGCGCTCGTGCCCGCTTCCGCCGAGACCGTCGTCGTCACCGCCGCGCGCATGGTGGACGTAGTGGGCGGCAAGGAGGTGGATCGCCCGCAGGTGACGATCACCGACGGGCGCATCACGGCGGTGGGGCATCGGGGCGATGCCGTGCCGCAGGGGGCGCGCACCATCGATCTGGGCAATCGCACCCTGCTGCCCGGCCTGATCGACATGCATGTCCATTTGACCAGCGACCCGACTCTCTCGGGCTACAAATCCTACGAATATACCGACAGCTTCTGGATGGTGGTGGGCGTCGTCAACGCCAAGAAGACGCTGGACGCGGGCTTCACCACGGTGCGCAACGTCGGTTCGGATCATTATGACGATGTCGCGCTGAAGCAGGGGATCGAGCATGGCTACATCCCCGGCCCGCGCATCGTGCCGGCGACCTACATCCTCGGCGCGACCGGCGGCCATGCCGACGCCACCGAATTCCCGCCCTCGATCGAGACGCCCCACGACAATATCGCCAATTCGCCCGAGGAATATCGCGCACTGGTCCGCAAGGTGCACAAGTACGGCGCCGAGGTGATCAAGGTGGCGATGACCGGCGGCGTGCTCTCCAAGGGCGACAGCGTCGGCGCGCAGCAGCTCAGCTATGACGAGATCAAGGCGGTGGTGGACGAGGCGCACATGCTGGGCATGAAGGTCGCGGTCCATGCCCATGGTACGGACGGCATCAACACTGCGCTGCGCGCCGGCGTCGACACGATCGAGCATGCGAGCCTCGCCGACGAGACCAGCTTCAAGCTCGCCAAGGAGCATGGCGCCTGGTTCGACATGGACATCTACAATGACGATTATATCCGCGCGGAAGGGGCGAAGAACGGCGTGTTCGCGGAAAGCCTCGCCAAGGAGGCGATGATCGGCCTCAAGCAGCGCCAGACCTTCAAGGCGGCGCATGCGGCGGGCGTGAAGATGCTGTTCGGCACCGATGGCGGCGTCTATCCGAACGGCGACAATGCCCGGCAGTTCGCCAAGATGGTGGAGTGGGGCATGACCCCGATCGAGGCGATCCAGGCGGCGACGAAGAGTGCCGCCGAGGCGCTGGACAAGACCCAGGACGTCGGCGCGATCGCGGTCGGCCGCTATGGCGACCTGATCGCGGTGGACGGCGACCCGCTGCAGGATGTGCGCCTGCTGGAGCATCCGAGCTTCGTGATGAAGGGCGGCGAGGTGGTGAAGGGCAACTAAATCCTCCCCTGCAAGGGGAGGGGGACCGCCGGCGCAGCCGGTGGTGGAGGGGTATTGGCGGACGCGGCGCGAGCCCCAGGCGTTGCTACCCCTCCACCAGCCTTCGGCTGGTCCCCCTCCCCCTCCGGGGGAGGATTGTGGGCTAAGCCGTCACCTCGGCCTTGCCCCAGCGCGTCTCGACCGGCTCGCCCAGATCCTCCGGCGACACCTGCGCGTCGCGGATCAGCGGGTTGGGGCGGCGCTCCTCGGGGATGAGGAAATAATGATGCCGGGCCGACACGCGGCCGATCGATGCCCGCGAGGTCCAGGCCACCAGCAACGGGGAAGCCAGCAGGCCGGCGAAGATCGGGCTCATCCAGATCGCCGCCTGCCAGCCGAGGATCGCCGCGATGGCCATCGCCCCGCCCAGGATCAGGTGCGGCTTGCTGGCCCGTGCCGCGTCGGACAGGGAAACGCCGTCCGACACGCGGTTCTGCACCGCCCAGCCGCTCTTGCGGCCGCGCAGGATGTCGATCACCGCCAGCGTCTGCGTCATCATCATCATCGGCGCGACCAGCGCGGACAGCGGGATGTCGGCGATCACGCTCTTCGCCAGCGGCCAGCCGCCGCCAAAGCCTTGCCGGCGCACCGGATCGGCCAGCATCCAGCCGAGCGCCATGAATTTCGGCCCGAACAGCAGCACGATGGTCAGCGCCAGCAGCCAGCCCGACGGCGCGATGATCTGGATCTCGCCCTCGGAATGCGCGGCCACGATCGCGCTGACGCCGAGCAGCATCAGCCACAGCGGCGACGTGAGATAGGCGGAGGCGCCCATCAGCAATTGCAGGCGGTTCACCCAGTGGGCGCCGGCGGTGTCCAGCACGCGCAGATGCTGGAGATTGCCCTGGCACCAGCGCCGGTCGCGCTGGGCATGCTCCACGAAGGTCGGCGGATATTCCTCGTAGGTGCCGTCCTGCATCGCCACCATGTGGCAGGCCCAGCCGCGCCGGCGCAGCAGCGCCGCCTCGAACATGTCGTGGCTCATGATGTGGCCGCCGAACGGCTCGGGGCCGGAGAGCTTGGGCAGGCCGCAGGCCTCGGCGAAGGCGGCGGTGCGGATGATGGCGTTATGCCCCCAGAAGCTGGCCTCGGCGCCGGACCACCAGAGCAGCCCGGCCGAAAAGACCGGGCCGTAGAGGCGGGCGGCGAATTGCTGCCAGCGGGCGAACAGCGTCTCGCCGCCGATCACCATCGGAATGGTCTGGAGCAGGCCGACCTGCGGGTGGCGGTCCATCGCTGCGGCGAGGCGCATCACGGCGGCGCCGGACATCAGGCTGTCGGCATCCAGCACCATCATATAGTCGAAGCCGCCGCCGTGGCGCCGCACCCAGTCAGCGATGTTGCCGGGCTTGCGCGCCTCGTTGACCAGGCGTCGGCGATACCAGACGGGCAGCGGGATCAGGCCGCGCAGCCGGCGGAAGGCCTTGTGCTCCAGCACCTCCCGCTCGGGCTTGCTGTCCGACAGGATGAAGATCTCGAACAGATGCGTGCCGCCCGCCGCCGCGATCGAGCGCGACATGGCGCGCAACCGCGCGAAGACCGGCTCCACCTCCTCATTGTGGATCGGCAGCAGGATGGCGGTGCGGCCCACCGGCCGCGCCGAGGGCGCGGCGGCCGGCGTCGGCACCGAGCGGCCAGAGACGAGCAGCAGGAAGCCTGCGAAGGCGTTGAGGAAGCCGAAGGCGATCCAGGCGAACAGCGCGAAGAACAGCCCCATCAGGATCACGTCGATCGCCTGGATGCCGTCGCTTGACAGGCTGCGCGTGATCTCGCCCGCGCCGAAGGTGGCGATGATCAGGGTGCCGAGCACCAGCAGCAGGCGCCGCTCGGTCATGCCATGGGGCGAGGTGCGGGGCGGGCGCGTCGGCGCGGGGGCCTCTTCCAGCACCTGCGCCGGCATCATCGTCGGCGTCTCGGCAGGCATGTCGCCCGGCATGGCTAACGAGCCCCAGGGGCTGGCCGATGCCGTCCCACGCTTGTCATTGGTCAAACCCGAACCCTCTGAACTGGAAAACGACCCCGCAACGCCCACGCCCGGCATCATGCCGCTGTGCGGCAGTGCCGATCAACCCACAACAAAGCGGCGTCCGGCCGGTTCCCCGGCGGGATGGGCCGGGTCCGGTCAGGCGCCGACCTGCGCGAGGCAGACCTCGGTCAGCGGCGTCCCGCTGCGGCGCAGCGCGGCCCGGATATCGACCGGGCCCTTGCCGGACGGCGTCACGTCCATCATCAGCCGCCAGCGATCCTGCTGGCCGACCACCGGATAGGCGGCGACCGCATCGGCCTTGCCGTTGGAGACGGTGACGTCCGGCGTCACGCCGCTGGAGCGGCCGAGGCCGGACAGGCTCGGCCCCGCGAAATCGATCACCAGCTTGGTCGCGCCCTGCACCACGCTCTGGCCGGGGCGCCCTGCGGCGCCCTGCCACCAGTCGACCACCCGCGCCGGGCCGTCGGGCAGGGGCTCGCCGGCGATCCAGCTCAGCCGGTAGGCGAGGTCGTAATGCATGCCGGCCCGCACCGGCGCGGCGGGATTCCAGACGGCGACGATATTGTCGTTGGTCTCGTCGGTGGTGACGAGCTGGACCAGCATCACCGAGCCCGCCCCCCAGTCGCCCTTGGGCTCGACCCAGAGCGAGGGGCGCTTCTCGTAGAAGACGCCGTCATCCTGGTAATGATCGTGGTTGCGATCACGCTGGAGCAGGCCGAAGCCCTTGGGCGACTTGTCCGCGAAGCTGTCGAAGGTCGGCGTCCTGGGATTGTTGAGCGGGCGCCAGAGCCGCTCGCCCGCGCCGTTGTGGATCAGCAGACCGTCGGAATCGTGGACCTCCGGCCGCCAGTCGGTCGCGCGGCTGCGCTCGGCCTGGTCGTACCAGAACATCGAGGTGAGCGGCGCGATGCCGAGATGGGCGATGTCCTTGCGGATGTGGAGCGAGGCCTCGATGTCCTGGATCACGCCAGCGTCGGTCTTGCGGTTGACGAAACGATAGGCGCCGGTGACGCTCGGCCCCTCCATCAGCGCATCGACGAGCAGCGCGCCGTCGTCGCCGCGCCCGATCCAGAATTTGGTGAAGGCGGGAAATTCCTCCTGCCCGCCCGGATTGATCGCGATACCGCGCGCCGAGAGGCCATATTGGTCGAGCGCGCCGGACGATCGGAAGTAGGAGGCGCCGGCGAAGGCCAGCCAGTCGCTGGTGCCGGTGGCGTTCATCGCGCGGAAGCCGGAGAATCCGGCATTGGCGCCCATCGCCGCGAGCGGGCTGTCGGCCGGCATGTCGAACAGGGCCGGATCGTACTGGAACGGCCGCGCCATATTGCCGTCGACGAGATGGATCTCGACCGGCTGCGGCTGGAAATGGTTGATCGGGAAGAAGCGCACCCCGCCCGATCCGCCGCCCTTCATCTGGGTGGCGGCGGCCTTGTACTGGACGCTGTTGAGCGCGTCATAGGTGACGGCGGCCACGCCGGCGGGCGCGGGTGGCGGTGCCTTGTAGGGCGTGCGCGCCATCTGCGCGGCGAGCGCCTTGAGCCTGGGCCAGGAGAAGGGCTGGGACTCTCCCTTGCCGGCGGCGGCGAGCAGCCGGCCGGGCGGCAAGGCGGCGGCCGCGGCCAGCGCGGCGAGGAGAGTGCGTCGCGTCGACGAGAAGGGGGGCGTCGTTGTCGTCATGGAACGACAAATACGGATCAGGGGGAAAAGGTTGCAAGCCTATCCACCCTCACCCAACCCTCTCCCGTGAAAAACGGGAGACAGTTACGGTGGGTCACACCTTGTCGGCGTAGATCATCCGGCCCGGCCCGAGCGCGGACAGCGTATCCTCGAGATCGGCGGTGGAGAGCGCGAAGCACCCTTCCGAACGGCCGAGCTTGCCGTGCTGGGCGATCATGTCCGGGCTCACGTACCAGGCCGCGTGCACCACCACCGAGCGCGGCTCGACGTTCGAATTGGTCGCGTCGAGGCCGAAGAGGCGGCGCGAGCGGCCGTGCTGGCCGACATAGATGTCGCCGGTGAGATAGGTGCCCTTGGACGAGCAGGCCGAATTGACCTCGTTCGAGAAGCGCGTGAGGTAGCCGATATGCTCCGGGTCCGAGCCGCGGCCATGGGCGACGAGCAGGCTGCGCGAGCGGCCCGAGTCCAGGTCGACGATATGGAAGCGCGGCTGCGACGAGGACATGTCGAAATCGACCAGAGCCATCTTGTCGCGATAGGGGATCTGGCTGCCGTGGCGCTGGAGCGCGGCGAGCGCCTTGCGGAACAGGTCCGGCCGGATGGTCATCGGGCTGGCGGGCATGGCTGTGGCGGTCGGCTTGGCGACGCCGGGAAGGCCGGCATTGATCTGGGCGAGGGCGGGGCCCGCTACGATGCCGGCGGCGACGATGGTGCCGGTCCTCAGAATATCACGGCGCGAAAACGCCCCCCGTGCAGAGTCCACTCAAATCATCCTAGCTGTGATTGCCCAAGCTCGGTGCCCTTATATCAGAGGACACGTACCCGCTCCGCTAACATATAGGTCTAGTTCCCTACGGTTGGGCACGTTCCGGCTCATCGACCGCACGATTCACCGTGACGGCCTCGGCTTCGGCCTTCGGAAGCGGCTTTTTCGGCTTGGCCGCCGGACGATATTTCACGCCGTCGAGCGCGGCGATCATCCGCGCGTCGCGGTCATAGGGATCGCCGTAGGTGACGACCGTTCCGGCCGCATCCGGCGCGGCGGTGAAATAGACGATGTAGACCGGCACCGCCGTCTGCATCGGCAGTGACTTCATCGTGTAGGTCTGCAGCGCCGCCTCGATCGGTGCGGGGTCGTGGAGCTCGGCGGCGAGGGACGGGATGTTCTGCACCCGGATGCAGCCATGGCTGAGCGCGCGCATCGGCTGGGCGAAGGCGCTCTTGGCGGGCGTGTCGTGAAGGTAGATCGCCCAGGGATTGGGCATGTCGATCTTCATGCGGCCGAGCGCGTTCATCGGCCCGGGCCGCTGGCGGATGAACGTCTTGCCCCCGATCTTCTGCCAGACATAGCCCCGGGCCGGCGAATATTTCTTGCCCTCGCGCAGCACGCTCGGCGGCAGCGTCCACCACGGATTGACGATGATGTGGCCGACATTGGCGGAGAGCATCGGCGTCGGCGTCTTGGGCGCGCCGACCACCACGACATGCTCGGCCGCCACCTGCCCGGCGCGATAGAGTTGCAGCCTGTAGGTCGGGATGTTCACCCAGACATAATCATTGCCCAGCACGCGCGGCATCCAGCGCCAGCGTTCCATCGAGGCGCGGATCGCGTCGCGGCGGCCATGCGCGGCGGCCGGCGTATCGGCATAGGCCCGGCGGAGCGCGGCGTAGCGGGGATCGGTCGGCAGCAGGCCGTTCAGATAATCGGGCAGCCGCCCGTCGTTGACGGCGTTGGCGATGTCGGCGTCGAGCGTGACCAGTCGCGCCGGGCTATGCTCGATATGCCAGTCGAAGCGCGCCGGATTCTTGATGCGGCCGTCGATATAGTCGTGGGCCAGCCCCGTGGCGGCGGCCGTCGCCACGTCCGAGATGGCGGATACCGGGCCACCCTGCCGGAGGAAGCCGGCCAGGGCGTCGCGCTGGTAATCCTTGGGGCGCAACCCTTCGTCGCCGGAGGCATCGACCGCCGCGAGCAGCTGGTGCAACGTGTCGGCATTCCAGTGGGGCCGGGGCGGCGGGGGAGGCGCTTCCGCCACGGCCGCCGGGGGCTTGTCACCGCCGCCGCGCACCAGCACGGTGCCCGCCGCGACGAGCAGCAGCGCGGAACAGCCCAGGAAGACCCCAAGCAGGGGGCGCGACGAAACCATGCGGACCTCTGTCGGCGATGCCCCCGCCACCGGTGCGCGGTTCCGATTCTCCGCGCGGCCGCTATTCTATGCGTGTCAGCGGTGATGTCGATGCGACGTCTTGCTCGATGCCTTCTTGGGCGCCGATTTGGCCGAACTGTGGCCCGTGCGCGACGCTTTCTTCTGCGTTTTCTGGGGCTTCTTCGTCTTCTTCTCGTCGTGCCGGCCGTGCGCGGGGGCCTTCATCCGGGCATGGGCCCGCGCTTTCGGAGCCGCGGCCCGGGCGACCCGCACGGGCCTTGCCCCGTCGTCGGACGCGCCCTGCTCGGTCGCCGGCTCGACGCGGAGCGCGGGATGGTCGACGCCCGGCAGCACCCCGGCGACGTCGACCGACTGGCCCAGGCCGCGCCGGTCGAGCACGGAGAAGCCCGCCTCCAGCAGCGCGGTGGAATCGCGGTTGCGCGCGACCAGGCTCGGTTCGCCCAGCACCACCGCGATAAGCCGCCGGTTGCCGCGCAGCGCGGAGGCGGCGACGGTGAAGCCGCTGTCCAGCGTGTAGCCGGTCTTGATCCCGTCGACGCCGATCACCTTGCCGAGCAGGTGGTTGTGGTTGATCATCGTCGAGCGCATCCAGATGAAATCGCGCTCGCCGAAATAGCTGTAGAAGCGGGGGTGGTCGTGGAGCAAGGCGAGGCTCAGGATCGCGAGATCGCGCGCCGTCGTCACGTTGGCGGGATCGGTCAGGCCGCAGGCATTGGCGAAATGCGTGTTGCGCATCCCCAGCATCTGCGCCTTGGCGTTCATCATGGTGACGAAGTTCGCCTCGGTGCCGCCGAGCTTCTCGGCGAGCGCGACGGCGATGTCGTTGGCCGATTTCACCGCCACCACCGAGATCGCATTGTCCACGCTGATGCTCTGCCCGACCGCCAGGCCGAGGCGCGACGGCTTCATCGAGGCGGCATGGCGCGAGACCGGCACCGGATCGGTGATCTTCAGCCGCCCGGATTCGAGCGCGTCGAACACCAGGTAGAGCGTCATCATCTTGGTGAGCGACGCGGGGTGGCGCAGCTCGTCCGGCGCGTTGGCGTAGAGCACCTCGCGCGTGTTGGCGTCGACCAGGAAGGCGGCGTAGCGCGGCGGCGCGGCGGCGGCCGGCAAGGCCAGAGTGGAGACTGCGGCGAGCCCGAGACAGACGAAGCGCCGGATCGAAGGAATCAGCCTGGTCACCGCGCGCTTGCCCATGCGCGGCGTGGAAGATGAGTGTGCAAGCATCCCGCCCTGAACAACGAGGCAGAGCGCCTCTTTCGGAATCATAGGCTTGCTCCTGACTCTCGCCAACCTTTTGCAGACTCGCCCGGGCGCTCGCGCTCAACGGACTGGCGCAGGCCGGGGCGCACCGGCCGTCGCGCGATTCGCACGCTTCCCCGAACGCGCCGAAGCGCGTGGCGGTCCCTCCGTTAACCGGCAAGCCGCGCAAATCCGCGCGTTCCGGGCGCAACATGACGAGGAGTTCATCTCTGTCACATACCCGTAACACGGGTTACCTAGAGGCGGTGTCAGCCGGAGGGGCAACACCGGCGTTCGGAGACATGCAACATGTTCAAGACTTTCGTCGCGGCCGCCGGCGTGGCTGGCCTGCTCGCGTCCGCGTCCACCGCGGCCGACATTTCGGGTGCAGGCGCGACCTTCCCCGCGCCGGTCTATGCCAAGTGGGCCGAGACCTACAAGGGCACCACCGGCACCGGTCTGAACTATCAGGCGATCGGCTCCGGCGGCGGCATCAAGCAGATCAAGGCGAAGACCGTCGATTTCGGCGCGTCCGACAAGCCGCTGAAGCCGGAAGAGCTGAGCGCCTCCGGCCTGTACCAGTTCCCGACCGTGGTGGGCGGCGTCGTCCCCGTCGTGAACATCCCCGGCATCAATGCCGGCCAGATCAAGCTGACCGGCCCGATGCTGGCGGCGATCTTCTACGGCCAGGTCAAGACCTGGGACGATCCGGTCATCGCCAAGGCCAATCCGGGCGTGAAGCTCCCCTCCATGCCGATCACCGTCGTGCATCGCTCGGACGGCTCGGGCACCTCGTTCCTCTTCACCTCCTACCTGTCGATGAAGAGCCCGGCCTGGGCCTCCAAGGTCGGCGCGTCGGACTCGGTGAACTGGCCGACCGGCCTCGGCGGCAAGGGCAATGACGGCGTCTCGGCGTTCGTGAAGCAGACCCCGGGCTCGATCGGCTACGTCGAATATGCCTACGCCAAGCAGAACAAGATGGCGTACGTGCTCGTGCAGAACAAGAACGGCAAGTATCCGGCGCCGACCGCCGAGGACTTCGCCGCCGCCGCCGCCGGCGCCAAGTGGGCGGCTGCTCCGGGCAACTATCTGCTCCTGCTCGACCAGCCGGGCGCGAACAGCTGGCCGATCGTCGGCGCGACCTTCATCCTGGTCTACAAGAACCAGGAGAATCCCGCCGCCGGCCAGCAGGTCCTGAAGTTCTTCGACTGGGCCTACAAGAGCGGTGACGGCGCTGCCGCGCAGCTGGACTATGTTCCGCTGCCGCTGGCGGTGAAGAACCTGATCCGCAAGCAGTGGACCACCAACGTGACGGCGGGCGGCAAGCCGGTCTACACGGGCAAGTGATCCTCGGCTAAGGTTGCGAAGGCGGGGGTGCCCTGAGGGTGCCCCCGCCGACGTGCGGATAACACCACGGATAGGGCGCGGCATGAACGCCACCACGATGGACAGCGACACCGCGCCGCAGCGCGAGACGGCCCCCGGCCAGAGCGAGCTCAGCGAAACGATCTTCCGTGGCCTGTGCTTCGGCGCCGCGACCCTGCTGATGGCGGCGCTCGCCGGCGTGGTGATCAGCCTCGCGATCGGCGGCTGGCCCGCCTTCAAGCAATTCGGCTTCGGCTTCTTCACCTCGTCCGCCTGGGATCCGGTGCAGGAGAATTACGGCGCCGCCGGCCCGATCGTCGGCACGATCGTCACCTCGGTGCTGGCGCTGATCATCGCGCTGCCGCTGGCGACAGGCGTCTCGGTGTTCCTCGTCGAATTCTGCCCGCGCAACATCGCCAAGCCGATCGCGGTGGCGGTGGAGCTGCTCGCGGGCATTCCCTCGATCGTCTACGGCATGTGGGGCCTGTTCGTGCTGGCGCCCTGGTTTGCCCTCCACGTCCAGCTACCGCTGATGACCGACGCCGCCAACCTGCCGTCCTGGCTGTCGGCGATTGTCGCGGGCATCCCCAACGGCGCCAACATCTTCACCGCCTCGCTGATCCTCGCGATCATGATCCTGCCCTACATGTCGGCGGTGTTCCGCGAGCTGCTGCTGACCATTCCGGCGCAGGTGCGCGAGGCCGCCTACGGCCTGGGCTCGACCAATTTCGAGGTCGTGTCGAAGGTGATGATCCCCTACGTCCGCCGCGGCGCTGTCGGCGTCGTGATGCTGGGCCTCGGCCGCGCGCTCGGCGAGACGATGGCGGTCACCTTCATCATCGGCAATTCGCACGGCTTCCCGCACTCGCTGTTCGACAGCGGCTCGACCATCGCGTCGACCATCGCCAACGAATTCGCCGAGGCCACGTCGGACATGCACACCTCCGCGCTGATCGCGCTCGGCCTGGTGCTTTTCATCCTGACCTTCGCGGTGCTGGCGATCGCCCGCCTGCTGCTCGCCAGCGAAAAGCATTGAGGAGGGACTGATGGACCGCGCTCTCCGCCGCAAAGTCACCAACAGCATCTTCGTCGGCCTCTGCGCCGCGGCCACGCTGGTGGCGCTGGCTTTCCTCGTCATGATCCTGTGGTCGCTGGTCGCCAAGGGCTTCGGCGGGCTCGACGCCAAGATCTTCACGATGACCCAGCCCGCGCCGGGCTCGCCCGGCGGCCTGCTCAACGGCATCCTCGGCTCGATCATGATGTGCGCGCTCGGCATGGTGCTGGCGGTGATCGTCGGCATCCTCGCCGGCACCTGGCTGGCCGAATATGGCGGCAAGACCGCCTACGGCCAGGTGGTGCGCTTCCTCAACGACGTGCTGCTCTCGGCGCCGTCGATCCTGGTCGGCCTGTTCGTGTACGAGATCCTGGTGAAGCCCTTCCACGGTTTCTCCGGCTATGCCGGCGGCGTCGCGCTCGGCCTGCTCGCCGTCCCGATCGTGACCCGCACCACCGAGGACATGCTCACCCTCCAGCCCAACACGCTGCGCGAGGCGGGCATGGCGCTGGGCGCGGGCCGCGGCTTCGTGATCCGCTCGATCATCTGGAAGGCGGCGGGCGCGGGCCTGTTCACCGGCGGCCTGCTCGGCTTCGCCCGCATCTCGGGCGAGACGGCCCCGCTGCTCTTCACCTCGCTCGGCAACCAGTTCGTCAATCTCAAGATGTCGCAGCCGATGGGCAGCCTGCCCACCACCATCTTCCAGTTCGCGCTGTCGGCCTATGACGACTGGCAGCGCCTCGCCTGGGTCGGTGCGCTGCTGATCGCCGTCGCCGTGCTCGCCGTCAACATTGTTGGGCGCCTCGTCGCCCGGGAGACTCATCGCCCATGAACGACGTGGCCACCCCTATCGTCACCCGCGATCCGGAAGCGCCGATCATGGTCCGCCCGACCGGGGACCTGGTGCTCGAAGCCCGGCAACTCGACTTCTTCTACGGCAAGTCGCAGTCCCTGCACGGCGTGGACCTGCCGATCGAGCGCAACAAGATCACGGCCCTCATCGGCCCGTCGGGCTGCGGCAAGTCGACCCTGCTGCGCACGCTCAACAAGATCTACGATCTCTATCCGGGCCAGAACGCGACGGGGCGCATCCTGCTCGACGGCAAGGACATCCTGACCGATCGCGCTTCGGTGTCGCGCCTGAAGGAGCGCGATGGCGACGTGGCGCTGGAGCCGGCGAACCTCGACACCTCGGCGCTGCGCGCGCGCATCGGCATGGTGTTCCAGAAGCCGACGCCCTTCCCGATGTCGATCTACGACAATGTCGCCTTCGGCGTCCGCCTCTACTTCAAGAAGTCCAAGGCGGAGATGGACGTCATCGTCGAGCGATCGCTGCGGCGCGCCGCTTTGTGGGACGAGGTGAAGGACAAGCTCACCTCGTCCGGCCTCGGTCTGTCGGGCGGCCAGCAGCAGCGCCTGTGCGTCGCGCGCGGCATCGCGGTGGAGCCGGAAGTGCTGCTGCTCGACGAGCCGGCCTCGGCGCTCGATCCGGTGTCGACCGCCAAGCTCGAAGAGACGCTGATGGAATTGCGCGACGATTTCTCGATCGTCATCGTCACGCACAACCTGCAGCAGGCGGCGCGCATCTCCGATTATACCGGCTTCATGTTCCTCGGCCGGATGATCGAGTTCCGCCCGACCGCCGAACTGTTCGAGCGTCCGCAATCGACCCGCACGCGCGATTACGTGACCGGCCGCTTCGGCTGATCGCCTGATCCTGCAAGCTTGATGATCCGGCGCCCCGCTCTCCTGGAGAAACAGGAGGGCGGGGTGTTTCGTTCCGGCGCTCCGGCGTCCGCTTCTCGCCATTCGCCATCTGCTCGGAGAGGAGCGACGGGTTGTCGTGGAGCCCGCGCACCGCGGCCTGGTCCGGCTGCATTGTTTCAAGCGAGAGGTCGCTCACCCGGAGCGGCACGATCGTGGTGACCGGCGATAAGCGTGTCGGCATCCGCGCCGGCGCGATCTCGGGCGATGCCGCGATCAACGACACCGCCACCGGCGGCAACACGTCCGGCGCGTAGCTGAACGGCGACATCGGTGGGTCGCCCCCCGGATTGTTCGGTGCGGCCAGCGGCAAGGCGCTCAGGCCGGCTTTGCAGACCGCACTTCGACCCTTCGACTGCGCTCGGGCCGGCTCGGCTCGGTGCGAACCGGCGCAGGAGGCGGCGCCACGGTCATGGCGACGATACCGGCCGCACAACATCAGCCGCAGACACGGCTGCTCCGTATTTCTCATCACCATCCCGGCGGCGGTGGGGATCCATTCCCGCAGCGGCTGCCGCATCGCGACGACATGGCTGTCGCGCCGTGTCGAGCCATGGGCGCTGCGTGGAATGGATCCTGACCTTCGTCAGGATGACGATTCCCCCAACCCTGATCGCGCAACTCGGGCCTGCCCTCGATCCCGCCGCCGGATCACACGCCGAGGGCCTGCTCCACCGCCTCGACATAGCTCGGGCCGACCTGCACCGAGGTGCCGTCGGCCAGGATCAGCGACATGGTGCGCCCCTCGTGGCGGATCTCCGTCACCCGCGAGGGGCGGACGAAGGCGGAGCGGTGGACGCGGATCAGCGGCGTGCCGGCCAGCTTCTCCTCCAGCATGGCCATCGTCGCGCGCAGCATGTGGCTGCGCAATTCGGTATGGAGCAGCACATAGTCGCGCGCCGCCTCGATCCAGTCGATCGATTCGATCGGCACGCGCCGCTGGCCATGGCGCTCGGGCACCCAGATTTCGGGATCGGGCCGGGCGGTGGCGGCCTGGCCGTCGCGCAGGCCCTGCATCTCGGCTTCCAGCCGGTCGGCGCGGGCGGCGAGGTCGTGGAGCTGGCGCCGCTTGCGCGCGCGTTCGGTGGCGACGCGCAGCCGGTCGAACCGCACCGGCTTCAGGATATAGTCGGCCGCCTCCAGATCGAAGGCGTCGGGCGCATAATGTTCGTGGGCGGTCACGAACACCACTTCGGGGCGCGGCTCGACGGCGATGTCGGAGGCGGTGCGCAGCCCGTTGCGGCCCGGCATCTGGATGTCGAGGATGACGAGATCGGGGCGCAAATCCTCGATCAGCCGGATCGCGCTGTCGCCGTCGCGCGCTTCGCCGACCACCTCGACATCCTCGATGTCGCCGAAGAAGACGCGAAGGCGGTCGAGCGCCAGTTGCTCGTCGTCGACCAGCAGGACGCGCATCACACCATCTCCCGGCGCAAGGCTTCGAGCGGCAGCCGCAGGGTGGCGAGGAACCCCTCCTCGTCGGCATGGACGTGCAGCGCGGCGCGTTCGCCGAACAGCGCGCCGAGCCGTTGGTGGATGGTGGCGAGCACGGGCTCGTTGGCATCGATGGTGCGGTGGGCGATGCGGGCATCGTCGCCCACCTCCAGCCGCAGCCAGGTGTCGTCCTCGATCCCGGCATCGACGGTGACGGTGACGGGCTCCACCACCGGATCGACGCCATCGCGCACGGCGATGTCGATCAGCGGCTGGAGCAGCAGCTTGGGCATGGGCAGGTCCGCCGCATCGGGCTGGCAGCGGACATGCGGCACCAGCCGCTCGCCGAAGCGGGCGCTCTCGATCCCGAGATAATCCTCGACCAGCGACAATTCGCTGTCGACCGCGCCGAAGCGGTGGGCGTCCTGCCCCAGCGAGGCGCGCAGGAAGGTGGAAAGCCGGCCGAGCAGGTCGTCGGCCTGCTCGTTGCGGCGGGTGACGACGAGACCGGAGATGACGTTCAGCGTGTTGAACAGGAAATGCGGGCTGAGCTTGGCGAGCAAGGCGTCGATCTCGGCCTGGCGGCTGGCGGCGACGAGGCTGGCGAGCTGCCGCTCCTGCCGGCGGGAGCGTCGGCGCGAATAAGCGAGCTGGAACAGGGCCAGGTTGATGGAGAAGACCGCGGCGTAGCGGAAGGCGCGGTCATAGCTGTGCGCGAGGTCGTGCGGCACGGCCGACCAGGCCACCGCCGCATGGGTGATCACGAAATGGGTGTAGATCAGGTCGAAGGCGAGCTGGCCGATGACGACGAGCATCAGCTCGCCGACCAGCAGCATGCCGCGCACCACGGCGGGAAGGCCGAGCGTGGCGCGGAACACCACGAACATCGGCACCGCGAACAGCATCGAGACCAGGATCGTGGCGGCATCGAGCGCCACGCTCATCGGGCCTTCGCCGCTATGGTTGCTGATGATGATCGGCAGGTAGATCACCAGCACGATCAGCCAAAGCCCCACGATCGCGCGGATTCCGTCGCTCCAGCGCGCATCCCCGCGTTCGCTCTGCGCGGCCGGCGAGAGCATCGCGGGCCTGCCCACATCCCAGTGTTTCAGATCGCCCCCGACCGCAAATCGTACAAAACGCATCGGTCGATATGAAGCGGGAGAAAGGGTGTCCGGCAACCGCGGCGTGACCAATCCGCCGGATCGCGCGACGAAGATGCGGCTTGCTTGCAGCGGCCGGCCGAATCGCCTATTTTGCGGGGCGTTTTTGGGGATCGGTCGATGACCGCGATACAGGGATTCACTGCCGCTTCCGGCGTCAGCCGGCCGCGTTCGTCCGCCTTGCGGACGGCGTTCGGCACCCTGTTGGCGATCGAGGCGATGGTCCTCGTCGTCTATTGCATCTCGCAGATCCTGCTCGGCCAGTTCCTGCCCGGCACCATCGTTGTCACCGGCATCGTCATGGTGGTCGGCGATACGCTGTGCGATCTGCCGCTGCTGGTCGCGCTGATCGCGTCCGAGCGGGTGTCGCCGCGGCTGCGCTGGGCGTCGATGCTGGCCGGCGTGCTGATCGTCACCCTCGCGCAATCCTTCTTCGACACCCAGGCGCGGACCTGGACGGGCATGCGCGATCCGGCCGTCCAGCCGTTCGACAAGGGCGTGATCCACGCCTTCCCGATCAACTTCTACGCCAACATGATGTGGGTCGGGCTGATCGCCGTCCAGCAGGCTTATTATTCTCTGCGCGCGCGGACCGACGAGCTGGTCGCCGCCCGGGCCAGCGAACGCGCGACCCAGCTCGCCGCGCTGCGTTTCCAGCTCAACCCGCATTTCCTGTTCAATGCGCTCAATGCCCTCTCCAGCCTTGTCGTGGTCGGGCGTGCCGCGCAGGCCGAGGAGATGATCGGCCGCCTCTCCGGCTTCCTGCGCGCGACGCTCGACGCGCGGGAGGGCGGCATGGTCCGGCTGGAGGACGAGCTCGACATGATCGAGGCCTATCTCGATGTCGAGCGCGTCCGGTTCGAGGACCGGCTGGAGACCCGGATCGCGCTGCCCGCCGAGCTGCGTGGCGCGCAGGTGCCGCCGCTCCTCATCCAGCCCCTCGTCGAGAATGCGATGAAATATGGCGTCGCCCCGGCGCGGCGGCTGGTCGTGGTCGAGATTCTGGCCGAGATCGAGGGCGGCAACCTGCTGATTACCGTGCGCGACGATGGCGAGGGCGCGGCGGACGTGGCGGGCGGCGGCGGGGTGGGCCTCGCCAATGTCCGCGAGCGGCTGGCGCTGAGCTACGGCGCCACCGCCGGGCTCGATGCCGGGCCGGAGCCGGCGGGCGGCTATCGCGCGCTCGTCCGTCTTCCGGCGATCGGCGTGGCGGATTCGGCGCACCGCGCGGCGGCCCTCGTCGCCTGATCAGCGCGGGGCCGGGGCCGGCCCCCGGCGGAGCAGCCCGAACAGCGGCATGCCGGCGACCAGCATGGTGAGCGTGAAGGCGAAGCCGACCAGCCCATCCGAGAAATAGGCCGAGGCGAGGCGGAAGATCACCGCTTCGACGGCGAACACCAGTGCGACGAGCGCGAGATAGCGGCGCTTCCACGTCTTGCGGCGCGGGGCGCGCGCACCGTCAATCAGGCGGCGGACTTCGGCGACCTGCGCGGGCGAGAAGCCGGCGGCCCGGAAGCGCGTCTCCTCCGAGGCGGGCAGGCGATCGCCCCGGCGGCGCAGCAGCACCGCGAAACGGCGCAGGGCCTCCAGCCGCGGATCGGCGAGGCGATTGACCGGCGCGAACCCGAACAGCCGGCCGATCCAGCCGCCGAACCGTCCGGCCCTTTCCAGGCTGGACGGGCGATCGCGGCGCGATGCCAGCAGCACGTCGCGCTCGATCCGCTGCAGCAGCGGGGCGGCGGGCATCGGGAGGCGCGTGGCGAAGCCCGGGCTCCAGACCAGTTCGTGCGGGCGGGTATCGACGTAGGCCATGATCGGTTCCGGTTGCCGGCGACGCGGGATGCGTGGCCTTGTCCACCATCCTTTCTGCCGATCGGCGCGCGCGCTGTCGGGCGTTTCGCGATCAAGTCGCCATGGCGTTCGGCGGTTCGGCGAAGGGCCTCGATGGCGCGACGAACGTCGGGTCCTGCATGCTCGTCGTGGCGGGCGCCGCTTTCGTCGTACGAAAAAATGGCCATCCGACCGTGGATCGGATGGCCATTTCCCCCTGGACGAAACAGCGGGTCGACGCGCGGGAAGACGCGGCCCCGGCCGTTTCGCTTCGCACCGTCTCACGCGGCCGGCGCTCCGGCGCGCGCCCATCGACGGAAGTGCGCGACGCTGCGACGAAAGGGAAATCGGGGATGGTGCCGGCAACCGGCCGGGCGAGCGTTGCTTAACCGGCCTGTCGGTGCGTAAGGTTCGGGCAACACCCGGTTTGAGGGAGTGGGAGGATTTCAATGTCCAAATTGTTCAAGGGCCTGATCGGCGCCATCGCGCTGTCCGGCATGGCGGCGCCGGCCCTGGCCGCGTCCGAGCCGAGTGTCCTGGTGGTCGATTTCGACCAGCTGCTGTCCACCTCGGCCGCCGCGCAGAGCGGCACGTCGCAGCTGCGCACCAAGTTCGATTCGCAGACCGCCTCGCTGCGCACCGCTTATACGACCGCCGTCCAGACCTACCAGACGCAGGCCAATGCCGCGAAGGCTGCGAAGGCCGGCACGCCGCCCTCGCCGGCGCTCCAGCAGGCGGCCCAGCGGGTCGAGCAGCTCCAGCAGCAGGCGCAGGCGCTCAACCAGCAGATCAACCAGGCGGAAGCCTATGTGCGCCAGCAGATCGTCGATCGTGCCCGCCCGATCGCCGAGCAGCTCCGCGCCGAGCGCAAGGCGTCGGTGGTGATCGCCAAGGGATCGGTGCTGGCCAGCGATCCGAATGCGGATGTCACCAGCGTGCTGATGCAGCGGCTCAACACCAGCTTCCCGCAGCCCAGCATCGTCCCGCCGCAGCAGCCGGCCCCGGCCGCGCCGGCCCGCTGAGGCCGGCGCCGTCGTTCATCCCGCGATCATCCGGCGGCGCCATGGTGCGCCGCGCGTGGCGCGCGGTCCCCGGAAGACTCCCTGAACGGGCGCCTTGCTGCTAGGCGGGAGCCTGTCATGCGGTTGTCATCGGAGTTTCGGGATTGATGGGCCAGGCGTCGGGCCGGCATTACGGGATGGACTGGCTGCGCGTCGGCGCCTTCCAGCTTCTCATCCTCTATCATGTCGGCATGGCCTTCGTGCCGTGGGATTTCCAGGTGAAGGTGGTCGATCCGCCGATCGGCTGGTCGACCATCCTGATGATGCTGACCAGCCCGTGGCGGCTGTCGCTGCTGTTCGCGGTGTCGGGCTATGCCAGCGCGGCGCTGTTCGCGCGCGGGGACGGGCGTATCGCCGCTTTCCTCGGCTCGCGCCTGGCGCGGCTCGGCATTCCGCTGCTGTTCGGCATGGCGGTGCTGGTGACGCCGCAGCCGTGGATCTGGCTGATCACCCATTACGGCTATCGCGAGGATTTCGGCACCTTCCTGATCGACGATTATTACAGCTTCCGCTCGATCGACGGCGTCATCGTGCCGACCTGGATGCATTTGTGGTTCGTCGCCTATCTGATCGGCTACACCTTGCTGCTGTGCGGGCTGCTGATCCTGCCCGAACGGGTGCGCAAAGCGGGCCGCTGGCTGGCCGAGCGGGTGCTGGCCGGGCCGCTGCTGCTGCCCGCGGGCATCGCCTTCGTCTATTATGCGCGCGCCTCGTTCGAGGCGGGGTGGGAGGACAATCACCTTCTCATCACCGACTGGAGCGCGCATGCCCATTATCTGCCGATGTTCCTGTTCGGCTATCTGCTGCGCGGGTCGGAGCCGATCCGGGCGGCGATCGCACGCTGGTGGCCGGTCGCGGCGGGGCTGGCCGTGGCGGGCTATGCGGTGCTCGCCTGGTTCGAATATCGCTACGGCCTGACGATCGCGCCGCGCTCGCTCTGGGCGCTGCACGGCTGGGCCCAGTCGGCCGAGGCATGGGGAGCGATGATCGCGCTGATCGGGATCGCCGATCGCTACTGGAACGTCGATCACCGCTGGCGGCCGATGCTGGCGGAGGCCGTCTTCCCCTTCTACCTGATCCACCAGACCATCATCATCGTGGTGGGCTATTGGATGATGGGATCGGGCATCGCGCCGCTGCCCGCCTTCCTGCTGCTCGTCGCGGCGACCATGGCGGGGTGCTGGGCCTTCTATCTCGCCGGGCGGGAGGTGCGCTGGCTGCGCCCGCTGATCGGGCTCAAGGCCGGGCCGGCGCGGCGGGCGCCGGCGGCCGTGGCGGCGCCCGATCCCACGCCGAGCGCCACGCCGCTCTGATTGCCTCAGACCCGGCCGAGCAGCACCAGGATGATCAGGATGATCAGGATCAGGCCGAGGCCGCCCGAGGGGCCGTAACCCCAGCTGCGGCTATAGCCCCAGCTGGGCAGCGCGCCGAGCAGCATGAGGATCAGGATGATGATGAGGATCGTGCCGAGCATGTCCTACTCCCGTTTTGGTGTTGGAGCGGGGAACAGCCGGGACGGCGATCCGGTTCCTGCGCGCTCGCGACGAAAGCGCTTGCCGATCGCGGTTGGGGTCCCCATCGGGGCGATATGATCGCCCGCTTCCTCCGCGCTGTCCTGCTGCTCGCGCTCGTCGCGGCGGCACCGCCCAAACCCGTCCGCGTGGAGATCAGGACGGAGATCGGATCGATCGTGGTGGCGGTGGACACGCGGCATGCGCCGGTCACCGCGGCGAACTTCCTCGCTTATGTCGACCAGAAGCGGTTCGACGGCCTGGCCTTCTATCGCGCGGCCCGCGCCGACGGGCGGCCGAAGGAGGGCTTCGTGCAGGGCGGCACCAACAACATGATGACCCGCGTGCTGAAGCCCATCAAGCACGAGCCGACGAGCGTCACCGGCCTTCGCCATGTCGACGGGACGCTCTCGATGGCGCGCGACGATCCCGGCACGGCGACCGGCGATTTCTTCATCGTGGTCGGCGATGGCCACTATCTCGACGCGACGCGCAAGGATCCGGGCTATGCCGCCTTCGGCCACGTGCTGAGCGGGATGCCGCTGGTGCACCAGATGCTCGCGGCCAGAACCTATCCGGGCGGCTGGTCCAAGGAGACCGAGGGGCAGCAGATGATGAAGCCCGTCCGCATCCTCTCGGCGCGGCGTTTGCCTTAGGATGGGAGGAATCCTCCCCTGCCAGGGGGAGGTGGCGGCGAAGCCGACGGAGGGGGAGGGCGGCGGCACGCTCTCGAGGGATCACCGCCGTCCTCCCCCTCCACCACCCTTCGGGCGGTCCCCCTCCCTCTGGCGGGGGAGGATTTGGGTGTCTGGCCTAAGCCGCCTCGTCGCGCAGCAGGCCGCGCACGCGATCGGCGAGGTCGGCCGCGCGGAATGGCTTGGCGAGCCGCGGCACGTCCGGCGCGATGCCGTCGTCGACATAGCCCGAGACCAGCAATATCTTGGCGTTCGGCACGCGGGCCCGGATCGTCTGCGCCAGCTCGGCGCCGGTGATGCCGGGCATCAGATGATCGGTCACGACGATGTCGAACACGGCGCCTTCGCCGATCAGGCGGAGCGCCTCCTCACCCGATCGCGCGTGGATGATGTCGAACCCCAGCTCCTCCAGCATATGCGCCGTGGTCGCGCGCACGAGATCCTGATCGTCGACGAGCAGCACCGTGCCCGCCGTCCGCACCTCCGTCTCCTCGACGACGTGCAGTTCCACGAGCAGCGGCCGCGCCGAGACGGGTAGCCAGAGGTCGACCTGCGTGCCGCTGCCGGGCTCGCTCATCAGCGCCATCGCGCCGCCGAGCTGGCTCATCAGGCCGTGCACCATCGACAGGCCGAGTCCGGTGCCCTCGCCGCTGGGCTTGGTGGAGTAGAAAGGCTCGACCGCGCGGCTGCGCGTCTCCTCGTCCATGCCGATGCCGGTGTCCGACACGGTGACGCGGACATAGGCGCCCTGGGCGAGCCCCGCCGCATGGCCCGCGCCCGCCTCCTCGGTGACGGCGGCCACGGTCAGCCGGCCGCCGTCGGGCATGGCGTCGCGCGCGTTCACGGCGAGGTTGAGCAATGCCATCTCGATCTGGTTGCGATCGGCGAAGGCCGGCGGCAGCGGGCTCGGCGCATCGATGGTGAGCGCGATGCGCGGCCCCAGCGTGGTGCCGATGAGCGGGCCGAGTTCGACCAGCAGCGCCGAGATGTCGATCGGCTGGGGCTTGAGCGGCTGGCGGCGGGCAAAGGCCAGCAGGCGCTGGACGAGCATGCGCGCGCGTTCCGCGGATTCGAGCGCGCCACCGATCAGCCTCCGCTCCCGGTCGTCGCCCAGGCCCTTGCGGTGGAGCATGTCGAGGCTGCCCATGATCGGGGTCAGCAGATTGTTGAAATCGTGCGCGACACCGCCGGTCAGCTGGCCCATCGCCTCCAGCTTCTGCGATTGCCGCAATTGCTCCTGCGCCTGGACGAGCTCCGCCGTGCGCTGCTCGACGCGATGCTCCAGCGTCGCCGCCCAGCCGCGCAGCTCCTCTTCCATGCGACGGCGATGGGTGATGTCCATGGAGACGCCGGCGAACGCGACCGGCGTGCCGTCCGCCGCATAGACCGGGCGGGCGCGGATCGCGATCCAGCGCGTCTCGCCGGCCGGCGTGAGGACCCGATATTCGACATCGTAGTCGGTGCCGTCCGCCAGGCTCTGGGCGCTCGCGGCGATCGCCTGGGCGCGATCCTCCGGATGGATCGCGGCGACCAGCTCCTCGCGGCTCAGATGCTCGGCGGGATCGCGGCCGATGCTGGCGCGGAAGGCTTCGCTGGTGGTGAGCTCGCCCGACGGGACATCGAACGACCAGACCCCCATGCCACCGGCCGCGAGCGCCAGCGAACGCAGGCGATCGCTGTCCTGCACCGAATCGAGCAGGCGGATATTCTCGAGCGCGATCGCGGCGGAACTCGCCAGCGCCTCCAATCGCTCGACCGTTTCCGGCGCGTGCTCCCGCACGTCGGACCAATAGGCGCCGATCGCCGCGACCGGGCGGGGGCTACCGACCGGCACCATCACCAGGCTGCGCACGAAGGTGGGACGATAGGCGGCCTGCGGGATGCGTTCGTCCAGCCGGATGTCGGCGATGGCGACCGTCTGCCGGTGCGTCATCGCCCAGCCGGAGATGCAGTTGACCAGCGGGAAGCGCTTGCCCGTCCACAACGGGCCGACCGCGTCCTCGGCCGCATAATGGCAGAATTCCCCCTCGCGCAGGACGACGGCGATGCCCTCGGCCTCGGCGATCTCGCGTGCCGTGGCCCGCAGGATGTCGACCACCGCCTTCATGGAGCGCGCCGTCGCGAGCCGTTCGCCGGCCGCGATCAGGCGTGCCCATGCGGCGTGGTGCGAAACCGGACCTGACTCGACGCCGTCCATCAACCCGCTGCCTCTTATGCTCCCCCGGAACGGCCGGGGGCGGTAGCATGACACATGCTAGCAGACTCTTAGCCATTCGTCGCACGGTTCGATCATCGGGTGGGTGATGGTTGGCCGATGCCCCGATACGCATCTTGCGGGCGGATCCGGCGAAGGAGGTAGCCCGGCCGCCATCGCCATCCTCAAGGCTGATAAAGAGTCGAATAAGTCTTATAAATTAGCGGTATGACGGCGCTTTTGTTGCTGATGTGGGGTCCATTACCATCGTTGTCATGAAGCGGGACGCATCTTGTGCCGCTACATAGCTCGCAGTTCTGTGGGGAATCGCTCGCGATCGACGGGTGATCGCCACATTGAAGGACGGTGCCGCTCCGGCGTGCGCCGCAAAAGGAGCAATACATGGCGACGTTGATCAAAACCCCCGAAACCCGCACGGCCGCGCCCACCAACCACCGCGCTCTGCTGGCCTGGGTCGAGGAGATCGCGGCGCTGACCAAGCCCGATGCGATCCGCTGGTGCGACGGTTCCGATGCGGAGTGGGACGAGCTGACCGCCGCCATGGTCGAGGCCGGCACGCTGACCCCGCTCGATCCCGCCAAGCGTCCCAACAGCTTCTATGCCCGCTCGGACCCGCGCGACGTCGCCCGCGTCGAGAGCCGCACCTTCATCTGCTCCGAGGATGAAGGGGATGCCGGCGCCACCAACAACTGGGCCGATCCGAAGGCGATGCGCGAGACGCTCGATCCGCTGTTCGACGGCTGCATGAAGGGCCGCACCATGTATGTGGTGCCTTATTGCATGGGCCCGATCGGCTCGGACAAGTCGGCGATCGGCGTGGAGCTGTCGGACAGCCCCTATGTCGTCGTTTCGATGAAGATCATGACCCGCATGGGCAAGCCCGCGCTCGACATGCTGGGCGACGACGGCTTCTTCGTGAAGTGCGTCCACACCGTCGGCATGCCGCTGGTGAACGGCGTCGAGGATGTCGCCTGGCCGTGCAACGAGACCAAATATATCGTCCATTATCCCGAGACGCGCGAAATCTGGTCCTACGGATCGGGCTATGGCGGCAATGCGCTGCTCGGCAAGAAATGCTTCGCGCTGCGCATCGCCAGCGTGATGGCGCGCGACAATGGCTGGCTGGCCGAGCATATGCTGATCCTCAAGCTCACCTCGCCGGAGCAGCAGGTCCATTATGTCGCCGCCGCTTTCCCGAGCGCCTGCGGCAAGACCAACATGGCGATGCTGGAGCCGACCATCCCCGGCTGGAAGGCCGAGACGATCGGCGACGACATCGCCTGGATGCGCTTCGGCAAGGACGGGCGCCTCTATGCGGTGAACCCGGAGGCCGGCTTCTTCGGCGTGGCGCCGGGCACCGGCGTCAAGACCAACAAGAACGCCATCGACACGCTGACCGGCAATTGCATCTTCACCAACACGGCGCTGACCGACGACGGCGACATCTGGTGGGAAGGCATGACCGACGCACCGCCGGCCGTCGGCATGACCGACTGGCAGGGCAACCGCTGGGATCCGGCTTCGGGCAAGCCCGCCGCCCACCCCAATGCCCGCTTCACCGCGCCGGCCGACCAGTGCCCGTCGATCGCGGGCGAGTGGGAGGATCCGGCCGGCGTGCCGATCTCGGCGATCCTGTTCGGCGGCCGCCGCGCGACGGCGGTGCCGCTCGTCACCGAGGCCTTCGACTGGCAGCACGGCGTCTATCTCGCCGCCAACATCGCGTCCGAAGGCACGGCGGCGGCCGAGAACAAGGTCGGCGAGCTGCGCCGCGATCCCTTCGCGATGCTGCCCTTCTGCGGCTACAACATGGCGGATTACCTGCGGCATTGGCTGCGCATCGGGCAGGAGGCGGCGTCCGACCCGGCGCAGCTGCCGCGCATCTATCTCGTCAACTGGTTCCGCAAGGGCGCCGACGGCAAGTTCCTGTGGCCGGGCTTCGGCGACAACAGCCGCGTCCTCAAGTGGATCGTCGAGCGCATCGAGGGCGAGGCGGATGCCGTCGAGACGCCGATCGGCCGCGTGCCGACGCCGGGCTCGCTCGATCTCTCCGGCCTGGAGATCGCGGCGGACAAGCTCGCCGAGTTGCTGCGCGTCGATGCCTCGATCTGGCGCGAGGAAGCGAGCCTCGCCGCGCGCGACCTCGCCAAGCTCGGCGATCGCGTGCCGGGCGCGATCAAGGACGAGCAGGCGGCGCTGGAAGAGCGGCTCGGCGCCGCGGCGTGAGGTGACATGTAGCCCCTCCCTGAAAGGGAGGGGGTGGGTCTTGGGTCGCGATACGGACGCGATGCGCGCTGGTCTTGCGTCACGCGCGCCTCTACCCACCCCTAACCCCTCCCTTCCAGGGAGGGGGACTGCCGGCCCTAGCTGTTCACCGACAGGACCAGCTTCGGATCGGGGATGTCGTCCGCCTCATGGCCCTCGATGGGCAGCACCGCCGTGCCAATCGCGAAGAATTCGATGACGTGCGGGGACCAATTGTGGCTGCCCTCGTGCAGGTCCGCGCCGACCACGCCCTCGGCGCCGGCCTGCGACGCCTCGGTCTGCATCCGCTCCATCGCGATCTCACGCGCCTCGTAGAGGGCGAGGGAGAAGTTGGTCAGCTCGACATTCTGGCCGATGCTGGAGATCGCCGCCAGCGGCCCGCGCCGCGCGACGTGATAGACGCAGCTGCCCATCACCATTTCCAGCGGCCGGTAGCCGGCGGCGAGCAGGGTCCAGAAATCCTGCCCGGTCAGCGCCGAGGTGAAGGGCTGGCCGTTCGGCCCTTTGAAGCCATTATGCCCCTTGGCGTGGACGACGCCCGTGCCGATCGCCACGAACTCCAGGATCTTGTCGTCCCATTCGAGGCGCTTCACGGTCAGGCGCACGCCGACGATGCCGTCCGCGCCCATCTGCGCGGCCTCCTCGCGCATCCGCTCCATCGCGAGCGCGCGCGCCTCGTACATGGCGGTGGAGAGCACATCCAACTCCATGTTCGAGCCCCAGGAGGCGAACTGGAAGCCGAGATGGTAGATGCACGAGCCGACGCACAGCCCGATCGGCTCGAACCCGGCTTTCCGCACCAGCAGGAATTCGTTGACCGAGAAATCCGAGGTGAAGATGCCGCCCGGGTGACCGTCGCGGCGCAGGCCGGCGAGGCGTTGCAGCGCGTGCTCGGGAATGCCCTGTCCGTGCGCGTCGGTCATCAGATGCTGCCTTCCTGTTCGGATGTGTCGGTGTCGTAGACGGCATGGCGCACCTCGCCGGTGCGCTTGAGCGGGGTGGCGCCGTCGCGCATGTCGATCACGGGATCGATGCCGTGCGGCACGTCCGCGCCGCGCGGGGTGTCGACCACGGTGCCGACGACGATGTGGCGGCCGAGATAGGCGGGCGGCTGCTTGTCCTGCTCGCGTTTCAGGATCTGGCCGAAATGGGTGTGGGCGAGCACGCCATTGCCCATCGCGCGGGCGTTGGCGCGCAGGGCGGCATGCGCGTCGCGGCGGATACGCTCCCAGAAGCCGCCCAGCTCGGTGAGCGGCTGGTTGCCGGCCCAGGCGCTGCTCTGCCACTGGGTCTGCCGGCCTTGGCCCCAGCCGCCGCCATATTGGTTGAGCCCCAGCCAGTCGTAGCGCGCGCCGACCGCGATGCCGACGGGCACGATCCCCATTTCCAGCAAGCGCACGAATTCCAGGGCGGGGACGGTGGCGACGATCGGCTCGCGGCTGGCGGGCAGGCCCTCGACGCGGATCGCGGTGCCGATCAGCGTGAAGTCCATGCTGGGGCCGAAGCTGTGGCGCAGCGTCCGCATGCGCACGTCCACCACCGCATTGGCGCCGGCCGCCTGCGCCTCGCGGCGGATGCGGTTGAGCGCGTGATGCCAGCCTTCCTCATGCCCCTCCGTCCAGCTCCAGCCATAATGGAACCAGCAGGTGCCGGAGACGGTGGCGATGGGGCGCACGCCGTGGGATTTGGCGAGCAGGAGCTCGGCCGGCGTCATGGTCGCGACCCAGGGCTGCTTGCCGATCGCCGCCTGCTGCAGCCGATCGGTGACGAAATGGGGCAGCGTCTGATGCTGGAGCGCCGCCTCCCACTCGCGGGCGCGGGCCTCATGCTCCTCGGATCTGCGCGGCGTCACGGGGTTACGCGGAAACAACGCCATTCGCCCATGCTCCGGACTGAGGTGGCGCCATGCTAATGGGATCGCGAAGGGCCGCAAGCCCCTGCGAGAGCGCGCGACTTCAAATGCCGCCCGCCGTTTCGACAGGAGCGCGGCAGTCAAATCCTCCCCCGCCAGGGGGAGCGCGCGAGGTCGAACATGCCTCCGGCATGTTCGAGGATCGTCCGGGGGACGATCCGACCTCGCACGCGGCGAAGCCGACGGAGGGGGGGACGGCGGTGATCCCTCGATAGCGCGCCGCCGCCCGCCCCTCCGTCACGCTGACGCGTGCCACCTCCCCCTGGCGGGGGAGGATTCATCGCTGCCCCGTCTGAATATCGATGCGGCCTAGAGGCCGATGAGGTGCGTCAGCTCCAGCCGCAGGGCGATCACCAGCGCATTGCGATAGGCCGGATCCCAGCTCGGATGGACGATATATTGCACGTCCGGCTGCACCACGACACCCTTGGCCAGCCGCCAGCGCGCGGTGCCCTCGATCGCCGTCTCGGCGTGATCGGGGGCCGATCCTTCGACGGGGATGCGCGTGGCCGGTGCGCCGAGGCGGGCGTGGGCGACGGCGATTCCGTAGGCGGCCCGGTCACCGCCCCAGGTGATGCCGCCGCCGAGATAGATCTGGATCGGCTGGGTGGTGTCGGTCGCGCCGCCGCCGCGCAGCCAGACGCGGAGCGCCTGCCCGTCCGGGTGGCCGATCAGCCGCGCCTCGATCATGCCGTAACCGCCGGCGCTGGTGCCCGCGCCGCGTCCGTCGAGCCGGGGCTGGCTGTCGGTATAGGCCCAGCCGCCGGCCTGCACCGCGACGAGCGGGCCGACCTGGTGATGGACCTCGCCGATCACCAGGGCGCCATCGCGGCCGAAACTGTCCGGCCAGAAGGCGTGGGGCCGCGCGACATCGCCCGCGCGCGCGTCGAACAGGCCGATCTTCGTGGCCCAGCCCGGTGGTTGATAGGCGATCACGAGGCCCGGCGCCGTGACCGGGAAGATGGAGGGGCCATTGGGCCCCGATTGCGACAGGTCCGGCCCGATGCCGAAGGAGCTGTTGAGGAACAGCGCGCCGATATTCTGCTGGTCGAACTCGTTGTTCAGATCGATCAGCCCGGCCTTGGCGCGGACCCGCGGGCCGAAGGGCAGTTCCACCCAGATCTCGTAGGGGCGGATGGCGTGGGGCGCGTCGATATTGCTGGCGACCTGATAGTCGCCCGCATGCACCGCGGAAAAGCCGCCGCCGTGCAGCAGCATGACGTCGGCCTGGGCGTGAGCGCCGTCGATGCCGAGCAGGCGGTCGCTGGTGGAGAAGGTGACGTCGAGCCGGCTGATCCACGACGTCCCCGTGTCGCGGCCGCCCGATGCGTCGGTGATGAGATCGCCGAGATAGTGGACGAGCAGGGGCGGGGTCTCCGCCGTCGCGGCGGCCGGCGCGAGGACGAGCAGCGCGAGCGCGCATGCCAGCCGCCATCCTGCCCTGAACCGCCCCCTAAGCATCGAAGCGGAGTAGGGCGGTAAGAAGACAGTCTCGTGAAAGCGGATCCGGGGCGGAGGCGGCCTCGCAAATGCGGGCGCCACGGCCTATGTGCGCCGCGACAGTCGGAAGGAAGAGCATGCACGGTCCCGCCACGCTGGCCGAACCCGCCCCGCGCGCGCAGGGCATCACGCCCGCCATCACCTTCGCCTGCGCGGTGGCGTGCGGGGTGATGGTGGCGAACCTCTATTATGCCCAGCCGCTGATCGCGCTGATCGCGCCGGCGCTGCGCATCGGCCCCGGCATCGCCGGATCGATCGTGACGCTGACCATGCTCGGCTATGCCGCCGGCCTGCTGATCGTCGTGCCGCTCGCCGACCGGATCGAGAATCGGCGGCTGATCCTCGCCACGATCGCCGGCACCGCGCTGGCGCTCGCCATCCTGGCGGCGGCGCCGTCGGCCGGCGCTTTCCTGGCGGCATCGGTGCTGACCGGCTTCGCGTCGGCGGGCGTGCAGGTGGTGGTGCCCTTCGCCGCCTCGCTCGCGCCGCACGAGACGCGGGGTGCGACCATCGGCAACGTCATGTCCGGCCTGCTCGCCGGCATCATGCTGGCGCGCCCGGTCGCGAGCCTGATCGCCGAGGTCGCCGGCTGGCGCGCGGTGTTCGGCACCTCGGCGGTGCTGATGGCGCTGCTGGGCATCTGGCTCGCCCGCGCGCTGCCCGAGCGGCGGCCGACCAGCGGGCATCGCTACGGCGAGATCCTGCGCTCGATGGCGCATATCCTGGTGACCGAGCGCCGGCTGCAGCGGCGCGGCCTTTACCAGGGCCTCGTCTTCGCCATCTTCAACATCTTCTGGACGGCGGCGCCGTTGCTGCTCGCCGATCGCTTCGGCTTCTCGCAGACCGGCATCGCGCTGTTCGCCCTGGCGGGCGCGGCTGGCGCATTGACCGCGCCGATCGCCGGGCGGCTGGGCGACAAGGGGCATATCAGGCTCGGCACCGGCATCGCTCTCACCACCATCACGGCGTCCTGCCTGCTGGCGGGGCTTTCCGGCGCGATCCACTCGCTGGCGCTGCTCGTCGTTTTCGCGCTGACGCTGGACGGCGCGACCCAGCTCAACCAGGTGCTCGGCCAGCGCGTGGTCTTCTCGCTGCCGGGGGAGGACAGGGGACGGGTCAACGCCGTCTACATGACGATCCTGTTCGTGCTGGGCGCCAGCGGATCGGCGATCGCGACGCTCGCCTACCACATGGCCGGCTGGTGGGGCGCGATGGGCGCGGGCGCGGCGCTCGGCACCGTTGTCATGCTGCTGTTCGCCACCGAATTCCTTGGCGCCGCGCGCATGCGCGCGTAAGGCGCGTGCGACTCTTCCTCAGCGGGACGTTCTCATGACCACCATCATCCGCGAAGCCGATCTGATCGAGAGCGTCGCCGACGCGCTGCAATATATCAGCTATTACCACCCGATGGATTATATCCGCGCGCTGGGCACGGCCTATGAGGCGGAACAGTCCCCGGCGGCGAAGGACGCGATCGCGCAGATCCTCACCAATTCGCGGATGTGCGCGGAAGGGCATCGCCCGATCTGCCAGGATACCGGCATCGTCACCGTCTTCGTGAAGTGGGGCATGCAGTGCCAGCTCGACGTCGACAGGTCGCTGCAGGATGTCGTGGATGAGGGGGTGCGCCGCGCCTATCTCCATCCGGAGAACCGGCTGCGCGCCTCGATCCTGCGCGATCCCGCCTTCGGCCGCGTCAACACCAAGGACAACACCCCTTGCGTGCTGAACGTCGAGATGGTGCCGGGCCACCATGTCGAGGTGGCGGTGGCGGCCAAGGGCGGCGGCTCGGAGAACAAGTCCAAGTTCAAGATGATGAATCCGTCGGATTCGATCGTCGACTGGGTGCTGGAGATGATCCCGCAGATGGGTGCCGGCTGGTGCCCGCCGGGCATGCTCGGCATCGGCATCGGCGGCACCGCCGAGAAAGCGATGACGCTCGCCAAGGAATCGCTGATGGGCGACATCGACATGGCGCAGCTCAAGGCGCGCGGGCCGCAGAATAAGATTGAAGAACTGCGCATCGAGATCTTCGACAAGGTCAACGCGCTGGGCGTCGGCGCGCAGGGGCTGGGCGGGCTCGCCACAATCCTCGACGTGAAGATCATGGATTATCCGACCCACGCGGCCTCCAAGCCGGTGGCGATGATCCCGAACTGCGCGGCGACCCGCCACGCGCACTTCCACCTCGACGGATCGGGCCCGGCCTATCTGGAGACGCCCGACCTCAACGACTGGCCCAAGGTGGAATGGGCGCCGTCCAAGGAATCGATCCGCGTCGATCTCGACACGCTGACGCCCGAGGTGGTGGCCAGCTGGCAGCCGGGCGATCGCCTGCTGCTCAATGGCAAGATGCTCACCGGCCGCGACGCCGCGCACAAGCGCATCCAGGACATGCTGGCCAGGGGCGAGGAGCTGCCTGTCGATTTCCGGGGCCGCGTGATCTATTATGTCGGCCCGGTCGATCCGGTGGGCGACGAGGTGGTCGGACCCGCCGGCCCCACCACGGCCACCCGCATGGACAAGTTCACCAAGATGATGCTCGACCAGGGCCTGCTCGCCATGGTCGGCAAGGCCGAGCGCGGGCCGACGGCGATCGAGGCGATCAAGGCCGCCAGATCCTCCTATCTGATGGCGGTCGGCGGCGCGGCCTATCTGGTGGCGCGCGCGATCAAGGGCGCGAAAGTGGTCGGCTTCGCGGATCTCGGCATGGAGGCGATCTACGAGTTCGACGTGAAGGACATGCCGGTGACGGTGGCGGTGGATGCCGAGGGCACCAGCGTCCACCAGACCGGCCCGCTCGTCTGGCGCGAGAAGATCCGCAAGGAAGGCCTGCTGGAAACGGCGTGACCTTTCAATCCTCCCTGCGCGAAGCGTGGGGAGGGGGGCCGCCGCCGTAGACGGTGGTGGAGGGGCAGGCGTGGCGCGTCGGCTGACGCCGACACCCCCTCCACCACTCGCTTCGCGAGCGGTCCCCCTCCCCATCTGCGATGGGGAGGATGAGGAAGGGGCCACCTTACGGAAAATTCACGAAACATTTCGCCTGCGCACCAATTTCGTTGCGCGGGAGGAATGTCATGACCGATTTCGTGCGCGCCACGGGCCCGGTGGAGGGGCCGTCCGTCTCTTCGCAGGACAGGCCCAAGGCCGGACGCCTGAAGCCCTGGCACTGGTATTCGATCACCGCGGCGCTGTTGCTGATCGTGTCATTGCTGTGGTTCGTGATGGCCTATGGCGAGTTGCCGCATATGTGGAGCAAGCACGAGCACAAGGCGATCGGCGCGCGGGACCAGATCCAGTCCTACACCGCGCAGGACATTCCGGGCGATCCGGTCAGTCTCCACCTGCACGGATCGCGCGCGGCGATCGAATGCGCCTTCCGGCGCGCGGGCTGGTCGCTCGCCGATCCCGTCAACCTGCCGTCGGCGATCCGCATCGGGACGAGCGTGGTGCTGGGCAGGCCTTATCCGCAGGCGCCCGTCAGCCCGCTCTACGTGCGGGACGAGAAGCAGGCGATGTCCTTCGAGAAGGAGGAGGGGCGGAGCGCCGACCAGCGCCACCATGTCCGCTTCTGGCAGATCGGCCAGGACGACTGGCTGGGCTCGGCCTCGTTCGACAAGGGCGTGGGCCTAAGCCTGTTCACGCTGCAGGTGACGCATCATATCGGTGCCAATGTCGATGCCGAGCGGGATACGGCGGGCAAGCTGCTGATGGCGGGCGGCGCGACGCTGACGGGCATCGAGGACAACCGGATCGCGCCGGGGATGCACCGCAATGGCGGCGGCGACCCCTATCGCACCGACGGCCGGATCGCGGTCCTCGCGCTGCCGGGCGGAGGGTGCTGAGCGCGCTTGCGCACCCGTGAATCGAGCGGCACTCTCGGCTTCATGAAACACGCACTGCTCACGCTCCTCCTCGCCGCCACCGCGCCGGCCTCCGCGGCCACCTACGAGCTGGCGGCGACGCCGCAGACGGTCGCCTGGGGGCATTATGACGCCACCTCCAGGCCGGTGATGACGGTGAAGTCGGGCGACACCGTGACCGTGCACACGCTGCTGACCAACAGCCCGGCGGGGCTGAGCAAAGCGGGCGTCGCCGATGCCGATATCGAGCCGGCGCTCAAGGCGGTCTTCGCCGGCGTGCCGCAGGCGGAGCGCGGGCCGGGCGGCCATATCCTCACCGGCCCGATCGCCATCGAGGGCGCCGAGATCGGCGACACGCTGGAGGTGCGGATCCTCAAGATCGATCTCGCCATCCCCTACGCCTACAATGCCTTCCGCTATGGCGCCGGCTTTCTGACCGACGATTTCCCCTATGCGCGGATGAAGATCATCCCCCTAGATCGCCAGGCGATGATGGCCCGCTTCGCGCCCGGAATCGACATTCCGCTCCATCCCTTCTTCGGCAGCATGGGCGTGGCGCCGCCGGCCGCCTTCGGCCGCTACGATAGCGCGCCGCCGACGATCAACGGCGGCAATATGGACGACAAGGCGCTGGTCGCCGGCACCACCCTGTTCCTGCCTGTCCATGCGCCGGGCGCGCTGTTCCAGGTGGGCGACGGCCATGCCGGGCAGGGCAATGGCGAGGTCGACATCACCGCGCTGGAGACGTCGCTAAGCGGCACCTTCCAGTTCATCCTACACAAGCACGAGAAGACGACCTATCCGCGGGCCGAGACGCCGACCCACTATATCGCGATGGGCTTCGACGACGATCTCTCCAACGCCACCCGCAAGGCGTTGCGCAACATGATCGACTTCTTGGTCGAGCAGAAGGGCATGACCCGCGACGATGCTTACATGCTGATCAGCGTGGCGGGCGACGTCGAGGTGACGGAGCTGGTCGACCACAACAAGGGCGTCCATGTGACGCTGGCGAAGAGCCTGTTCACGAAGCGGTAGGCGAATCCTCCCCCGCCAGGGGGAGGGGGACCATCCGCAGGATGGTGGAGGGGGAGGTCGGCGGCGCGCTTCGGATAGAACACCGCCGTCCTCCCCCTCCGTCGCCTCCGGCGCCACCTCCCCCTGGCGGGGGAGGATTTTTCCATTCACCCCTTCAAAAACGCCTCCACCGCCGCCTCGAACACGGTGGGCTGGTCGATCATGATGAAGTGGAAGCTGCCGTCGATGCGCTGCACCTTCGCCTGCTTCAGGGGCGCGTAGGCGGTGGTGTAGAGCTGGTCGAACATCGCCTGCGGCGCACCGGTCCCGGCGTCCCACGGATAGAGCATGGTCACCGGCTGGGTGATCTTCGCCAGATCGGGGCGCAGGTCGGTGGTGAAATCGTCGTACATCGCCTGCGCGACCACGCGATGGTCCGAGGCGGATGCCGCCGCGGTCGCGGCCTGCGCCGCCGGGCCGTCCGATTTGACCAGCCTGCGCATCATCGCCGGCTCGAAGGCCGCATAATCCTCCTGACCGCCCTTGAGCAGCCGGTCGCGCATCGCCGCCGCCTGCGGCTCGGCCTGCGCGACGGTCATCTGCGGCCCCATCATCATGCCGTAGAAGGGCAGGGAGTCGACGATCATCACCCGGCCGACATCCGCCGGATGGTCGATGGCGAGCTTCATCGCCATCAGCCCGCCCAGCGAATGGCCGATCACCGCCGGCGCCTTCAGGTGATGGGCCACGATATAGGCATGGATCGCGTCGAGCGTCGGCATCATCACCGGGCCGCTGGCATTGGCGCCCGGCGGCGCGCCTGCGAACCCCGCCACCTGCACGACATGCATCCGGTAATGCGGCGAGAGCGCGGCCACGGTCGCGTCCCAGACATGGGCGGAGGAGGCGAGGCCCGGGATCAGGATGACGTCCGGCCCCTGGCCGGTGACCGTGACCGAGATGCGATCGGCGGTCGCCTCGGCATGGACGGTGACGCCGTGGGTGAGCAGCGCCGGCACCATGGCAAGGGCGGCGAGGCGCGCGAGAAACGGAAAGGACATCGTGGATCTCCTTCTTGAGGTTCGGCGGTGGCGAAGAGGGTCAGTTGGCCGAGAAGATGGCTTCGATCGGCAGGTCGAACAGCGCGGCGATGCGGAAGGCGAGGGGGAGCGAAGGGTCGTATTTCCCCGTCTCGATCGCATTCACGCTCTGGCGCGAGACCTCCAGTTTCTCGGCGAGGTCGGCCTGGCTCCAGTTGCGCTCGGCGCGCAGCACCTTGAGGCGGTTGTTCACGACCATGTCCCCTCGGTGACCCGGTTGATCACCGTGCCGATGCCGAGGCCGAGGAACCACAGGATCGCGGCGTGATAGGCCGGGACATGGCCCACCATCCCGAAGCTTTCGAGAAAGCCCCAGACCGTTGAGATGCTGAGGGTGAAGCCGCTGGCGTAGAGCGTCTGCCGGATCAGCAGCATGCGCTGATATTCGTCCTGCTCCTCGACGATGGAGACGCCGATCGCGGCGAAGATGGCGACGATCGCCAGCGCCGGCAGGATCGCGACGATCCAGGCGAGCGCGCCGGTCACCAGATGATGCTTGAAGAGATAGACGGCCCCGATCAGCAGGCCGGCATAGAGCAGGCTCAGCCCGATCACGCGCCGCCGATAGCGCTTATGGGCGATTGTGCCGACCATGGGTCAAGTCTCCCTGTCTCAATGACAAGGAAACTTTACTTTCGAGTCGCTTGAGAGTCAAGTGTGCTTGTCATTATGCCGCGCATGCTTGTCACGATGCCTTGATCGCCCCGTGACGATCCCCATGTGCCGGCTATGCTGATATGGATCGGGCGCATCGGCGCCGGCTTGCTCGTGCTGGTGCTGGTCGTGCTGCTGGCGATGATTCTCGCGCCGCGCTTCCTCGATCGCATCTATTATCGTGGCCCGGTCTCCGACCATTTCGACGGCGAGCGCTTTTTCAATCCGGGGGAACCGCCCTCGGGTGAAAGGCGCCGGTCCCGTTTCTCCTTCTTCCGCTTCCTCCGCTTCGCCTTCGGCATGGACCGGACGCCGTGGCCCAGGAGCGTGCCCGTCGCGCGGGCCGTGCCGCCCCCGCGCGTCGAGGGGCAGGAGATGCGGGCGACCTGGATCGGCCACGCGACGGTGCTGGTCCAGACGCAGGGGCTCAACATCCTGACCGATCCGGTCTGGTCGGACCGCGCATCGCCCTTCGGTTTCATGGGGCCGAGGCGGGTCGCGGAGCCGGGCGTCGCCTTCGACGATCTGCCCAGGATCGACCTCGTGCTGCTCAGCCACAATCATTACGACCATCTCGATCTCGCGACGCTCGATCGCCTGTGGCGGCGCGACCGGCCGCTGATCGTCACGCCGCTGGGCAACGACACCATCCTGCGCGCGAAGGGGATCGAGGCCGTGGCGAGGGATTGGGGCGAGCGGGTCGCGGTGCGGCCCGGCATCGAGGTCGTCGTTGAGCGGGTCCATCATTGGGGCTCGCGCTGGGGCGCGGATCGCAACCGCGCATTGTGGGGTGGCCTCACCGTCACGCTGCCCGGCGGGAACCTCTTCTTCGCGGGCGATACCGGGTGGGGCGATGGCGACTGGACGCACGGCGTGGCCGCGCGCGGCCCGCATCGGCTCGCCCTGATCCCGATCGGAGCCTATCTGCCGCGCGCACTCATGCGATCCAGCCACGTCGGGCCGGACGAGGCGGTCGCGATCTTCCGCGCCATCGGAGCCGGCTACGGGCTGGGCATCCACTGGGGCACCTTCCAGCTTTCGGAGGAAGGGCATGCCGTTCCGGCCGATGCGCTGGAGGCGGAGGCCGCCGCGGCAGGATTCGAAGCGGGCCGCTTCCGGACGATCGCGCCCGGCGCGGTGTGGACGGTTCCGAACCTGTAGCGCAAAGAAAAGGCCAGCATCATCCGTGCCATGGCCGCATGCTCGCCCCATTTCGTTCAGGTGGGCGACAGAAACCGTGCCTCTCGGGCAACACCTCGATCTCGCAACCGCGAATGACCATTCGTTCATGGGAACGATAGGCGCGCTCGAGGCATCTGATCCTCGCAACGCCCCCCGGCGACGCATTGTACGAGTAGCTTACGTGTAGTTTTTGTAGCTTTGCGGAGTATCCATTTATGAAGACGATCCTGCTCGCGACGAGCGCATTTCTTGTCGCGGCCGCCGCGCCCGCCTTCGCGCAGGACGCCACCCCGGCCCCGACCGACACCAGCACCACGACGACGACCACCGGCCCGTCCGACGGCGCGACCTTCACCGGCCCGCGCGCGGAAATCTTCGGCGGCTGGGATCGGATCGGCGGTCGCACCCGGTATGATGACGGCACGACGCGCACCACCACGCACAATCACAAGAACGGCGCGACGGCCGGTGGCCTGCTCGGCTACGACATGCCGATCGGCGACAAGCTGACCGCCGGCGTGTTCGGCAGCTATACCATCTCCACCGCGAAGAGCTGCGCCAGCAATGCCGTCTCGACGGCCTGCATCAAGCCCGGCCGCGAGATCGAGGGCGGTGCGCGGATCGGCTACAAGATGGGCAACAGGGCCCTGCTCTATGTGAAGGGCGCCTATGTGAACGGCCAGATGCGCGAGACGTCCGCCGATGACGCCGGCGATTATGTGCGCGTCCGGTCCGATCGGGATGGCTGGCGCGCGGGTGCGGGCGCGGAGCTGGCCGTGACCAACCATGCCTATGTGAAGGCGGAGTATGACTATACCCGCTTCAAGAGCATCCCCGGCGAGGATTTCGGCGCGACGGCCACCAGCCTGCGCTACGACCGCAATCAGGTGCTGGCCGGCTTCGGCGTGCATTTCTGATGCTCTGACAGGCTGACCGGACTGGTCGCCGGTCAGTCGCGCCCCGTCGGCGAGAGCCGGCGGGGCGTTTTTCTTGCTTCCCCTCCCTTCCAGGGAGGGGGCTTCATGTCAGAACGCCGTGCACACGCCGATGCGCCGCCCGCTGTCCCGCCCACGGAAAGCGAGCGCCAGCCGGCCGGCCTGTCCCGTGCCCTTGAAGGTGAAATCGTAGCCGGTCGCGGTGTAGCTGCCGCTGCCTTCGACATGCATGGTCTGGCCCTGGCCGTCCGTACAGTCGCCGGCGGCGTCGATCCTGCCGTCCGCCATGGTGAAGCGGGCGAAATGGCAGCTCTGCTCCGCACCGGCGAGGAACAGACCCCGGGGATTCTGCAGATCGCGGGCGGTCACGCAGGACTGGCGGGGTTGCGGGCTGGGCAACGCCTTGCCCATGTGCGCGGCGAGGTCGGTTGATCCGTTCACGCTGTCGAGCGCGAAGACCAGCGTTTCCTCCCATGCGCCCGGCATCAGCGGCGGCGCGGGCGCGGCGGCGAGGAGCAGGGGCAAGGCGGCGGCGAGGCGGCGAACGGTCGACATCGCACTGCGATAGCCGCTTGGTGCCGGCTTGTCGAAAACCCGGATATCGTCCGTTCGCACTGAGCTTGTCGAAGTGCCGCCCTTCTTTTTCGGTGATGAAAGGAAGGACAGTGCTTCGACAGGCTCAGCACGAACGGATGGGAAGGCCTCAGCCGGCGGCGGCGGCGTTGCCCATGGTCGGCGGCTGATCGGCGCCGGCAGTGCACTCGCCGATGCGCTTCGCGGTCATCTTGGTGTGCGAGCTGCTGCTCATCCCGCCCGGCAGGCCGGTGACGCTGCTGGTGCTGTCCGAGCTGAGCTCGGTCGCGGAGAAGGTGCCGCTGTTGGTCGCCTCGATCTTCATGCCGTTCGGCATCTGGCAGTGCATCTTGGCGTCGATCTTGCCGTCCGCCATCGAGAAGCTGTCATAGGTGCAGTTCTTCTTGAGGCTGTCCATGCCGCCCGAGAACATGCCTTCGGGGCGGTTGACCTGCTCCGGCGTGATGCAGGTCTTGGTGGTCACCGGCGGGCTCTTCGGCATGGCGGGCATGCCGGGCGGGCCACCCGTCACCTTCTGGTCGATCATCTCCATCGTCACCTGCCATTCGCCGGGCTGGATCTTCGCCTTCTGCGTCTTGGCGACATCCTCCAGCGAGGCGTTCTTCATCGAAACGCCGTCCCCGCTCTGCTTGCTGCAGGCGGCGAGCGCCATCAGCGCGACGATGGTGATCGGTGCAATCGATCGCATCAACTCTCTCCCTCGGACCCTGGACCGGACGACCATAGAGAGAGATGGCGATCCTGCCACCCTCGTTTCGATTATGGGCCGGATGTAAGCGTCCGGCCTGGAACGTTGGTGTACCTTCAGCCGGATTGAAGCGGTCAGCTCAGGCTGCAAACGGCAATAATGCCGTGCGCATGGCCACGACAGCTTGGCGATCCTCGGACCACA
>Ga0105237_10000631_pt1 | contig 49186 bp, 73 predicted proteins | sample KBSC24metaG_FD_81520 | JGI IMG/M metagenome (GOLD analysis project Ga0105237, IMG submission 81520) | Corn rhizosphere microbial communities from Kellogg Biological Station, Michigan, USA - KBS C2-4 metaG | ecosystem: Host-associated > Plants > Roots > Rhizosphere > Soil | place: Michigan, USA...
CGCTCGGGTCCTATATTGGCGTCTCCATCAACAACGAAAGGAGGTGATCCAGTGTCTTATTCCAAGCGCTGTCACCTCGCTGGGATCGCCCGCCAGGCTTGAGTTTTGAAAGGCTCAATGCTCGGTGTTCGGCGCTCTCAGCGCCTGGGCCAGCGAGTGCAAGAGTTGGAGTGCGGCGGGAGCGATTCCGCCGCACTCTTCTTTAGGAAGCCGTTCACCATCGTTGGCCGCTTGCGGCGACCGGTGCTACGGCAGCGTCGCCGCTTTAGAGCGGTTCAATACTCGTTCTTGATCACGAAATAGGACCCGCGAATAGTTCCGGCGAGCTTCGACTTCTGGCGCGCGAACTTGAAGCGTAACGCAAGCTCCGCCGGCACTTCCATTCCCTCGCAGAGCTTGAATCCGACAGCCCGCTTCTTGGGATCGTCGATCGTATACATCACGTTGATCGACAGGCCGCTCTCGTAGAAGACGTAGGCCATGCGGATATTTTCAACCTGAAACGAAGTGGCCTCCAGCGGAGGAGACGAGATGACGATGTCGCGTTCTTCCCGGAGAATGCGGTGCACCCAGTCGATGGCCGCCTTGGCCTTGCTGGCAGGCTCCACCGTGAAGACGTGATCATATTTGTTCTTGTAATAGCGCGCCTCATGCGCCCGCAAACCGGCGAGCGCGGCGGCGACCGGCGACGATTCCAGGCCTGCGGTCGAAACAGTGTTGAAATCCACGGCGTGGGACATGAGGCACCGGTATCAAGAGCTGTGTTTGTGGGCGGCAGCGCGAAGGGCAAGAATTTGCAAGGCCTGCTTTCAGGGATGGTGGGGGAGGCAGTTGTAGCCTTACCGTCGTAAGTCAAAGGCTTACAGAAAGGTGAGGGATTTAACATGGCATTGGACGAAAAGGGGAATTTTGAGGGCTCCCCTCACCCTGCTGACCCCATCCGGCGCGGCCTCGTCGCCTTGCGAGCCAAGCACGGCAGATCCAGCCCGATCGGTGACCGCTGCTCACACCTGATCACGCAACTTGAGAACTATCCCAAGGCAGAGGACGACGACCAGCGCCGGAATCTGCGCCGGTCGATGGGCCATACGCTCGGGCAGCTTGAGCAGATGGTCGGCATCCGTCATCAGTAGTGACAATTGCCACACAAGGATACCGATATGACATGGGATGAACTTTGCGGCGAACACACGTTGATGGCGGTCAGGGTAGACGTAACACACCCGTTTGATCCAAATGCTTCGGGCGGCGCGATACAGCTCGAACAACAGACAATTTTTGTCTTTGAAGATCCGACTGACGGTTATCGGTCGTGCGCGATCGAGCCGATGGTGGTTAAATCACCGCTTTATTCATTCGGCATCAGCCCTGAATATATTCGCGCTCCAGTGCTGGTACGCAAATGGGAGAAGTCGGACGGCATCCAGGCGGATGGCATCGAAATCATCGACAAGCGGAACGGCAAGACAATCCTCACTGCCGGAACCGACAATTTCGACGACTACTACCCCAGCTATACGTTTGACTGGCGCCCACAGGATCTCGCCACCAACGCCGCCGTCTCGAATGGAGAACGGTGATGGCTATCAGAATTGAGTACGATGAGCGACGCTATTCCAGAGAAATGGGTGCATGGATCGCCTACCAGCTTTTTTTATCTGGCAAGACAGCAGTTCTCGCCAACTGTTCGTATTGCGATAGCGGCCATCCAGTACACCACGATCAAGAAGGGATGCATCACATGGTGAGCGGCGAACGGTGCCATCACATAACTTGTCGCTCCTGACCGAGGAAAGATGAGCACAATGATGCAGAGACTATGGCAGGCAATACGGCAGGAGCCGAGCGGTCTGATTTTCTATTTTGGGCTGGCTGTATTCGCCACATCGCCAGCGTGGCTCGCGGCCATCGCCATTTGGCTGCGTTCTTGAGCAGAGACGGAGGATACAATGGCTCTTTTCGCAGTTGATTTTATGATCGAGCCCACAGGCCGTGAGGTGGAAATGGATATCGAGGCCGAGACCAGCAAGGAGGCGATGGCGGCGGCGCTCGCACAACTTGAATTGGCTCCGAATGAGTTACTGCACACGCTGTTCGCCCACATTGGGCGACCACAACGTTCCTAAGCGACTTGAGCAGTGACGGCCGCGATGTGGTTTACTAATTGCTTATCTAGCATTTTGGAACTTTGAGCAGTCAATCATGACCCCAGCATATGCATTCGGTCCTGGATGCCATTTCAAGTACGAGGACTGTCCGCCACCACCTGAACACCTATGGATCTACACAGCCATTTTTGTGGCAGTAGTTGTCGGCGCATTTGTGCTGGCATGGTATCGTACACGCTTCTAAGCGAAGATGGAAAGAAAGACGATGCCCTATACGATCTGGAAGACCGCTCTGAAGGCCATTGACGTTCAGGACATAGAGGTGCCCGAGGATGCGGAACTGCTAACGGCCCGAGATCAGCATGAGCAGCTTTGCATTTGGTTTAAGTGTGACCCGAGCAAGCCTAAAACCAAGCGCCGTATCGTAATTTGCGGCACCGGTCACCCTGCCCCGGAAGGCGCCAAATACGTGGGAACGGGATTTCTACAGGGAGGGCAGCTTGTGTTTCATGTATTCGAGCGCATCGAGTCACCCTAGCGCTCCTGGCCAATAACAGATGCCCCGTGACCCATACATCCGAGAGAAATTCACCCGCGAGCATAAAGCAGCGCGGCAGTTGATCCGCGACTACCGGATCAAATATCCCCCGGAACAATATGAGACCGAGATCGAAAGCTGGAGGGAGGTTCAATGCGAGAACTACGAGTTCACGATGAAGAGGCTCAGGGAGCCGAAGTGATCACCGCCCGTCGCGCCATGTCTCGATAGCCCAAAGGACCATGATCACCACCATCAGAACGATCAGGGTTAGGGCGAACTTCACTCGACCCGCACCGGGGCTGTCCCGCCCATGCCAATGGCATTGGCTGCGGCTCGGGACAGATCGATGCACCGGCCTTTAACAAACGGTCCTCTATCTGAAATACGGACGGCCACAGTGCGTCCATTCCTAAGATTGGTCACGTGCACTATCGAGCCGAACGGTCGCGTCCTGTGGGCTGCTGTGAGCGCGTAGGTGTTGAATATCTCGCCTGATGCGGTGCGCTTGCCATGATAGCCGTCACCGACCCCGTACTGGCTGGCGATGCAGGTTTCGGCATGGGCAAGCGATGGCGCAAGGGCGAGGAACAGAGCGACGATGATGCTTTTCATTGCCGCACTATCAGGGTGGCCAGTTAGTGGTTTATACGGTTTTTAGAGGTATTCGCCGTCCAGGCCGCCTTGTGATCGGTCCTGCACGAAGCCCCTGCCGTGACGAAGTTCCGAAATATCGCTTTGACAGTTCACAATCATTCGAGCGTGATTGGTCTGTCGTTCTTCGATAATCGCAATTCGTTTGTCGAAGTCGCGAGACGACTCGATTGATTTTTCCATAGAGTCGATCCGCAGCGCCAGAAGATCGATGCGACCGCCGATCTTGGTAAAGGCAATCGTGAAGCCGATGAGCAACACGAGAGCGTTGATTACAGCTCCAAACGTGATGGTAGGATCAAAGTTCATTCCCATTGCGCCCAGCTTACTTGCGATAGGATGGAGGTGCGCCGCAAATAGCGACAAGCGCACCATTATTACCCACGACCTGGCGAATGGTTTCCTTGGTATCCTTGCGGGACAGATAGACGAACTTGATCGTCTCGCAGGTGACCGAGGAAGTGCTGCCGCCCGTCGTCTGGCATCCGCTAATCGCGAAACCAGCCAGAAGGAGGCTCGCCATCGTCAAGCTTCTTGAGAGCGTCTGCCCTTCCATCGTCGCCTTTCTGAATCGCGTCATTGATCTGCCTTTCGATTTTGGCCTTGTAGGAAGCGCGGCCGTCCAGTCGTCCCTTGGTGTAGATACCGCCGAGAAACATCACGGCGGCGAGTGCGCCGATAACCCATCGACCGATGGGCGAAAGCACGAATGCGAGAATGGCGGTCATGAGACCTCCTTGAGCCGGTTGCTTTTCCATACCGAATAGATCGTGAAACCAAGGCCGATCACCGCACATGCGATCAGCAGGTATTTGATGACCGAGAGCGTGTCAGAGAACGGTGCAAGCTGGTCCTGCACCTGCTGGACCACGGCAGAACCGGAAGCAGTCGCAGCGGTCGTGGCCGTCGCCGTGCCTTGACCAACCACAGGCTGGGCAAGGTCCGACTTGGAGGCCTTGGCTCCGGCATCCGTGGCGCGGGCGCGTAGCTCTCCATCGTCGCCTTGGACCATCCCTAACGCGGCTGCTTGGACCTCATTGACCCGGCGCATCCACCCCCGACCAAACCGAGAGAATGTCCGCATCGATTGCAGGAATTTCCGCCGCTGGTCGCACATGGAGCGGATCAATTCAGCCGGATCGGCCTCATGGGCAGCCAGAAGCGTCCGATCCCCGATATGGCCATCCGCCAGCACGCCGAGCGCTCGTTGCAGCCATTTGGCGGATTGCGCGACGCCTGAATTAACCCCTCCATCGAACATCACGTAATCGACGCCAGAGGGGAGATCGTCGCAACGGCCTCCAGTCCAGTATTTTTTCTTGTAAATCTCGTCGCGTTCAAGGGTGGTCATTCGCCGAACATCTTGCGTATCCAGCCCCTTGAGTCGCCGATAGGCGTCATAATCTATGTGGGTAATGCCCCACATCGTAGCCCCGCCCGGGTCGCCGGCATCGTTGGAATAGCCGCCCTCGTGAACCAAAACTCGCTTCAGGCTGGCTTGAAAATTATCGGCCATTAGGCAATCCTTGGTCGTTCGCTGCCTTAAGCGTTGTCAGGTCGGGCATGGTCCGGTCTCCGGGGCTTTACGCGGGGAGGTTGTGAGGGTATCGCTAAAAGAATGAGCAGAACCGAGCAGCTACTTCGAAATATCAATAAGTCCATGCGCGGCGCCGAGTGGGGTCCGTTTTATTCACCCACTGCGCCAAAGGCTGACGGATGGAAAACTATTGTGATCGACTACACGTCAGGCGACGAACTACGGCGCATCGCCCGCACGCATTCCGAACCGTCGATCCGGTCGTGCGAAAATCGGATCGAGGACGTCGACATTATCTGGAGCGGAGGACCAATCGGTGACAGGCTTCTATCTGCCGCGCCGAAGGGTTTGGATTTTATCATCGCAAGCCACGTCATCGAACACATCCCCGATTTGGTGGGGTTTTTCCAACAATTATCGATGGCCATCAAATCGAACGGCGTTATCTCGCTCGCCGTCCCGGATATGCGATTTTGTTTTGACTTCTTCAAGTCTCCATCTTCAACCGCCGAACTAATGACCGCGCATAGGGAACGTCGGATGCTTCACACCCCAGAGAACATTTTTCAGGCTCACGGCTATGGAGCGTTCGTCAATGGCGCGGCAAGTTGGTTGCGCGACAATCTGAAGCCGCCAAAACTTGTTGCTGGCATTGCCCACGCTAAAACGCAGTACCTTGAGTATCTGAAAAATTGGGAATCCCAGTCGCCCCAGTATCATGACGCTCATTGCTGGTTCTTTACTCCGTCCAGCTTTCAGCTTGTCATGCTGGAATTGAAATTTCTTGGCTTAATCGACCTTGATGTTGCCCACTGCGAGATCAACCCCGGCGCTGAGTTTATGTGCCAGCTTCAGCGCAGCGGTCCTCCCATCGATGATATTGATCTCAAGAGAGAGGAACTGTTTCGCGGCACTCTAAGAGAGCTTGCCGAGCGTCCTATCAGCGATCCCGTTCCTCGGACGATTTGAAATTAGCCTCCAGCCATAACTACCCAATTAGTCCCATCCGATTGAAGCGAGGCCCATTTGCCAACGCCGCTGGCAAGCAGCGCCGTGCCTGCTGTAGCACTCCCAAGCGGGACTACGTTGGAGGATGCTGAATTGATCGCCTGTGCCGCGATACTCTTGACGTGAAGCCAACGTCCGGTGTGAGCCGAAGCTGCGAGCAGCGTTTCGGTGAAGGTGCCGGATGGATTGAAGATTATCGACCACTCAGTTGCGCCCTGCGTAGACGACGTGCCAGTCTTGGTAACTGGCACCGGGGTAATGATACCTGCGATGAACTTACCTGTAGCGTCGATCAATTGAGCGCCAGAGACGTAATAACCAAACGTGTTTGAATTGAACAATGCAGCGTTGTTCGATCCAGAAGTCGAAATGTCGCCGCTCCCGTTCACACTCGCGGGTGTCGTCTTCGGTGCAGTACCAGCACCACCCCCGACCATGATGGCATCCGCAGCCAAGAGCGCACTTGAGGCAATAGCCGACGTACTAGAGAAATACGGGACGCCGCCGCTCGTCGCACTAGCAGGATAAGAAATTGAAGCCCATACCGGCTCCGCACTCGCCCCGGACAGTAAGGGAAGATTGGCCGTCGCGGTTCCAGCGAGAATGGCCCCGGCAGATGCTGTAGAATAAAAGATGCCGCCAAGACTTGCAGTCAGGCTGGCGTTCAATCCGCCGCGCGTGAGGGCGAGTTGCCCTGTCCAGCCAACCGTAACCGATGTTGCGGCCAACAGGGCCGTGGTCGGAGATCCGGCGAGCGTCAATGTTACGTTGGTATCGTCGGTCTTGGTGAGTGCCGCTCCCGGAACGTCAGCAGCGAGAATCGTATCCCACGCCGGGGCCGCCGATGACGCGCCACTGCCCGTTTGACGAAGGAATTTCTTGCTGGTCGTCGTATTGCCGGGGAGCTTGGAAAGCGTGTTTAAGGCGGAAGAGTAAAGTATGTCCCCCAGCGTGTACGTTGATTGATTGGTGCCGCCGTTGACTTCCGGCAAAACTCCGGTAACGGCCGCTGAAGACGCGAGATTAAGTTGACCGAATGTGAGGGCTGTGCCGGCACTGTTGACCCTCAAAACCTGATTGGCTGTGCCGGATATATCAGCATGGGCCGCTCCAGCGTTCCCAGTAACGCCAACAACTGACAGGGCCAGCCCGTTTGTCAGAGCCGAAAGAGAGATTGCTTGGGCTGCAAACCCCCCGGCCACGAATGCCGCGAGTTGGAACTGCGCGTCAACTACGCCGGAAACAAAAAGATTGCTCGTCCAATCGCCTGCCTTCGCGGCCCCGGTCGCAAGTGTATTGCCTATCTGCACCCAATTGTTTGTAGTGCCGGCCCCCATCGTGACCGTACCGTTCAAAAATTGGATATTGAAGCGGTTATAATACGAGTTGCTGTTGACCGACCCGCCGCCCGCATCAGCGTCCAAGGCGACAAGATCGAACACGTTGCTTGAGCTGGAATAATTGGCCGGAATATCGACTTGTAGATTTATCCAGTTGCTAAAGACATCTTGAGCGCGAAACCAATTTGCGCTCGTGGCGCCCGTAGCTGCGCTCGCAGAGTTCAGCAGTACACCATAGCCGCAATAACCAACCTGTCCGATGTCGAAGAAGTTCTGTTGAATATGCTGGCCGCTGTAAGTCGAGTTGGTGCTGTCGCAATAGAACCCTGCATAGGTAAACCCCAAGATTACGCCAACCGACACACCAGAGAATTGCAAGTTCTTGATCTGGAGACCGATAGTCCCGCCAACCGTCACGCCTGTCGGAGTAGCTGAATTGCCTGGAACGCTACGCAGGCCAGCGAAGTGAAGCTTGAAGTCCTGATTTCGGCCAACTGTCGGCAGCGAATTGTTGACTCGGACCGCTGCGCCGCTTGTGGCATTGTAATAAATGAATGATCGGAAATCGACGCAGCTCGCTTTGTCTATGTCGATGGTACCGGTTGTCTTGAAGATATAGCCCGCAGGAGCGCCCCACGACCCGGCGGGGCCGCCCGCGCTATCGGTACCCTGGGCGATGGCACAAGCTGCCGTGTTCCTTATGGCCGTCGTATCGTCAGTCGAATTGTCGCCCTTCGCACCGAACATGAAGACGGAAAGAACCGGCTCCGCTATCTCCCACCAGGCACCGTCTGCAGACTGAACTTTGCCATTGTGGGACGGTTGAGAGACCACCCGTTTGTAGAATGCCCCGCCCAAGTCTCCCGCCGTAGTATAACCTCCGGTTCGTATGACGTTTATGGCGCTATCAACCGATGCTGCCTGTACATCTGCGAGAGTGTTAAAGACAGAAATGGCTGGAGAAAATCTCTGGAACGTAAGAGCGGTAGAACCCGGCGTAATCGGGTCAGATGATGCGACGAACCATTCCGAACGCTGGCCTATTGTCCCCTCGTTTACGACAACCAGCGCTCCCTTGACTACCTCGCGAACGCTGTCGAAGTCGGTCGTGCGGGTCCAGTTGCCGGAAGACGCAAGATAAATTCCGTTCTGTGTAGCGTCGCTCTGATCCTTGACCAGCACCCGATCGCTTTCGGAAACCGTCACGCCATCGATTGTTTGCAACCCATTGAGGGTGATATTCGCGGTCGTCGCCACGCGAGCCGGCGTCTTGATTGCCAGATTAGCGCTGGGGTCAGACGACCCAACAGCGGGAGACGTATCCCCCACCGTTAGGCCGCGTCTGTCGATGGTTGTCATTGAGTTCCTGACATTAAAAAAGCCGCCTCAGAAGGGCGGCCCGTCTAATTTAAAGCTTTGGTTGTGCTATTTGCCGCGCGTATCGATCCAGCCGTAGGTGAAGACCGAATAAGCCGTCGCAGTAGACCCACGAGCAGCAATTTGAGCGGACGTGTTCGTCAAGCGTTCAAAAGAGCCGGCTCCTTGACCAGTGCCAGGGGCATAAACATCCGCAATGCCCGTTGTGGATGTAGCCTGATCGTTTTCCTGAAGAGACGTGAATAACATCGTACAAGCGCCACCGCCTCCTGTGTTGATAATAGCGCGGACCAGCGCGCCAACCACCACTCCAGTTGGAGCAGTCAACGTGTGCGAAGTCCTTGATCCCGTTGAAGCAGTACCGCCGCTTACGTCGGTAACGGAAGCCGCCCAGATGAACTTATCGCCAGTCTGTGTGAACGCGGTCCACTGCGCGCTGCCGTTGGTCTTCATCGATCCGATGCGACGAGATACCGAGTAGTTCGCCGGCATGGTCGGAGAGTTTGCGGAGGTCGAGATCAAAACATCAACAACGCCCGTATCTGTACGTTTGATTAGATAGACATGATACCAAGTGCTGTTCGCAATAGCCCCTGTATCAAGTGCCCCGTTCCCTGTGCCAACCGCCCACGCGCTGGTCGTCTTCGTGTAGGCCGACGCCAGGTTCATTAACGTGGTCACGGCATCATCAATCGCCATCCCGGCGCTGATCCCAAAGGTTGCCGAACTTCCCGCCGTTGAAAGTATCAACCCGGAAATCCGCCCGCGCTGGTAGGCGATATTTGCCGAATCTGCCGCCGCCGTGGCTGAGGCTGAGGCGGAACTTGCCGAAGAAGACGCAGCGCTTGCAGAAGTGGCTGCTGCCGACTGAGAAGCCGATGCAGCAGTTGCCGCTGCCGTGGCAGTAGCGACCGCTCCAGCCATGATCGAGGTAAAGGTAATCGCGTCAGTGCCAACAACAGGATTACTCGACGTTACGACATACTCGGTCGCAGCGCTCGCCGTTCCTGATGTTATATAAATCCTGGTCCCGGTAACGATGTCATACGGACCGTCGAAGTCCCTCGTCCGCGTCCAATTCCCCGTACTGACGGAATAAATCCCGTTTGTTGTAGCGTCCGTCTGGTTCTTGACCAGAACGCGATCGCCCTCTGCCACCGCGACGCCATCAATCGTCTGTAAACCACTCAGGGTTATATTTGCGGTTGTCGCGACCCGGCACGGGGCCTTCACCGCAGTCCCTTCGGCTACGGAATAGCGTCGATCGATTATGGTCATTTAATGCGCCGCCTCGCGGTACTTCGCCAGCTTGGCGTCGCTAGCCTTCTTCATGATATCATTGTCGGTCTTCACGCTCTGCATGATGATAAGCGACTGCGCGGCCTCCCGAGCCGACTTGATCGTTGTCTGTATCACTTCCTGCCTCGCAGCAGCGGGCACATTAGGGTTGCCGATGATGTTCACCATGGCATTGAGCCGCATCTTGGCCATACGACCGGCCAGGCGTTGATAGTCGTCATATTGCTGGTCGGTCAGTTCAACGCCCCGTATTTTGCGATCGAGCTTGGCCGGAAAGTAGTTCGCTGATAGCAATGCCTTGTTCACCGGGTCATCCTTGATCCGCTTTTCCATGATCGGGCTCATGATGTCGGGACCAGCGCCGCCGTCCCGAACGACAGGCTCGCCCCAGATGTCACGGCGTGGCAGCAGGCCTTGCGACAGGCCGGGGATACGCGCCTTGAGACCGTCAAGCACGGTGCGCGCCTCTCGAACGACGGGATCAATCGTTTGCGCCGTCTGTGCTGAAATAGCGGGGACGACAGTTCCGATCATTCCCTTAATGTAATTCTTCCCGTAGCGTTCGGGGTCGGAAACAGCCTGGATCAGGTCAGAAGCTCCCGACAGGGACGCACGGTTCAGGATGTTCTTGGTGATGGCGCCGAATACCAGCGCCGGCAGGTGTTCTTTGTCAGCATGATCAGAACCGCCGGCCTGCTGGATCTCGTAGGCGTCCGCAACAACACCAAGGATAACGCTGAACGGATCGAGGCGGTTGTAGCGATAGTACATGTCACCGATGCGGACGCTGTAGTCCTGCCAGCCATTGGCCTGCATGACCGCCCGCTTCTTGCTATCGACCGGGCCTCCCCCCGTGATCAGGCCTTGCGATGCCAGTTCATAGGTCGCGATGCCAACCATCGTCCCAAGGGTGATGCGAGCGATCTGGGTATCCCGTGCCACAGCACCATTCTTGCCGGAGAGATTGTCCCGGACCTCCTGAGCGAACAGCCCAAGCGGTGTGCGTTCATTGGCATATTTCAGCAAGTTAATCGGCGTGCGAACGAAGGGGACGACGAACTTTGCCAGGATATGGCTATTGGCGAAGTTCTGAACCGAGCGGCCGACCTTCCCCAGGGGTTGCTGGAAAGTCTGATATTCCGCAACGCCTTTGGCGTGATCAATCATTTCCTCGGTCGGGCTGGATGACAGCTCGGCCACGCGGGTATTGAAGCGCTCGCCTGCGAGACCTTCTTTGGCCGCGATGGCGTAGGCTTGCCGGTTGATATCCCCACGGAACGAAACCGACTTGAAGAACTCGTCTTCAGCTCCGAGCAGTCGCAAGGGTATACGAGCCTGCTTGCCGCCGATCTCCATTTCCCGACCGAACAGATTGACCGAGGCGGATGGCAGCGCTTTCGGATGTCCCTGCTCGACCTGGCGAACGCCGGTCAGTTGCGGTTCTTCGGTCTTGAACGCCTTGTAGGCGGCAATAACGCCTTCGCGCGACCCCTGCACCATGCCGAACAGTTCGGCAGCGGCCTCGCCCATCAACACGCGGTCTTGAGAGCCGGTAACAATGCTTCGGGCCTTGCCAATGGTTGCGGCAGTCGCCGTTTCCAGCGGTCGCCAAAGACCAGAAATCGTATTGCCAATAATGTTGGCCATATGCGTCTTCGGACCGGAGAGGAGCGAGGTGATCCATGCCTCAACGACCATTTCCTTCCAGGTCGGCTTTACCGAGTCATTCACGAATTTTGATACTTGCGCCGGGGTCTCAAGCTGGCTTCCCAGCTTCATTTCGCGCTCAAGCTGAAACAGTGTCTTGTTATCCGAATTGGCCTTCAGAAACGCTGATAGCTCGCGGGCATCGGCCGCGCCGTTCATCTTCTTCAGCGCGGCAAACGCCTGGAGCGCGCGACCAGCTTCAGCGCGAGCGGCGGAAGCCTTCCCCTGCACAAAGTCATGAATCATGAGGTGCCTAGCTTTTGCCTCGGCATAGGCCGTCACATCTCCGCTCGCCATCACGTCACGCACGGCGGTTGCCGACTGGATCAAAAGCCTTTCAAGGCCGAATATCTCTTCCTTATTCCAAGCCTCACCGATCTTTTTGGTATTGAGATAGGCAACATCTACGCCCATCGCGTCGGCAAGACGAAGCGCATCGCCGTCAGTCATGACGCCGCGACGCTGCTCCAGAAAGTCATTATTGCGAGCGGCTGAATCCCTGAGTACCTGAAGAATGTCCTCGGGCGCGTTGATATTATCGAGGCGGATATTGCCAGCCTTATCGACCAGCGCGGAATCCGATCCCTTGAAGAGCTCCTGAGGGCTTACTGGCGGCTCAGTTTTGCTTCCTGCGCCAACTGATGGTCGAGAGCCTTCTGGCGCAACGTCACTTCCGCCCGAGCCGACCTCTCCAGTTGCTTGATCGTTTCCAGCTTCTTCGGGGAGTGTCCGGGTTTCATTGCCATCACGGACAGGTTGCGGACCTCCCGCTTCGCGTCGGTCAGCTTTTGCCGCAATTCCGTCGAGTCGGGCATCATGTTCCTCAGGAATATGCTCGTTGGCCAGCATATCACGCTCGGCCTGAATTGTCTCGGCTACCGGGTGAGCGGATTCAGGGGGTGTGAATTTGGCGTCAGATTCGTGAATATCCGCAAAGGTCTTTGGCGGCCCTTCCGGCTCAATTTTAACCTCTGACGGATGCATGGTCAGCAGCCGGTCGAACACGCCCCGGATTTCATCGTTAATCGGGGATTTTAGGCGGGTAACAGTCTCATAAATCTTGGTCAGCCATGCCCTGAAATGGGCGAACACGTTGGCAAGGGCCTGATTGGGCGCTTTGCCCTCCATCATGTAGCGCTCAAACCCTCGGGCGAACCTCTCATGATGGCTTGTTTTGATGTCCTCCAAACTATGAACACCTAGCCAGGATCGGACGGCCTCGGCATCGTCCCGCAAACCGGCAGGGGCTTTTGGGTGTTCTGAGTCCTTAATCAGTTCTTCCAACCACTGATGCCCGGTTTCGTGGATGAAGGTCGAAGCGTTGGCGTCCTTGAACAGGGTGATGACGGGCTTGGCGTCTTCCCGAAGCTGGATTTTGCCGCGCTTGATTTGGGCAAGTTCACGGGACGATGACGCCCTCGCCTGCTCCAGCTTTGCCGCAGCTTCCACACCCTCGAGCTTAGAAATACCTTTATGCGGCGTGACCGCGTAAACTTTGTTGCCTTTGGTAACGATAAAGGCTGCGGCGTCACCCTTAAATTCAGCCGGAACGACCCCCTCAACCTTGAGACCATCAACAATGCCGACCTTGACAATCCGGCCCGGCGTCCAATCCTGATACTTGCCGCGTCGCCAGTTCTCCGGGAGACCAGCGCGGCTGGCGGGCGGCAATGTCTGTCCATCTTCAGCAGCCGTTCGGGTGGCCTTGTTTAATTCGCCAAGATATTGGCCGATCGGGACTGCTTCGTATTTAGCCGTATTGAGCGCTTCCACCTTTTTAGCGTCGAACGTTTCCAAAACGACTTCTTTGGTGTCCTTGTTGCGGATGACCCATGAGGCCGTCCGGTTCAAGGAGGAGTCATTTGGTATTTTCGCCGCTTCTTCCGCCGATGAAGCAGCGCTGCCATCTTTGGTGTCAAAAGTAGCAGCCTCAAGATCAGGTCTAGCAACCGACCCGCCATCAATCGTTGGTTTTGGTCCTGTCGTTTCGACAGCACCAGCATCCGGCTCTGGGGTCGGTCTGATCGGTTCAGACTTGGCAGGCGCTACGCCCTGTCCAGGGCGAATGTCCGCCCCCTCGGCCCGGTACAGGTCTTCCGCAGTCCCCAGCGCTCCCTCGAACCGGGCCGCCCGAGCCTCGTAGTGCGAGGCAATAAGCTGCGCAGAGGCACTAGCCTCCTCTGCGGGCCGTCCAGCGGCAACCAGTTTGTCCGTGACATCCTTGGCAATATCAATTGGCGGCTGTACAAGCCGCTCGGGGGCCACAGCCGACTCGACTGGTGCGGTTTGGGCCGCCGCCGCCTGCTCCGGCGCGACTTCTGCCTTCGGACTCTCTACGGGCTTCTCTGCGGCTTTAACGACAGCATCCGGCGCACTGATCGGCGGGGTTGGTTCAGCCGCCTTTGTCCCGAAATAGCCTTCCTCGCCTGCCCCTATCACGCCTAGATCGCGCGCCCGCTCGATTTCAGCAAGCATCGGGTGGGGCGGCGCATGAGGGATGCCAGTCGGAGCCCTTACACCAACCGGGAACGCTTCGAAAGCCCCCGCAGCCTCACGGCCAAGCTGAGGTTGTCCCGCTTCCTCACCTATTTGAGCAATAGCCTCTTGGGCTCCACGAAACAGCGCCGGCAGACCGCGCATGACCGGCTCAACAAGATAAGTCGCCGCACCTCGGAATAGACTCTCGTTTGCGGCCTTGATGATACTCCTTTGACCCTTGTCGTAATCGTTGAAGAGGCCCCACCTCTTCAGAGCGTCAACTGAATCCTGCGACAGCCCGTTAGGCTCCGAGCCCCAACCCTGCCTTGCGCCCTGCCCGAAATGATCCAGCACGCGCGCAACCGGGTTAACCGACGTGTCACCGAAGATCAGGTCTTGAATTGGCGAGGTGCCGAGCGTCTGTCGGCGATAACGTTCGCGCTCGACCTCGGGCGGGAAGAGTTCATCAACGGATTTCGCGGGGAACAGGCTGTCTACGTCGGGGATCGGCGCCGCACTGGTCGGCTGTTCGTCTGGGGTGCCGGGTAAGGTCGTCATTACTGGCTCACCGGCACAAGCGAGGGCGTCACGGCCGGTCGTTTCGCAGCCCAACCATTATCGATCGCCTTCTGATCGGCCTGTGCCTTAGTCACCTGGCCGGATCGATAGGCGGCTATAAGAGCATCCAAGGACTTCACCGATTTGATATCGAATGCAGGTTCAGCGGTTGCAGAGGTATTGGCCGGGCCCCCATCCTGAATGACATCCGAAAACCATTGATCCATCGGGCGCACAAAGCCATTACCTGGGGTCTCAAGGACCTTGCCGATATAGTCGGGGCTGCCTGGGGTGAGTAGCTGCGCGGTTGATTTTCCGCTCTTCTTGCCTTCAGCAAGCGCGTTGTAGGCATAGGGCAAGAATTTCGCGAATAGCTGTTCGCCCTTCGGGTCTTTGATGTGTAAACCTTCGTCCTGCCCGCTGATCTTGGCTTTGGCGTTGGCAAAGAACTGCTTCTGGATCGCCGCGTCAGCGTCACCTTCCGGGGTTTTCTTGTTCTGGATTTCAGTCACCAACTTATCGACACCGGCAACCGTCAAGTCCCCCTTCGGCCCAACCCGGCTATAAAGTTCGGCGGGGTCGGTTATCTTCCCCGGCGTTCCATCCGGCGCGTGTACTTTCTGATAGGCGTCATAAAAGCCCGCGCCGTAGGTTTTGTCCGCCTTGGAATTGGCGTCGGCCAAGCGGGCATGAGCCCTTACGACCAGCCGCTCGACTGCCTCTCGACTCAGTGAGCCACCATTCGCCGCTGCGTCTTTGGTGATGGCGAGGGCCGTTGTTTTCGGATTGTCGCTTTCAAGGTCTTGCATATAAGCAATCTCGGCAGCGTCAGACTTGTCCTTTGCCTGCTGCACCTCGATTTGTGACCGCCGCTGACCGTCGATCCCATTCGCCGCAACCTGTTCGTTCGCCGCGTGGAGCATTTCAACCCGTTTGTCTTCGGGGATGAAATCGATCAAGCCGCCCTTGCCTGTCGGACTGCCGCCCATCTTGGATGACGCCCACTGTGCAACGGTATCGACTGTCTTTCCTTCCAGGACAGACTTGTTGGCGGCAATCGACTTTGGATCAACAACATCCGAGATCGGCGTGCCTGGAGCCGCCTTCAAAACCTTCGCCGCGTCACCAACACCAAGAAAATGGGCCAGATAAAGATTGGATGGCGTTGCTGCGATACCCTGGGATCGCAACACCGCCGAATTATCGTCAAGCAGATATCCCGCCATCTCGCGGGAAAGCTTGGGATCAGCACGAAGCGCCAGAACGTCCTTCGTATCGCGGCCCTGGAGCAAATCAGGCCGGTGAGCCTGTATTGTGTCAAGCCACGTTCCGTTCGTGAACTGGAAATTCCCCATCGCGGAGGAAGTCGAACTTCGCGCAGCCGGATTGCCGGTTGCGTTCTCAATCCCTCCGATCCGATCAAGGATCGCGTCCCGGCCCTGCACGGTCGGACTGAGCGTCTTGACCTGATCTTCGGGAGCCATAAGCTGGACGCGCCCGATGGCATAGTCCTGTGTCCACTTGGTGCGGTACTTCTGTTCCGTCACCGCGTCGATATAGCCAGCGTCTTTCAGTGTCGCGATGCGTTCCTGGCCCGCCTTGATGAAAGCTGCCTGTTGAGCCGGGTCGCTGGATTTCAGCGCTGCATTGCGGAGTTTATCCAGATCGTCTTGCGCGCTCGCAATGCCCTGTGAGGTCTCAAGCTTGAACTGCTGATCGCCAACCGCCAGAATATGCGTATTTGTCTGCGGCGCGGTTCTGGTTAGCCATAACTCCCTGGCTCTCGGATTGCTAATGAGAGCGGCGGAATCCGCCTGCGCCTGTTGGAACTTGGGGACATAATTACCAGCAAGCGCCTTTGGATCGGTCTCGTCCGACATCTCGTCGCGAATGTTGGACGTTTTAATAAGGTAATCCGAATTGGCCTTGGCAATATCCAGTTCATCCAGCTTCCGCTGCGCGTCCTGCTGGACGACGGCAATCTCGTTCGTCGCCTGCCGCATCCCCTTTCCGAGTTCGGAGATGCCGGCACCTATAGCCGACGTGTCATAGCTCGCAATCGGACGGCCAGAGTTGCCGGATGGAAGGCCACCCAGCGCAGTGTCGTCGGGGAGGATTGCCATTAGCCGTAAGCAATCTGGTCCAGGGAGCGCGTGTCGGGCAATCCCTTAAACCGTTTGTACGCCGACCCGGCACCACCAATGATGGTCCCTGCCGCCGAGAGATAAGATGCCGTCTCCTTCGCGTCTCCGGTCGCGCGCTCGCCCTTGGCGGTATCTTCTAGCCCCCGCGCTCGATTCTCGCCCGTGTACATGTCCATTAAGTGTTGGTATTCGCCCCGCCCCGCGATATCGCCGGCAAGATCGACCACGCCTGGATCGCTTGCACCGCCTCCCGACGCCGCAGCATTGGCTTGCAGCTTCGAGAGTGCAAGAGTGGTGTTGCGATCCTTTTCCAAAGCCTGCCGTTGGGAAGCAGCCCGGCTTTCCTGCGCCGCCTGATCTTCCTGAGCCGCCTTGAAATAGGACGAGCCTTTAGCCGCCTGCCCGCCTGCAATCGTGCCGGCCGCCGTCACCGCCGTGCTGACCACGGTCAAAGCGGTCAATGGGTCGAAACATGCCCTGTTATGGATGCTGCATGGATTGATGAAGCGCTCATTCCACATTAGACGCCTCCCATATCCACGCTTTTTCCTTTTCGACCATGACTTGCTTGAAACCTAATCGAGATAACCAGCGCTCAGCGGCAGGATTTGTTTTCTCAGCCAATGCAACAACCCTGCGGAAACCAGCCTTTTTTGCTTCTTGCATCGCCATCAGGCCGGCGCGATGCAGCGCGACCCGGTATTTTTCCGCGCCAGGCGCTTTCAGAACAAACGCTGCTATTGTCCCGTCCGGTTGATAGACAAAGCCACCAACGCCTAACAGCTTGCCGTTTTCCTCAACCGCGAAGGCCCTAATCCTGTGCGGCAGCGGTTCGCTGATTAACTGGTCGATGTCTTTCCTTGTTGCTGGCCTGATCATAGGCAGCGTCAAGACGTTGCTCACCCCTCGTTGGTCGTCATGTCGAGGACCGCCGCCATCACCATTGCAGGCCTCGGGGCGGTGGCCCGAAGGCACAGTCTGGCATCGGTCGACCACTCTCCCGGCACAGTGACCATCATCTTGTCGTAGTCTTCCCAGACCAGATTGGTATCGGTCACGTCGCCATCTTCCACCAAAGGAAGGGTATCCATCACCGTGAACGACTGGCCGTATTCCAGTCCTTGCTGATGCGTGTTGGCGAGGATCAATCCTAGTGTGTCAATCTTCTTCGTCTGGTTTAGCGCCGTGCCCATCTGCGCCGCGTAGGCGAGTTTTGCCGATTTGAACGTGGCTTCATAGCCAAGACCGATACAGGCGTCTGTGACGGCAGAACTAATTCCTGAGATAGCCCCAGACGTAACCGTGAACGTCCCGAAATCCCTGCCAACCGTCTGAGTCGAACCATCGGGCAACGTCGCGGTGAAAGGCGTGCTGGTGTTCCAGCCCCAGACCACGACCGAGCAGCCCTCCAGATGGTCCAGCCCTGAGATCGTTGTCACCGCAGCGCCGGAGTACATCGTATGGCTATCCGCTAACCTTGCTTCAGGAAGACCATAACACTGGTCCCGTCGAGCCGCCTTTTCCAGGAACCGCTTGGTCGAGCCGTTGATCGTTCGCTTGACCGCGTAATAGACCCGGTTTTCCATCGAGCCCGGCAACACAGCCACACTTTCAACGACACCATTGACGCCGCCGTCCGTATCGATCCGCCACCAGGCCTCAACTTGATCTTCCGCGTCATGGAGCAAGGCTGCGATTTGCCCATCCCCACGAATGAAGTGCAATTGCGTATCTGGCTGGCGCTGCACCGCTAGGTCGACAAAGCCTTCCGAGCCGATATCGGGGTTGAGCCTGGTCAGATCATGGGCGTTATAGTCCTGCGAGTTCACGTCGAACCCAAGTTCGAATACCCGACGATTGGACTGCTGGATGAAAACGCCGCGCGTATCGATCTTGACCGCTGCGACCGGCGCCGACCCTTGGGTAGAACAATCCTTCAGCGTAAAATTTGTTGGCGTCAAAGGCTGGTCAAAACTTCCCGAGCGAACCGAAGTTTCCGCCCCTTCCCTTCCGACAATCAACCTTGAAAGATCGAGCAGCCAGTTGATCGTATCGACCGGACCGAAGCCCACCGATCGGTTAATAGGGCCAGCGTCGCCCGCATAATCCGGGTCGAAACTGGTATAGGCATCTGAAATCGAACCCCAGATACGGTCTCTACCTGCAAACCATAGCCTTCCATCGTGAAATCTGAGAGCCGAAGGCCATCCGACATTATCGTTCCAGTCGCCCTCGCTCCAGTTGGACGAAGCCGTTAAGCTGGAAAATGGATTCAGCACCTCAATATTGACGACGGTCGTTGAGCTGTACGAAGTCACCCGCGCCACGCCGGCCGCGCCGCCACCCGGATAGGTCAGCGCGATAACCGCCGTCCCACTGGTATAAGCCGCCGCTTTAAACCCAATGCGATACCAGCAAATCGAATTGTTCAGACTGTCGTTGTACGAGTTCGTCGTGTTGGCCGAAAACGTCGTAACGTCGATAAAGCCCGTGCTATCGGAATCCAGTGAGCGCTGGAGCGTCAGCGTGCCCGACCATGTTCCGGTAACGGAATAGTTGAATATTCGGTCATTGCCTGTTCCGCTCACCCTGATGGTGGCTCCGAACGTATTGCTCGCCGCCAAGCTGTCATTGGTGGTCTGCCCAGAAGAGAAGACCCGAAACAGAGACCCTACATGAGACGAGTTGAAATAGGCGCGCGATGCGGTAAGCGTCGTGTTACCGGACAGAGCCGCAGGGGTCATCGTGATATCAGTCCCGTTGGCGTTCTGAAAAGGCCCGTCGTCGGCCTTGAACAGAACGAAGGACCATGAATGGACGCCTCGGCGTTCTATCTTCCGCTGCGCCTGCCCCTGACAGGCCAGGAATACGATGTCACCGGACTGGGTATATCTGACATAGGGCAGGTCAGCTTCATCATACGTCGTTGGGATAGTCAGGACGCCGGCCGCGTCAATCGTGATCGAATCAACTATCTTGGCCTGCGCCGTGATCGTCTCCAATTGAATGTAAACCGTGCCTCCAGTTGGGATGAAGGAGAGCGAGTGCGTTCCAGTATCCAGCGTGGTTTCGCTGATATAATCGTCCAAACCGTCCGCTGTCCCGGCCCGAAACCGGATAGGTCCGCGCGTGACGACAATGCGAAAACCATGCCGCACGTTCTGATCTGGAGCGGCTACCGTGACCGTCCTCTTGGCCTGGGCCAACCCGCCGGCAACGGGTGAAGACATGGTAAGCAGTCCACCCGAGATCGCCGAGGATGCCCCTGCCCCGGTCGCGGTGAGCGTCCATCCAGTTGAGGAAGAAAAATCTCCATTGGTGACCGTGGTCGATACGGTCGGGCGCGTGACCAGCGTTTCCGTGTCGTTGGCAACGGTCCAGATTCGCAGATCGGAGTCGGTCAACTCAAGCAGCGCCGTGTCATCGTTCGAGAAGACAAAGGGGATCAGCCGGCAGGTCAGATCATTCAGGATGCCGCCACAATACTGCAAGCCAGGTCGCAGCATCATAGGGCCGAGAACCCACGGCGCCCAATTAACCTGCTCCTCCGCAGATAAGCGCATCCGCTCGATATCAACCCGCGCCAGCGCGTATCTTGAAACTTCTCCCCGGTTGAATGAAAGGAGTGGAGAATGCGTCTTGCCCACTAGAACCGATCTTCATTCCGGCTGGAATTATTGCCGGCGCGTCTCGCTGTCACCCACGTCCCGGAAGGCGGGAAGCCAACCGGCTCGTTCATGGCGTCCTTACCCCTCGCAACCGCTGCGGCCCGTCGCTCGGCCTTTATCAGATCGTCGTCCGGGTATTTTCCAGTAATCCGCTTGCAGGTCTTCAGGGCTAGCCTGGTGTCGATGTAATCCGCGAACGTCTCGGGCCAGATCGATTGATCGGCTCCATAAGCCACGTCGTCAGAGACATATTTCACATAGAGAGGATCGCAATTGGCGTACCAGTAGTTCGGCTCGTCAACGATATCCAACAGCGGCGGATTGAGGCTTTCAAACTGCGACTGCTTGTAGGTGCGGATAAAGTCATCAGGCTTGGCAAAGGCGTAAGTGTACCCGAACGTCGGGGTAACGCTTGCCGATGAGTCAATCTGGACTGCCCGCATGGCAAAATTCCAGAAACCACTCTCTAGACAGTAACTCAGCACCTGATCCCAGGCATCATCGAGCGCGCGCCGGGGTTCTCTCGCCTCGCTCAAGGAAGCAAGCTTGCGCTCCCCAAGGATCAGGAGCGCCCCATTGTAGCGTTCGAGCTTGCTCAACTAAGCCGCCATTTTCGATTGGTGGTCGTTGATCCATTCCACGGCGGAAGCCTTGGTCTGGAAGTCTTTCGCCATGACGTAATTGTCGGCCTTGCGGACCACATCGAAGGATCGCTTGCCGACGTTCCACTTGGGAATAAGCTGGCCTTCCGGCTCTTTGACTTCAGGCATTGCCGCCGTAATCGTTTTGCCAAGGCGAATGAAATTCGTACCCACCTCGAAAATGACGAACAGCGCCCATTCGGAAGTGTCAGGCTTGAAGACCTCCACGGTGTCACCGGCCTTCTGCTTATCGGCAATGTCCTTCCACAGATAAGGATTGGACACATCGTCCATCGATTGCGATGGCTGTAGGACAAGGTGCCACTCGTTGCGCTTGAAGGATGATACTCCGAAGTCCTGAGACTTGAAGCGCGGCTTGGCGGATTCGTTGTCGGTCATATAATCCCTCATAAAAAGAACGGACGGCCCATAAAGAGCCGTCCGCCAAGGCTGGGAGGTTAGGTAATCGCGGTCGGAGCCTGGACAGTCGCGGCGGCGCCGGACGTGCTCAAGACCTGATAACGCTTATATTTCGGAGTGCCGGTCTGGATGGCATCCACAAGGTCACCCTTGCGCATACCAAGAGTGGCGCCCGTGGCGAAGAAGCCGGCGCCGACGAGCGTAGCATCGCTCTCAGCGGCAGCATCGTAGTAAATGAAGATGCGCGGACCCTGCGCACCTACCCCGTTAAAAACGAGGGCAACACCGTCAGCAGAATAAGCCATGTGTCAGTTCTCCTTACGACAGGTTGAATGCCGAGCCGTCGTGCTTGAGCTGCACGATGCCGGTATTCTGGAGGATCTTTGCTCCGTGAAAGATAGTGGCACGAGACCAGGACGTGTCCTGCTTCGCGTCATAGCCGATGTCGATGGAGTCCTCACCGACGTTCACGGCCCAGCCCAGCGCCGAACGATGCCACATGTAGCAAAGCTCGGTGGAGGTGCCGACGCCGGTAACGCGGGCCGACTGCATCCAGTTGACGCCGTTCCAACGCAGCATCTTGCGGGTCGGACCAACCAAGGGTTTCACATCGACGTAATCGGACGATGCAAATTCCGTGGACTGACGAAGATATGCCATGAAGCCACCCGAGACGATGGCGAACATGTTGTCTTCTTCCTCAACAGGAATATCGTTGTTGGCAAGATATCCCTTGGCTTTTTCGATCATCGCCATTGACGCCGTGGCATAACCGCCAGTGTCGATTGTGGCGTTCGCGAGTTCGGCCAGACAGACCAGATCGATGTCACGGTTGATGACATTCATCGAGGCCTGGCGCATCACCGCCTTCTGATCACCCTGGCTTGCGAAGATGTTGAAGCCAGTGAGTTCGTAAGGCGCGTGCTTCTCGACCAGCGTCGCGGAAACCTGCGTGTTGGTCGGATTGCCATAGGGGATCTGGCCGTTGGTGCCGCGCGTGACTGCGGTATCAGTGCCGGAACCAGCGACTAGGAAGGTGGCGGTATTGCCCTTGATGACGGATTCTTTGGTGGTGGCTACGCGGAAAGCCGAGGCCCTGCCCTCGAACTGATCCACGAACGCTTGGCGGTACTGCGTGACCGCTGCTTCAATAGACATGGATAATCCCTTTCAGAGATTTCGTTCCTTTCGTTGGGGTTGCCTCTGTTCAGGGTGTCCACGGGCCGACGCGCCCGGGGTGTCCTTGCGGAGCCGAGTTCGTCAGATTGTGGGGCTTCACTTGTGGCGGTGTGTGCGTCTAAATCCGGGGCCTTGCGGGGTATCCGGGCGCCGACGCGGGCGCTGTTAGGCTGCTCGTGCTTTCAGTTTCGATTGGGCTTCGAGCAATTCGAGTTCGCGGGCCTGCAATTTCTTGTCGGCCTCGTATTTGTTCGGGTCTTCGCGGCGAAGCTTCCTGATGTCCTCAAGTTCGCTTGCCACGGATTTAGCCGGATCAGTCGTGCCGGCCGGGACCAGCGTTGATGTCGGGTTCAATTCAACCGCCAGCGCGGCAAGTTGCTTGATGAACGCGGAGTTATCCCCGAGCTTGCGGCCGTTGGGATCACGCCCAGCCAGAACAGCGGCGGCTAGTCCTTCCGGCCAGGTCGAGATCAGGTTATTGACGGCTGTCAGGTTGCGGCGAAAATCCGCGCCTTGCCATTCAGAACGAAGCGCCTCTTCCGATTCAGTCTTGAAGGTGGCGTCCGCGTCTTCCTGCTCTGCCCGCTGCTTGTCCAGGATTTCATAATACTTGCCGACCATGCCGTTGAATTGCTTGGGATCGACATTGCCAGCCAGTGCGGCAGCGGCGAACTCTGCCACGATGGGCTTGTCCGCTTCGCCAATGACCAGCCCCTTTGGCAGTTCTAGCTTTTCAAGATACCCGTCCGGCTTCTCCGGCAGGCCGTTTTCCTTGCGCCATGTCGCCAGTTCTTCAGGGGTTGCGCCCTCCGGCAGCGCCTTCTTGAACTCGCCGGATGAGAGCTTGGTTTGCAAAGCTCTGTGAGCCTTGCCGAAGGCCGCCGGATCGGAATAGCGGCCAAGCTGCTTGGCGAAGTCCTTGTCCTCGCCAGCGAGAGCCAGCCGCCAGTCAGGCGCATCGGTCTTGCCAGCATTGCTAGCATCGGCACTCTTGTCGCCATCTTTTGCGGCGGTATCCAGGATCGTCCCGGTATCTTGGGTGCCAGTGTCCGCACCCTTGTCAAGCGTAGTGTCTTGAGCGCCGGTATCGGCACCCTTGTCTTCAACAGCCATAAAGGCTCCTATGCTTTCTTGATGATCTTCGTCAGCCGGACGATCTGATTGCCGACGTGCCGCTTGCCCTCGGCGAAGCAAGTAGCCCGTTCTCCATCAATCCCCGGCCTGAAACTCAAATCGTAAGTGCCGCAAATCCTGTTCACGATCAGCGAGAGCGCCTGCTTCTGTTGCCCTTCGCTCGCAACACCCGAAGCCAATGCCTTGATCGCAGCAATGTCGGCATCATCCGCCTCAAATGAGGACCACGGCTCCGGGGCTTTCTTCATTCTGGGTCAACCCAGGTGATACCGCCCGACTCGAACTTGTGAACAAATCCGATTGCGTCTTTCGGCTCAGAAATGCGCAATCGTGGTGTTACATAACCATCTTCCGGTACGCGCCACATTGAACGATGAACGATCTTCCGTTCATGGATCGGGCGACCACTGGGGTGTGGCGAACCTTTTGGTTTCAAGCAGCAGCCCCGCCCATTGCGGCCTGTACGCTCTGCGCCGCGTCACCCGCGCCCTTGACCGCCGTTCCCATCCGGGTTGCCACGTCCGCACCAGTTGCCAATTGCTGGGCGGCAGCGGCGGCCTGCTGTTCCTGCTGTGCGTTGGCCTTGAGTTGGCTCGATTGCTCAACCGGGACAACCCATTTAGCTGGGACAATGCCGCCCAAGGCATCCCGGAAGGCGGTATCAACGTCAACGTCATATCGGACGTTCGGATCAATCTGCATGGCTTGGGCCAACAATTGAGCCGCTTGCGAGAACGCAGTGGACTTCAAGCGATCGTTCGACGCCTGTAGCGGGCTTTCAAACTGCCAGTTAATCTCACGGCCCTTGAGAACCGGGGGCATGTCATCGAACGAGCCGAACAGGCCAAGATCCATCGAAACATTCCAAGTCTGCTCGCACAGACCGCCGTTGTACTCGACTTCCATCGGCTCAAATAAGGGAAGTGCCCTTCGGATATATTCTTCAACCCTTTGCTGGGTTTCATAGGCGGTCATCTTGTCGCCGCCTTGAGCCTCGGGCAGGTTAATGACATTCAGAAAGAACGCCTCCGAGATCATCTTCTCGATCTTGTCTTCGCGAGCATCGCCCCAATTCAGGTCTCCGGGCGGTCCCATCAGGCGCTCCAGCGCCGCACCGCCGCGCTCGTCATACTCGGGGTCAACCCAGGTGATACCGCCCGCGAACGCGTTCACACCACCTTGAACCGCCTCGGAGGTTGCCTTCATCGGAGGATCGACCGCCTTCTGTCCGGCCTCCAGAAGTGTTAGCGTGATCTGTTGCAGCAACCTCGCATCAGGCAGGGCGACGACGGTTGCCGGAGAGAATGCATAGGGCGAGCCAGCGACCGTGACCCATCTCGGGATGACGTAGTTTGAGCGTTTAGCCGGCTTCTCTTCCAGAACCGTGTCATGCTCTACGTCGATATAGAGCGAGACAAACGGGAATCGGGAAGCATTCTTCGGCTTGACCTCAAGGTCATACTGATCCGCCGGCAGGATGATGTGCCGACATTTGACTTCGCGATATGGCTCCTTGTCTACCATCTTCCGAACCGCTGGATGAACGGTCTTCGGGAACAGCCGCATCAAAGACCGCGCTTCCAGCATCCAATTGCGGTGCACGGTATCAATGACGAGTTCGGAGTTCTCGCACCACGCCAGGTCTTTAAGATGCCAGTTACGATATAGAATCCCATCGCCATAGGCATTTGGATCAACCGATATTACCGTCTGCCCGAAAGCAATAAAATCGTTGTCGCCTTGCTTCGTGGCCCGAATGAACTGGGAACGCTGATCGTACATCGCGCGCCGCATGACATCGGACTTCGCGTCCAGCCATTGCTTTGCGCTTGCGTTGTTGTTGATATCCTCATCGCCCGTTCGGGCGTGAAACCACGCCGTTCCCCTGGGTCGAAGCATGGAAGACAGCGAATTGCCCAAATCGCGATGGGCCAGGATCGGCCGACCCGTCATCAGGTTATTGGCGAACTCCTCGCCCAAATTGATCTGCCGCGTGAAATCGGCCCTGATGGGATAGAAATTCTCAGCCATTGTCTGCCACAGGGACAGCAACGGTTGGCGCTTTGTGAACAGCCGGTCTCCCTGCTCTACCAGTTCACGAACACGCGCCTTGCTTGCCATTTAGGTGCCGGCACCTAGCGACGTTGAGTTATAGTCGCCTCCGGTCGTCCTGTCTTTGGGAGCGGTCAGGATCGTTGACGACCGACCAGCCCGAGCCAGGATATCGGCCTGGGCCTTGCGTTTGGCTTCAAGCACCGCTGCCGATTGATCATCCGGCATAGGGGCGGGAGCCTGGGGAGTTGGCATTTTTGGAGCGAATAGACCTGACATCAGCGTCTCTTCTTCATGTGAGAAAACCCAAGATTTGCGGTCGTCTGCCGAGGCCCCGAATTGAGAGCCCGCTTGACTGCTGCGTTACCCTCGCTCAGGCACATCACCACGGCGTCACCCTTGCCAGGCGAGCGCCCAAGTCGTTTACGAAGGTCGTCCTTGCTTTCGATCAGGATACCCCGAGCAGCGACTTCATAAGTCGGCGCAGCCAGATCAGCCCTAAGCTCAGGATCAGGCGGAAGACAAATAACCGAGCCGCCCACCTGATCGGGGTCGAGTTCTTCCCGAAACTTCCACCAGGCTTCCGCCCGCTTGTTGGCAAACTTGAGCTGACCGTCCTTTGTGTGCTTGTTGGACGATGAAGCGCCATTGAACCCGATATGAGGGATGTTGTTGTCCTTCAGTCGAAGTGTAACGGCTCCGCCATAGCCCCCACCGACATCGACCACGATCGGGGCGTTGTCCCTCCGGTGCGAGATAATCATCCCAGCACTGCGAGACCCGTCCGCCGTTTCCTCGCCCTTTTCCGAGATCATTTCGGCGTACCAGCCGCCATGTCGTCTTGCGAGTTCGGCGCTATCCGCCCCGCCCCCGGCGGGATCGAATGCCATCGCGGTCATATTGAACGTCTTGAAGCCGTCCGGCTTCCATCTTGCCTGCGCCTCTACAATCCATTGGGTGGGGATGACCTGAAAATCGGCATCCGACCGCATCGCCATGAAGTTGCCGTCGCGAACGGCAGACCGTAACGGCTCAGGCAACCCATCCAGATTGGCCTGGTAATTCGTGTTGATGAGGAATGGATTGTCCTTTAGCGCCGCAGGAATGAAGGTCCGCGACATCGGGACCAGTTTCCGACCATCGATCTCAACCGGCGTTGAGTCTTCAACCTCTAAATCTGTTCCGTCCGGCGCGGTTACGAACCACCTCAGTTCACCATGTTTTGCGGGCTTAGGGTGTGTAATGTCCAGCCACGGACGGAACATGCGGATGATCCAGTCGCCATCCGCGTTCAGCGGAGGGTTGGACCCAAGTATTGCCCTTACTCTTTGCCCCTCGGTCGTCGAACGAAGCCAGCCAAGATGAAATCGGATTTGGCTTTCGAGAAACTGGGTTGCCTCATCGAAGTATTTGAAATCGAAGGCGTGGCCTTGCCAGTCCTCCTCGTCGCCGGCGTGTTGGTTGCCGGCGAACTGGATGTATCGCCCGTCATTTGTTCTAAGCAGTGGCGGCGGGGAGCCGTTAAAGCCATCCCGCGTTCCGTTGATCTGGATTGCACGTTCCGTCAACGCGCTCAGATTGGCGTATTTTCGCCGCATGATGAGCGAGCGCTGATGAGCGGTAAAAGCTAGCCCAAGTCCTAGGTCCGACTTACCGCCGCCGCCCTGCCCTCCGTAGAGCAGAACGTCAGCCAGGCAGAAGTACGCGTCGGTCTGTGGTCCAGGATTCGGCACCCACCTCATATTAGCCGTTGCGGCGATAGCGTCCGCTACAACGGCCTTCTTGTCGTCAACCGATAAGCCCCCTAGCTTCTGGGTTATTTCCTCAAGAAGCGTAAGGGTCATGCAGTCAGCTAAGGTTAGCTATCAACCGCCGGGATAACAAAGCCCGTCGCGCCGACCACGCCGGAGACGCGGTTTTCGAACGGGAAAAGGCCAACCGTAGTTGTGAACAGTTTGTCGCTCGACGTTAGCAACGTCCCGGCATAATTGCGATAGACCACACCCGTCGAGGACGCACCAACATCCAGCAACGAGCCGGCCGTACAAGCGGTTTGCTTGGTGATGACGACATTTTCTCCGCAGTCAAGGTTGGTGCAGGCGCCCGTGGTCATCTTGAGCAAGCTGGACGTGTCAACCGCGTGGTTGTGAATGATGCGATTGCGGCGCAAGATAACCCCATCAAGTGCGTCGGCCGAGAGAAAGAACGAGCTGATCGAGGTGACGCCGAGGCCCTTCCAAATATTGTCCTGGGCGTTCAGGCGGTCAGTGGTGTTTGCCGCGCCAGTGCCCTTGACGATGTTCAGGAAGTTCAGAACGCTGGATGTCTCGCGGAACTCGCAGCCATAGAGGGAGAACGCTTTGGCGGTCGAGAGCGTGAAACATGCCGCGATTGACAAGAAGTTCGCCACGAAAACCATGTTTTCGAAGCTGTTGCTTGCCGCCGAAACCGCAATCGATGCCGTGTTCGCCGTGTCGAGCGTAATGGTCGGGCGCGCGTCGCCCTCGCCAAGACCGATGATGCGGATGCCTGCCTTTGTGCATGAAAGACCCGTGGTGGCGTGTGAGATGCTTTCCGTATGGCCGGGCATGACAATGATCGTGTCACCCACGCCCGCCGTACAAAGCGCGTAAGCTGCCTTGATCGTGGCTACCGCCGTCGAGGGAGAACGGCCTTCCGAGCCTGCCACATTGGAGTCCACATAGAAGGCCGTGCCGCGACCGAGCGCGGCGGGGATGCGTCCAACGGGGGTGCCGTCAAACAGAAGACCATTCTCGTCAAAACCAAATTTCTTGCCGCGAATTGAAACGTACATTGGTATGATTCCTTGCTTTTAGCTGTTGCTAGTGGAGGTGGGCGGGATGCCCGGTAGTTACGCGGTGATGATGGAAATCTTGACGCCCGCAGCCATGGGCACGTCAAAATATTCTGGCGAACTGGCAATGATCTTGATGCCGTTTGAAGTGGTGGCCACGTCCCCCAATGGACTCGCGGCGCCAGATTTGTAGAGCTTGAACCAGCAATCCGTGTCGGATAGAAGCCGAACCCCGATCGTCGCATTATCGAGAGCGTTTGCCGTCTCTGCGTGCGTCGAACTGATCGTGACGTTCTGCGGCGCGTTGCCGGGCAGCTTCGCCACCTGATCCCGGTTATTCCCGGAGGCGTAGTATTCCCAGACTTGGCAGGTGCCCATGATGTCTCCAAACGACAAAACCGCCCGAAGGCGGCGTCAGGTCAGCTATTTTCGATTGTCTAGTGCGTGGTCGGCTGGGTAGCCTTGGCCAAGGTAAAAGCTATCCGTCTTGCCGCTTCCGTGTCTGACAGATCAACCGTCTCAATCGGGCCACCGTCTTTGCCGGTATGTTCGTTAATGACCTTATCGGCCCAATCTTCTGCAGCTCGGTTCTTCAGCCCAAAGATTGCCGCAGTAGCATTGCCGCCGCCTTCTCTTGCGACCTTTACCAGAATCGACTCCCAAAGAGCGGTCGCTTTGGCTTGCCCAATCTTTAAGGCGTCCGAAAATTCAGGGATTTCCTCGGCCCATTTGAAGACCGTGGACCTGGCGACGCCGATATGGCCGGCAAATGCCGTGACCGAATGACCACCTGCCAAGAACTCAATTACCTCGTTGCAGTAAGCATCCGAGTATTTGGAGGGGCGACCGGCACTCATGACGTATCCTAGGGCTAGGCCCCATCTCTCTCAGGAGCGGCATATTCGCTCGGTGCGGTGTCTGGGAATGGCTCGGGGTAGATGACTGCTCTCATGAGGTCTTCAGCCAGTTGGACGAGATGCTGGTATTTGGCCGTGTAGTTCCTGTCTCTGGCCTTGAAATCGGCGTAGATGACAGTGCCCATGAGGAGCCGTCCCTTAAACGACTTCGCCCGCCTCGATTTCTCGGGCGGGCGCGCAAATCACGATGATGCCTGATTTGGGGTGATTTCTGACGGGATGTCAAGAACGCTCATGAAATCCCCCACAGCTTCGCTAGCTTCCGTGCGCTCTCCCGAACAACCCGCTCCGCTCCATCCCTTGCCGATGTTCTCGAAGGCCCCAAACCAACCGACCAGCCGGCGATATCCAGCGGATTGTCAGCGAACAGCACGTTCTCCACGATGATATGAGGCTTCCAGCCGAGTAAGGCCCGAGCATCCCGAAATTGCTTCCGGTGATGTGCCTGGCGCTCGGTCTTGGCCATGCCGGACATTGACGATGGATCTGACGCGAATATCCGGTTTAGATCGACGCTGCCGATCGACGGCTCAAGGCCCGCATTATGCCAATGGTGCCTGTAGCGTTGCAGGGCGGTGTATTCCGATCGGATCAATTCCTCAGCCACTCGGGATTTAGCCTGCTTGGCAAGGCGGCTGTAGAGCCTGTCGATCGCTGAATCGTGGAAGTGATAAACACGGGTACCCTGCTTGTCGTCCCCAACGGAAACGTGCCCCACGGCCTTGGCAAGGCGTTCCAGCGTAGGTCCGCTCGCCTCGGCATAGGTCGGATTGACCCTCCCCCTCTTCGTCGCCGGCACGCCGACGCGGCGGATGTTCTTAGACATGGTGATTGCTGCCCCGTGCATGTTGAAGTCCCCGGTTAGCGTGGTGGTGTCCATCGGATATACAGCCGGTGGAATAGGTTGATGACGCGCCAGCCACGCTCACGGTCTTGTGGCATCCAGAACAATCCGTGCCCATGCTCGCCTCTGCAATATGAGCAAGTGCAACCGCGCGTATGCCTCTCTATGAGAAGCCAAGCGCCGCGAATTTCCGCCTCGAGAATGTGCCAGAAGGTCTTGTTGGGAAATTGGTCGCCAAAGACAAAACGACGATACCAGGGAACGTTCGGGGAAAAATTCATTTGAAATTCCTAAATCGTGCCCGGCGAAAAGCCGCGCTCAATATGATCCTCAAGTTCGGCCTGGTTCTTCGGCTTGAACGCAAGGCCGAAGTGTTGATAGTGATGCCTGAGCTGATCCTTCGTCGGCGCTGGTTCGAGTACAGTCTTGGCGCCGGGCTCTTCCCCAATTCCCCAATTCGGCCCGTATTTTTCCTTGAGGTGGTCTAGCGAAGGGCGCTCGCGTTCGACCTCGTCTCTGGCAGCAATCTGCTCCGCAATGCGCTTCTCACGGGCAACGCTCTCCAGTGTTAGCTCATGGGCTTCCATGCAGGCGTCGGTCACTTCCTTGACCGTTGGCAGCCAGCTTTTGGCGTGCGGCAGGCCCGTCACCGGATGGGTTACCCGCGTGATGATCTCCTCAGGATAACGCGCCAGCACAGCGGTAATGGCCGCCACGTAAGTCTCTGGATCGTTGGCGTCACCCGTGCGATAGCAGCCGAACAGGAGCCGCGCTCGCTTGGCCGCGTAGCTCGTCTGGGCCTCTTGGCGGGCCATCGAATCCGGCAATTTTTCGGGCGAGATCGTCAGCGGCTTGAATGATTGCGTTCTTGGGCTTCGCATCCAAATTCCCCTTGGTTTTCAGGCTTGCAACTATCCATGCCGATGGATCGGCTACCCGGTTTCGGTCGGCGTCCTCGATCAATCCGAGAACCACAACGGCGTCATCTCCGGCTGCTTTCAGGCACTTCCCGACGAACGATCGACAGGCGTCAGGGCCTTTTCCGGTGATCCTGCCAAGCGTTTTCAGCCCTCGGTCGAACAGGTCCGCTCGCAGATCGACAGGCGCATCAGCGCCCGAAGCGTTAGCTTCGGAATTACCTTCCCCTCCACTACCTTCCCTTCCATTCCCTTCCGTCGCGAGCGTTCGTCGATCATTCGTCGAATGCTCGGCGATTTCAGGATTTATCTTTGGTTTAAAGCCATTTATGGGGGCTGGGCATTTCCCAGGCTGAGGCCGGTCGATCTTCTGATGCTGCCATCCAGTGATCTGGATAAACTCCCTGCCATCCACTTCGTAGAGCAGGAGCAGACCGTTCGACGACAATTCGTCGATCAATCGTCGAATGCTCGAAGCGTCTACATCATCGCTCGGGAAAATCTGCGCCTTAATCGATTTGGCAGACAGCGGAAGCCGCCCCAGATCGTCCGCAAAATTCCACATGCCGATGAACAGCAACCTGGCGAGCATGGAACATTCCATGACTCGTTCGTTAGTCCAAAATTCCGGCTTGATGGTGCGTATGCGGGCCATCAAATCATCCCCAAGGCCTGCATATAGCTCTCTAGCACGGCTTCCTGATGGGCACGCTCGTTTGCATCCTGCTTGCGCATCCGTACAATGGTGCGCAGCGCCTTCACGTCGAATCCAACACCCTTGGCTTCCGCGAAAACGTCCTTGATCTCGTCGGAGATCGCTTTCTTGTCCTCCTCAAGCTTCTCGACGCGCACAACAATCGAACGCAACTGTTCCTTGCTGTTGTGTCCTGGTTCTTCAGTCATCCTGCCCTCGCTAGATCGTCGCCTAAATCAGCCACGGCGCTCTGTAGCTCCGGGTCTGCTGTTTCACGTGGAGCATCGAGCCTGAACGGTTTGACCGGCTCTCCCTTGCCCTTCCATTCCATCAATGCCGACCAGAAGCCGTGATGCGTGCCGTCCAATGCGTTATGACGTATCCAGCCGATGCGCTCGTAGGCGGCTACCTCATGCAAACGGACAAAGTGAAAGATTTTCTCGGTCATTCGGCGGCCTCCGCGAATTTACCGACTTCGTTACCCCAGCAATCCCAATTAGGACGACGCTGGCGGGCGAAAAGCTCGACGTAGGGGCCGGCTACAAGGCGCTCGATGCGCTCATGGATGCCGTCGGGCTTGCGGCTGTGCTCACGACGCGGCGCGATGATGCCTTGGCGAACGTCGGCGTTGAGGCGTTTTGGCTTGCCTCGTGTGCCGAGAAGACAGTATTCAGAGTTCGCCCGCGTCCAATAGCCGAGAAGCATGTCGGCCGTGATTTCGGCATCAAACATTTCGATCTGAGTGCCGTTAGCCTTCATCCAAGAGAAAGCGCAGGTTTTGTATTCAAAGCCCCAGGATTGAAGAACATCCATTGCCTCGGGAAGCATCGGCCATGTGCCCCACATGAAAAGCACACAGTCTTTCGCAGCGAGCCCAGCAACCGGAAGATCGCGAATGTTCGTGGCTTCCATTGTGTCGTAATGCTTATCAACCGAGCGGTCGCCAATAGGCGCAAGGCTCGCGCGTTGGCCGCGATACCTGCCCCAGCTTTCCCAGCGCCACGGCGGATCAGCCAAGATCGCCCCGTATTTCCCGCGTTCGAGTCCGTCGAAAATCCAACTCACACCGCCGCCCTTTCCGCTGCCGTTCCCGTCCCTACCGACAACTGAAAATGCGCAAGGCAATAAGAACCGATCATCTTTGAATGACCGCAGAAGGTGATGTTTGGGCTTTCCGAATATGGCCAGCGGCAGTGATGTGGTTCGAGATCAAGTAATGTCAGGTGAAGCGGCTCGATCTCGGCGCAGCGCATTTCGATAGCAGCGCGCGGTGTGGGAGACGGGTCGGCCCGGCGCGCATATCGTGGCATGGACGGATCGCGCTTTGGTCTCGGGGGATTTTTCGGAGGCGGCTTGGCAGGGCTCGCAATCCCTATTCGCTTGGCACGGCCGATCACGGCATTACGTGAGAACGTAGTACCGAACTTCGCGTTAAGCTGTTCCGTGACCTCGCGATAGGTGAGGCCTTCCAGAACAAAATCATTGATCGCCTCGGACTGCTCGTCCGTCCAAACTACGAAATGCCCCATCCCCCGATGCCCCTTTAGTTCGCGCGGTTCTCTCGTTTAAGCTGCAACAACATCTTGTCCTGTAGCAGGGCTTCCAATTCGCCCCTGCGGATGCTGCGGGGCTTCTCCTGCTCCACCAGGGAGCGCAGGTGTGCTATCTGATGCGGTAGCGCCAGCCGCTTGATCCGCCGGCAAACAAGATGGCTTGGAGTGGCCATCAATTTCCTCCCGAAGCTCAAGGACGATTTTTGCAACGGCAGGATCTGTCTCGATCAGACGTTCGATCTTGCGCGTGGCACTGATCACGGACGTATGGTCGAAACCGCCGAATTTTCTGCCAATTTGGGGAAACGAGAATGTCGTTAGCTCGCGGCAGAGATACATTGCGATCTGCCGAGGAAGCACGACGCCCTTGAGGCGACGGCGCTGGAGCAATCGGAGTCGATTGATCTTGTATTTCTCGCAAACCGCGTCTTGCACGGTTCGGATCAGTGGCTTGTGAGGCTCCTCAATCGTGAACCAAACAGGCTTCGCGGGCGGGAGTTTTGGCTCTTCGATGATAACCCGAAGCGGAGCAACGACGACCGTCGGTTTTGGTGTCATCTTTCGGCCATGATACCGCTTCAGCCGGCGCAAAAGGCCATCGCTGCTAACGACATTGAACTTGTGATGCGTTTCGGAATAGTCGAGCATCATCCAAACCTCTGATCCATGAGAGGGCTTTCAATGCGGGCGAGAAATTCTTGGCGCGCGTCTAATGACGCCTTGTTCCAGGCATTCATGAGCGCAGCAACTTGGCTTTCCAGCGCCTCAATGCCGCTGATGGGGTCTTTGGCAAGCTTCACGACGCGCGGGGCCGTGTGACGGCGATGAATCTCAGCCACTTGCTCTGCGACCGTTGGCTTTGCAGCGGCGTCAAGCAAGGCAGAGCGGTTGTCGTCAAGACCAACCTCACGTGCGGCCGTCTTAGCTTCTTCCGAGAGAGACGCTACCTGCATGGCGCGGTGCGCATCATGACGATGAATGCCTAACTCGCGCGCCGCATTCTCGACGCCAGAAGGACGGCCGCCGCGTCCATCCGACCTCAAACTCCCATTTTGGGAGTTTGATATCCGCTCGGTAAGCTTGATCCATTCCGCGATCTGCTCATCACGCTCCAGCTTGGTTAGATCGGAACGATGTAAATTCTCAGCGATCTCCCAAAGTCGCGCTTCGTCATTTGTCATTTTCACGATAATGGCCGGGATATGCTCCCGACCGAGTTTTTCAAAAGCCGCCATCCGATGGCGACCTGCAACGAGCGAATACCGCTCGCCGCGCTCGCGAACCGTGATCGGATGACGAAGGCCGATTTGCTCAATGCTCTCGGCAAGCCGGCGGACGGCAGCGGCGTTCAGCTCCCGACGCCCCTCCGGGATATCGATATCTGTGATGGTGATCGGGAGATGAATGTCGCGCATGTCACCGCTCCAGCTTGGGCAGCTTGCCGCCGCTCATCTTGAAGTGGTCGATGCTGTGACCGGACCGCCAGGCATTCCAGCACTTGAAGACCAGTTCCGCGCGGGTGCCGGCCCGGATACCGCGTCCCATGCCAATAAGGCGGTTGCGGCAATAAAGGATCGGGTCTCCCTTCTTGAGGCCGTCGCCCTCCATGAGTTTGGTCACGAAGAAATCGGCATTCTCGCGAGAGGAGACTTTCCAGAAGGCGTGATGGCAGAAAGCCAAGACAGCGTGCGAGCGCACGGTTTTCATGCAATCAGCGGTGAAGAGGACGCTGGCGTCGATACCCCTGATCGCGTCCGCCGCCTCCAATTGGGCCTGTTTCGTAGGCTTCGTTTCAGCTCCGACAGGCAGGTAGCCGTATTGCTTCCATTGGAGAATGTAGCCAACTGCCGGACCGAGAACATGAGTGTATTTGCGACCCTTCATGGCGAGGAAGTTCGAAAGGGTCTTGCTCTTGCCGGTATCGACCGTGAATCGCGTTTCTTCTTTCGGGCCAAATACAATTACTGTCTGGATCGAAACTCCGGTCTCCAGCACATTAACGCAGCGGTGCTGACCATCGTTGAGAACGCCGGTGTCGGAAACGATGATGCTCTCGCCGTTGAAGACATAACGACCGTTAGCTAGATCCTGTTTGATCTCAGCCTTTCCGAGTTTGCTAATCGGCCGGTTAATCGGGTTGCGCTCAAGCAGGAGGGAAGCCAGTACCGGCGTAAGTGTGATGATCTCGGCGGACGGCGCCTTTTTGCCCTTGGCAATGCGCTCATCGAGCCAAATCCGCATACGCGAAACTTCAGCCGACGAACCGACAGGTTTCTTGTCACCAACTGCACCCACAATCTTGTCAATTTTCTCTTCAGGAATGATATTAAGCATGGTTGCTACCTTCAGGCCCGTTTCCGTGGTTGCTCGCGGGTGCGGGCCTTTTCGCATCCGCCACGATCTCAGGAGCGATCCAGACCGCGAAGTGCGCGAGCTGCATCGATAAGCGAAGTAATGTCATCGCAGTGAAAATCCGAATCCTTGGCATTGAGTGATCCCGCGATGCTTTCGAATTGTGCCGCTAACTGTTGCGCTTCCTGTCTTGCTCGTTCCGCCGCATTCACTATTTCCGATGCCACAGTCCATTTCGGATCAGTCGTTTCGCCGTAGTACATGGCTTTGCACTGACGAAAGGTAATGCCGGCTTTGCGAGCCGCGCGAGCCAACCAGCTTTCGCGCGTATCGCCGGGGTACATAGGTCCCGCAATCGCGGTGATCTCGGCTTGCCAATTCATTACGCGGCTCACTTTCCGAACTCCGTCTGACTTTTCCGACATTTCCGAATCCTTCCATGTTTGATTGCTCGACATGAAAGGCAGCACGCACGACAACGATAATGACGACACTTGGCAGACTCTCTCCGCAGCAACGGAGCGAGCGTTAGGCAAACCAGGCTTTCAGAACGGCACCAGCAGTCCCGAGAAACACAGCGATAAGGCTGATGAAGATGGCGAGAGCGACAAGAACGACCGTGTCGCGGAAGGCATCCGAAATATCGAGAGATTCGAGGCGCGGTATAGACGCGGCCGGTAGTGGATGAAGTTCAGGCGAAGCCCCGCGCCTGTCAAAGCGGCTCGGTTGATCGAATGCCCCCTCGATTGGCCGAGCCGTGGTCATGTGTGGACCTCGCGGAGGAGTTCAATCAGCCTAGAGAGTGCGCAGGCTACGCCTCCAGCAATCCATCCCGAGACAAAGCTGTCAGAGATCGAACGCGCGATGGAGTACGAACCCATGAAAATGCAGAAGTCGATGAGAATGCTCATGACGCCTGCGCCTCCGGGTGGGAGGGCAGATCGGCAAAGTCATTTGCGGTGACCGAGCCGCTGGTAACCTCAAAGATTTTCACGAGAATTGGCTTTTCGGGAAACCGTTCATCGTTTTTGTAGCGGCCGACCGCCTGCCGTTCGACGCCAATCGCACGGGCAAAGGCCGCATCCGAGATTTCATTATCGCTGAGGTATTTCGCCAACTTCATGGTTGGCGATACTGTCACCGTTTTGGTACCGCGTCAAGAGGTCGGTACCATCTTGGTGCTTTCGCCGCGTCCCCATTCCGGTGACAATGGCGGAATATGAAAAAACCTAAGTATCCAAATGGGTTACGAAAAGCCATGGATTTGGTCGGCAAAGGTCCGACCGAACTGGCTGAGGCATTGGACACAAACAAGCAGAATATAACCCGCTGGTCCAACGGGGACCGGAAGCTAACCGTAGAATGGGCCAAAAAGCTGGCTCCGCTGCTAAATACTACGGCGGACGTACTTTTGCTGGTTGCCGATGCGGGCGCACCTGAGAAGCTCGCGCGTGGCGCCAGGGGCATCCAGAATATTCCATTGCTCGACAAAGTTACCGCCGGCCGGCTCAAAGCCGCCTCCTCCCAAATCCCCGTGGAAGATGTGCCCCTACTGGCCTTTGCCGATCTGGGTCGGGGCGAATTCTTCGCACTCACCGTCGATGGCGATTCGATGGACCGCTGGTCGCCGGATGGCTCCATTATCGTGGTGAACCAGGCCGATCGGACGCTGGTATCGGGCAAGGCCTACGTTATTTCACAGCGCGGCGAGGCCACGTTCAAGATGTGGCGACCTGACCCGCCCAGGTTCGCGCCGTACTCCACCAACCCGAGCCATGAGCCAATTTTTGTGAAATCAAAAGCGGAAGCGGAAAAGCTTGTAGTTGGCCGAGTCAAACGAACGGTGTTGGATTTATGAAGCCCGTCTCCACGCACAGGGCCGTGGCCTTGGGGTTATTTCGATCATCGGTATTTTTCGTTTTTGCCGTAGCCGCTTTTACAGAGGCCGACCGACATACACAAACATTGCTAATAACTGGCATCTTCATGATTGATGTAGTCAGTTGGCACCTCTGCGAGGTGATCGGCGTCCATAGCAATCTGGTTTACAACCAGACCTGGTTTAATGTCCTTGCAGACCGGTTCACTTTTGAAAAGCTTTTGGATCGCTTTAGAGATCGTCAATTCATTGACTTTCCAGAGCTTGTTAGGGAGGGAACACAGGCAGCTCGCGCCGATATAGACCTCTTCCTGCAAGAGAAAACCATATGGGCTGGATGGGGATGGTTCAGAAAGACCCTCGCGGGTGCGGGTTATTTCCTGTGGTACTGGATAAGCTACGGTATTTTTTACTGGATTGCCGCCGCCGTGGCGAACATATTGCACCCCTGAGCCACCCATCCCCTTGCAACCATAAATAGACCCGATAATCTCCCCTCGCCCGATCCTGGGCGGAGGAAACATTTCATGAAACATCTGCTTTTGGCAGCCGCCGCGCTGTCTTTTTTGGTCATTTCGGTGCCGGCAAAGGCCGGCTGCCCTCCCGGAACATCGTATAATTGCGTGCCGTCCTACGGCGGCAAGCAGTCCTGCGGCTGCCGGTAAGACGAGTTCGACCTCTAATCAGAAGCCCGCCCTAACCGGCGGGTTTTTTGTTTGCCTACAGATCATCCCCTCCCCAGCCGAACACATAGGCCAAAATAATTTGTCACCTTTTTGGTGTCAGCCCGTTGACACGGTACCAATTTGGTGACAGTATACTCCCCAACGAGACCGGCACTCAGGGGATCACAGATGGCCACTCTCACCGTAAATAACCTGATCGATGAAGAGACCGGCGAAGTCCGGCTTGGGGTTCTCAAGGGACTGGCCCGCCGCGAGGCGATGCTGACCTACGGGGCGATCACCCCGCGCTCGCTGCGCTCCGGCTTGAAGATGTACGCAAGCCGCCTGCCAGAATTGATCTGCGCCTGGCGCCAGCGCCACGGCCTCCCCGTCGAAACCACGATGATCGAACCCTTTGGCCGTCAGGTCGAAGGCGTCCGGTATTCGGCTTTTTGAGGCCGGGCGATGACCTCCGATCAGGCCAACTCCCTGCTCCAGCTTTGGCAGTTACAGCGCCGCCTTGGGATCAAGCCGGAAGATCGGCTTCTGCCCGGCGATCCTAACCGGCAGGACAACATTTCAATCGAAGAACTCGACCGCCAGCTTAACGCGGTGGCCGCAACAGCCTTGGGAGTTTGAGCATGGACGATCGGTCCGACAGTCTCCTCCGATCCATTGAAGCGGCCAGGAGCCTTCGCCTTGAACTGGCACGCATGATTGCGCCGCATGGCGAGGAAATGACGGCGGACGATCTGCAAGCATTGCAGGACAGTTTCGATGGCGAAACCACGCTGGATATCCAAATCCGCAATGCGGTCCTTTCGATCGAGGAGGACGAGATTTTCGTCAACGGCATTGAAGCCCGTGAGAAGGAATTGAAGGCCCGCCGCTCGCGGCTGGAGAAGCGCATTGAAACCACACGCGGCCTTATCGAGCAGGCCATGACGATCGCCCAATGGCCACGGCATGAGATGGACATCGGGACCGTGAGCCTTGGCGCTGCTGCGCCTCGCATTGAGATCGACAATGAGAGCGAAATTCCAAGCCAGTTCTGGAAGCGCTCTGATCCGACCTTGGACCGCGCCGGGCTCGGCAAGGTGCTCAAGGAGCGGCACGCGAAAATGCAAGAAATCGCCAAGCTGCCTCCCGAGAAAATTCAGGCCGCGATGCAGGCACTCGATGTCGAAATGCCCCCTATTCCAGGCTGCCGCCTTGAAACCAGCGGCACCACACTCAAAATCCGCAGGAGTTGAGTATGAACCAGATCGTCACGCTACCCAATAACGCTGTTGGCAGTTGGACCGGACGCCAGCTCGACACCATCAAGCGCACCGTTGCGGCCGACACCAACGAGGACGAGTTCAATCTCTTCGTGGAATACGCGAAGGTGAAGCGGCTAGATCCCTTCTCCAAGCAGGTTATCGCCGTCGTTTTCTCCAAAGACGATGCCAAGAAGCGGCGCATGTCGATCATCGTCACCCAGGACGGCCAAAGGGTTTTGGCCTCCCGCTGCCGGGACTACCGGCCCGCCGAGGACGTTCCCGAGTTCACCTATTCCGATGCCCTGAAAGGTCCGACGAACCCGCTCGGCATTGAGAAATGCACCGTCACGCTTTGGAAACAAGACAACCAGGGCGCTTGGCACCCGGTGAAGGGCTGGGCCTATTGGGACGAGTATGCACCCATCAAAACGTCGAGCGCGGCCTATGAATGGGTGGAAACGGGCGAAACCTACTCGGACTCTAACAAGCCGAAGAAGCGCAAGCAGCTTAAGCAGGGCGTCGATATTGCCAGCCTGCAATCACTCGATGACTCCGGCAATTGGGCGAAGATGCCGCGCGTCATGATCGCGAAGTGCGCCAACATGGTTGCGCTCCGCGCCGGCTGGCCCGAGACCTTCGACGGCGTATATGGCGAAGAGGAACTGGATAAGCAGATCGCGGCCGATCTTACCGCTACCGAAATGGTTGAAATGGAGCGCGAACATCGCCGCATGAAAACCATTGCCATGTCGGACGACGAATATCCGTTCGTTTCCGATGACGGAACGCTCTCGTTCATCCCGGCCGGTCGATACGCTGACCACATCATCAACCTCACCCGCAACTGCACGGACCTCAAGGAGTTGGACGGCCTCAAGACCCGCAACCGAGAAGGCCTTCAGCGCTTTTGGGCTCGCCACAAGGCTGATGCCCTTGAGATCAACGCGCAGATCGAGAAGGCCCGCGCGCAACTTGTAAAGGCTGCGCCATGAAACCCCTCGCCATTCGAGCAACCTATTCCGATTTTAAGCTTATCAAGACGCGCCAGGTCGTGCAGCTTGTTTTCGAAGTGCCTCTTTCCGACGTGAACGAAACGCTCGACGTGATCGGAGGGATGCCAAATCCCGCAAACGAGCGATGGTTTGGCATCGCGCCACTCGATAGTGCCATCAGCCAGCCCGAGGCGCGACCGGACAAAAAGGACTGGCGCGATCTGTCGCCAGTCCAACAGGCCGGCATCCGCTGTGAGGAGCCGGTGTTTCAGGCCTTCCTCAATGAGCAGCACCAGGAGGACTGGCGCGAAAGCAAAGACGCTGCCGAGTGCGTCCGCATCATCTGCGGGGTTTCCTCACGCTCGGAGTTGTCAACCAACCACGGCGCGCGCGTCATCTGGCATCAGCTCGATACCGCATATCAAGCATGGAAGGCGCTCGAACATGCGTGAAGTACCTGAGTGGGTTGGCAAGGATGGTAACAGCGCGATCCCGCCTCGCGTTCGCTTGCGCCAGTTTGAGCGCGATGGGGGCCGTTGTCAGTGCGGCTGCGGAATCCTCATTCGCCCCGGCGACGAATGGGAAACGGATCATCTGATAGCCATCGCAAATGGCGGGGCTAATGCAGAGAGCAATCTCCGCACCATTTTGAAAGCCCACCACAAGGAAAAGACCGCCGCAGACGTTGCCGAGAAATCGCGCGTCTATCGCAAGCGGTCAAAGCACATCGGCCTCAAGAAATCATCGCGGCCCATGCCAGGATCTAAGGCGAGCGGTTGGAAGCATACGATGTCTGGAGATTGGGTGCGTAGATGAGGCCACTTGATCTTCGCGGGCAGAAGTTCGGCCGACTAACCGTTGGTGCGCTTGCTATAAATGATGGCAACGGTCGCCGTTGGCATTGCCAATGTGATTGCGGCAAGCAAACGATAGTCCGGACTGAGTATCTTCGGACCGGAGATACCAAATCATGCGGGTGCCTGCAAAATATTCAACGGAGAGACGGAAATAAGACCCACGGCCTTTCAAAGCAGGGCCGGGGCTCGGCATATGTCTCGTGGATGAACATGAAGGGCAGATGCCTGAATCCGAACCATCGCGATTATGCAATCTACGGAGGTCGGGGAATTTCCATCTGCGATCGCTGGCTCAACTTTGAGGAATTTCTTGAGGATATGGGACATCGGCCGAGTCGGCGACATACGCTGGATCGCATCAACCCGGACGGCAATTACGAGTCATCCAATTGCCGATGGGCTACTCCCATTCAGCAGGCCCGCAACACGCGACGAGTAATTATGATCCTGCATGAAGGCTCATGTATCTCGGCAATGGATATTATCGAAATGGCACTCAACTCCTCTACTATCGGAGATTCAACCATCTCTGAGTTTCTAGCTCGCCACGGGATCGCCATAGGTCTTCGCCGACTTCGCAAACGTATGAATGGCACAGTGGAGCGCCGGCCATGATGGATAAAATCGACAAATATCTCGATTGGATAATGATCGTAAGCTCACCGGTTTTTATGCTCTCGGTCATCTATACCGACGATATCGTGTGGCTTCGATTGTGCGCTGGTCTCTGGCTTATCAGCATAGTCACCCAAGCTATTTCTGACCGTCTAAAATCGCGCGCCAAACGTGTCCTTATGGAGCGCCGCCCATGACGCACGTTCAATCACTGCCAGAGAACGCAAACCAGTAAGCACCGCGTTCGCGCGCCTCGGCGATTTTTAGGGGCAGGAGAAACGAAGTGACCAACCATCCTAATCGCAACAACAAGCAAAAGAACGGAACGTCCCGCACGACGCAAGGCTTGCGCGATATCCTGTTTGATGAAATCGATGAACTCCGAACGGGTGACGGGGACCCTACGAAATCCTTGGCCGTGGCGAATCTGGCAAAACAGATCATCAACACCGCCAAGGTAGAGCTGGATTTCCATCGCGTGATCCAGATGGCGGAGAGCGAAGGCAAGCCCGTTCAAATGGGCAGCCTGCAACTCGGCTCGGGAAATGCTGCCTCTGCAGCGACAAATGTGACGGGTCACTAATGCGCACTGACCCACGGTATACTCGCGTGCGGGCGATGTTGCTGGATGATGCGGTGCCACGCCTATCTAATGGCGGCATCGCCCTCTGTCACATTTGCCAGCGCATGGTATACCACGCAAATGGGTTCTTGGCGCTTGTCATCAGGACCCTTGAAAGCGCAGCAATGCATACGAAGCCGGCGGGGCATTGCCCCCGCTGCGCCTCTGCCAAGCTTTATTTGATCGCTCGGCATTGCCGGATTAGGTGCGCCGATTGCAGGCACGAATGGTCGGGAAACAAGGGCACGGAGCGCGCGAGCGCAAAGAAGCCTGCCGCCTGGTATGACCGCATCACCGAGCTTCATCGCGAAGGTCACAATCCTCACGCAATCAGCAAGATCATCGGCGCGAAAGATTCCAAGAGTGTCTATCACTTCGTGAAGCGCTTGATCGCGTTTGACAATCTGCGCGACGCGACACCGCTCTCTCAACATGACGGATTAGGGGGCGAATGATGGCGGCACTGTTCAAAGAACGAGCACGCAAGCCAATCATTCCAGCCGGTATCGGCATTGCCACTCCGACGATCAAGAGGATCGGCGCTGAACTTTTCTATGTGGCTGAGATTCGCGAGCCATGGTCGGAAGGCGGCTATCAGATTTTTCAGTTGCTCTTGACTGAACAGGAAATGTTGCGGGCCGTATCTGAATGGACGGCGACGTTAGCGCGGAGTCAGCCATGACCGACGCAGCAACCCGCCTGGCTGATGAGATTGAACGATACGGGGTGATGGCGTTTTTACGCACGGATCTACAACGTGAACTCATTGCCACCCTCCGCGCCGCAGCTTCCAAAGCGCAGGAGCCGGTAGCGTGGCGAGTTGACGGTATTCGCAACGGTGAGCCGCAGGTCTGGTTTTATTGGAAGCCTGAATGGCCCATCGCCCATAAAGAGCACGGCGACAAGGTTACGCCCCTCTACGCCACGAAATCAGCCCCGGAGGTTTATGGCTCTCTACCCTCGGGAGAGAGTGATCCTGTAGTGATGCAGGATTACGCCGGGGCTGATACCCCTCCGCCAGCAATCAATGGGCTGGACCCGCGCGATTATCTTGCTGGTATTCGCGACGGCAACATCGTGCCAACAATTGAAAACCTGCGAGAAGCCCTTGCTGCCGTCCTCGTCTCTCCGCCAGCCGACGCCGAGATCAGGGAGGCGTTGAAGCAATCTTTGCCCTTGTTGGAAACACTTCACAGCATCCTTTCGATTGGGGATGCCCGGCGAACAGTTTTCAAGGTTGTAAAAAATGTCCGCGCCGCCCTCGAACGCCTCTCCCGCACCGATGCAGAGGAGAAGGCGGGGAAGGCAGATGAAGCGGGCTGGCTTATCGAAAAAGACGATCCGCCCGTTTATGCCGTTTTGTCGGATGACTTTGATGAGCATTGGACAGATGACGCCGAGAAAGCCCTGCGGTTTGCCCGCCGGGAGGATGCCCAAGCTTATGTCGATCATATCGGCTGGACATCACCTCCGGTCCGCGTGGTCGAACATATGTGGCCAGAGGTTTCGCGCCCTTCACCCGCCTCCGCACGGGGGGAGATAGCGCAGAAGGGCTTCACTGTCGATACGATCATGGAAGCGTTCAATGTCTGGTATCGAACGCTAACTGTTCGAGATATGCCCACAAATCGCGATGTATTTGCACAAGGTTACGTCGCTGGCTGGAATGAAAAAGAAACTCAAGCCGACGCCATCCTTGCGCTCCGTGACGCCCGCGTAGAGGAGCTTGGGCGGGAACTAGAGGCGGCAAAAGAACAAGGACAACGGTTTCTTGACGCGCACCTAGCATGTTGCGGGGATAATCATGCCCGCGCTGAAAAGGCCCTCGCCCGCGTGGCCGAGCTGGAGAAGGCGCTGGAGGCCGAGCGCGAACGCTGCGCGAAAATTGCCGACCAAGTAGCTGTTAATGCTGAGCGCCGGGCAGCGGACCGCACGCCTCAATCAGCAGCGCAGGAAGCGGCTTACAACAAAATGGAGGGCGCTCAAGAGGTCGCCAATCAAATCCGCGCGCGCTCACCAGTCACGCGCCCTCAGTGCGAAGGGGGTGAAAAATGAAATACGAAATGAGGCGCCCCAATACAGAGGCGGAAGCCATCGAGATAATCGATAGCGCCTTGCGGGTGATCTACGGCCAGATCGAAGTCTATCGCGGCGTGAGGAAAAAGGCCTGGAACGGCGATTTTGTCGATCACCTTCGAATTGAAGACAACCACGCTCTAGCTTGGCTTTCTGATCGATACCCTCAGCGTGTTGATCGTGCAAACGATGGGGCACTGTCATGAGTTGGGCTGTCGGCATCGGCAAGGATGGCCGCGACATCGGTTACGGAGTGCCGGCGCTTTGCGACCATCCGAAGTGTGACAAGCAGATTAATCGCGGTCTTTCCTATGTCTGCGGCATGATTAACACAGACGGCGAGGATCGGGGCTGCGGACTGCATTTCTGCGCCGACCATCTTCGACATTCTGAGAAATTCGGCCAACTTTGTTTCCGATGCTGGCCTCGCAGCCGCGCGCCATTCACACGCAAGCCTGATGTACCCGAATGGATCGAACACAAGCTAACCGATGAAAGTTGGGCGGAGTGGCGGGCCGACAATCCCGACGAAGTGGCCGCGCTTTCACCCCAAGAGACCATTTCCAAGGAGAGTGAAGCCCATGATGGATGAGCTACCAAGCTTTTCAAAGCAAGAAGGTCTCACCCTGCGCGCCCTAGATCATGGGGGCTTTCTTGTTGCACACCCCGACATTTATACAGTGAAGGCACTCTATTTCGCAGCCACCACAATTGATGAAGCGTTCGAGTTTATGCGCAAGCACCTCAACCCCCAAGAAAACGCGGGGGGCGAGCAGTCATGAGCCTAACTGCGGATATGCTGCAAAGATTCAATGAACTCGAACAGAGTTTGGTCCCCGAGGATTTGCGCGCGCTCGGATGGAAGTACGTCGATCCTCCGACGAAATTTTCGCACGAAATGTGGGAGTATTTCCGAAACCTGATCGGAATGGATGAGCACAAGCTGCTGATCTACAGTGATGGCATCACGCGCGACGGTTTCCCGTGGAAACGCGGTCAGTTCGTCATCAGCCCGCAAGGCATGAAGAACCTAGCCGATAAGGATCGCGCCCTGAAGCTTCAGATCTCGCTCAAAACGACTGGAGACACACCCAACGGCAGGGCCCCCACCCAAGGGAGCGACGCCAATGGGTGAGCACGAATGGCTGCGCGCAAATCGAGCGTGGATGGATCGAGCCTTTAAGGCTGAGGGCGAACGAGACGCGCTGGTGAGCGCCCTGAAAGACATCGCCTATGTCGCGGAAAACGGTCGCCCCGTAGAGGGTAAGGATCCTGCGGCTGTACAGCGATGGTGCCAGGAGCGCGCGAAGGAAGCCCTCGACCGCGTAGGTGTGGGAGGATCGCGGTGAGCTACGTCAGCATGGATCACGCCTGTTGGGTCGAGCGCAATATCGAGGCTGGCAAAAAACAGCATCAGACGAAGTCAGATTGGCGCAAGGCCAAAGAGGGCATCGGGTGGCAGGCCGCGCCCGATAAATTGAACCCATTTCAACGTCGCGCTTTCGACATCCTGGGGATCGTCGGAAACGGGATCTATAATGCTCCTATTGCTTGGGGTGGCATCTGCTGGCATCCGTATTTCATCACCGTTAGCTGGCGTCATTCCTTGGCTACATGGGACTTCGCAGCCCTGACGAGGCTAGTTTTCCTATGCCATGAGGCCAGGATACGTTGCGGAGTCGCGCCTAAGAATTTCAACCATATCGAGATTCATCTGAGCGAGAGAACTCACCTTGGGTCGATGTCAGTTCGGCATCCGAATCTCGATGAGGCCGTTTCGGATTTCCGAGGCTATTTCCCGGCGACCCACCCGATCAACTATCCCGCGCATCCTCCGGCAGAACGTGGAGGCGAGCGGTGACCTATTTGCGCTCCCGCTTCTTCAGTTCTTTTTCGACGGCCTCCCGGATGAACTCGGCCCGTTTGTTCGGGCCGGCAACGGCATCGATCCTCTCTGGTACCCCGGCAGGTAGCCTGACGACAGTTGGCCTTACCCCCATCTCCGGGCGCCCCGGTCCCCGCTCCTCAACTTTTTTCAAAAAATCTCTCCTAAAAGCGATATCGCTTATTGACAGCATAACCGATATCGCTTATAAAGGCAATATCAAACACGGGAGAGATAAATGATCATCGAGACCTCAGCCAACATCCTCTACTTCGTAGTCGATAACTCCGACCCGGCGCTCTCCCACTGCTGGACCGGCCTCCGCGTGAAGCGCGCAAAGGGCGGCTATGTTGTCGTCAAGAACCCCAAGAAGGAATTGGTTCGCAAGGCTGGCTGCCGCGAAGTCGCTCCCTTCTCCGAACTCAAGGGAGCAGCATAATGACAAACGAGCAGATGAAACCCTTCCGCTTCCTCCGCTGGCAGATGGCCCGCAGCAAGATCGCTTTCATCCAGTCCCACCTGTTGCAGGGACAGACGGTTTACCTCTGCACCATGACTCGCGCCACCAAACTGACTGCCAAGAACTTCGATATGATCAAGGCTACCAAGTCCGGCGCCTACATGCAGAGCGGCAAGAATTGGGTTTGCATCGACGGATGCGGCGTAAAGGTGGGGAACGCATGACAGTGCTCTCTTCGCAGGATCGCCAGCCATGAGCCGCACCCCTGCCCGCATCACCCAGGCTGATGTCGCCCGAGCTATCCGGGCGGCAAAGCAAGCTGGCGCGGGCATGGTCCGTATCCTACCTGACGGCACAATCGCGATCTCCCTGCAACCGGAACCTGCGGGGGACAAGTCGGAAAATACCGTTGATGACGGCGAGGAGGTTGTCCTTTGATCGACGACATGCCCCGCCCTCGCCCGCCGCATCTGCACAAGCAGACGACCCGCCACGGCAAAACCGTGTTCTATGTCCGCGTCGGCAAGGGAAAGCGCATCAGGATTCGGGCCGACTTCGGAACCGAGGACTTCAAGACGGAATATGCCGCTGCGATTGATGGCGAGGAAACCAAGCCGGCCGGCAAAGCCAGCCATGGCTCGCTTGAATGGCTGTGGATGCTCTACCGGCAAACAGACGCCTGGACGAGCCTTTCCATGGCAACGCGCCGGCAGCGTGAGAACATCATGCAAGGCGCGCTCAAGACCGGCGGCAACCAGCCACTATCGAAGATCACTGGAAAGACGATCAAGGCAGGAATCGACCGGCGCAAGGGCCACGCCGCCCGGCATTTCCTCGATACGATGAAGGGGCTATTCAAATGGGCGGTCGATGCCGAGCACGTCAAGACTGACCCGACCTACGGGAAGGCCGTCGCCAAGCCTAAGACCAAGGGCTTCCCGGTTTGGGAGGAAGACGAGATTATCAAATTCGAACAGCGCTGGCCGCGTGGTACCCGCGAGCGCGTCATGTTCGATATTTTCTGCTACACCGGCCTGCGTCGCGGTGACGCTGCCGCCCTCGGGAAGCAGCACGTCAAGAACGGCGTGATCAGCATCGATACCGAAAAAACGGGAACGCGGGTGACTATCCCGGTTCTTGATGTCTTGCAGAAAACACTCGACGCCGGCCCGGTCGGGGATCTGGCCTTCATCGCCAAAGCGAATGGAGACCCGCTGACAAAGGAAAGCGTCGGCAATGCGTTTCGGGATGCTTGCCGGACGGCTGGGATTCGGAAGTCTGCTCATGGCCTGCGGAAAGCCGCTGCCACCAGGGCAGCGAACAACGGCGCGACGGAGGCCCAGCTAGAGGCCATCTTTGGATGGGAGGGCGGCAAGATGGCTGCCCTTTACACCCGCACGGCGAACCGAGAGAAGCTGGCAACAGGCGCGATGAACACGCTGGAGAGAACGAAAACTGAAATCCTATTCCCTCACCTAAAGGAGGGTGAGGGATTTCAGACGAAAAGCTGAGTGATATCAAAGTCGATTTTTTGCGATGGTGGGGGAGGCAGGACTCGAACCTGCGAAGCCATGAGGCGGCTGATTTACAGTCAGCTCCCTTTGCCACTCGGGACACTCCCCCGCTCAACGTCATCGAGCCCTGCGGCCCAAAGCCTTTTCAGGCAATCAAGCCCTAAAAAGCCATCGATGAGGCTGAAAACCGCGGTCCCATAAATGGGCGTCCGGGTCGGCGCGTTTATGGGGACCGGCCATGGCAAAGTCAACCAAGGCGCGCGGCCAAATCGATGCGATCGTTTCGCGAAATTGCCATTCTTCGGAACCCATGACACAAGCCTCTCGATGACCGATCGCGACCATAAACGGCCCTTCCGCCGCAACCGGCCTCAAAATGCCGGAAAACCGTTGGCCGGCCGCCGCCGGCCGGCGTTTTCGAGGGA
>Ga0105237_10000633_pt1 | contig 49137 bp, 47 predicted proteins | sample KBSC24metaG_FD_81520 | JGI IMG/M metagenome (GOLD analysis project Ga0105237, IMG submission 81520) | Corn rhizosphere microbial communities from Kellogg Biological Station, Michigan, USA - KBS C2-4 metaG | ecosystem: Host-associated > Plants > Roots > Rhizosphere > Soil | place: Michigan, USA...
CCGGGTGTTTACGCTGTCATCCCTGTCCGACAGCGATCGCCTTCGCGGCCGACAGACAACCGCAGCCCGCAGGGCGATGATGCGCAAGTCATGATGACTCCGTCAATGCGCCCCGAAGGCCTGCTGCACCATTGTCGTTGCTGCCTCGCCGGCACCTTGCTCACCGGTTTGTGCACGGTCGCCGGCGCGCAGAGCAGCGACGCGGCACCACCCGCGGCCGATGCTTCAGAGGCTTCGAAGAGCTATGTCATCCCGGCGCTGGAGATCGTCGGCTTCGACCTGCTGCTGAGCAACTTCAATCGCCAGTTCAGCGGCAGCAGCGACTACGACGTGAGCCTGAAGTCGATCCGCAACAATCTCCGCGGGCCCTGGGTCACCGACAACGATCCGTTCAAGGTCAACCAGTTCGCGCATCCGTACCAGGGCTCGCTCTATCACGGCGCGGCGCGCTCGGCCGGGCTCGGCTACTGGACGGCCGCGGCCTACACCTTCGCCGGCAGCCTGTGGTGGGAGATCACCGGCGAGAAGACGCCGCCGGCGAAGAACGACCAGATCGCCAGCGGCATCGCCGGCAGCTTCTTCGGCGAGCCGCTGTTTCGCATGGCGCACCTGGTGCTGTCGAGCAAGGGCGACATGCCGAAGTTCTGGCGCGAAGTCAGCGCCGCGGTGATCTCGCCATCGCTGGGCTTCAACCGCTATGCCTTCGGCGAGCGCTTCAGCAACAGCTTCGACAGCCACGATCCGGAGTACTACAGTCACCTCAGCCTGGGGGCGGCTCGCGCCACCGAGGACCGCCCGGGCACCTCGTCGGACCTGAAGCGCGACCAGGTGCAGATCGACTTCGCGATCGACTACGGCCTGCCCGGCAAGCCCGGCTACAGCTACGACCGTCCGTTCGACTACTTCAACTTCCAGGTGGTGGCGAGCACGCCGCACGGCGTCGAGAGCCTGTCGACCCGCGGCCTGCTGATCGGCACAGACTATGCGATCGGCGCCAACTACCGCGGCATCTGGGGCCTCTACGGCCACTACGACTATCTCGCGCCGCAGATCTTCAACCTGTCGACCACGGCTTTGTCGCTCGGCAGCACCGCGCAGTGGTGGCTGTCGCAGGACCTCGCGCTGCAGGGCACCGGGCTGGTCGGCGTCGGCTATTCGGCCGCCAGCACCGCGCGCGGCGTGGCCAATGACCGCGACTATCACTACGGCATGGCGCCGCGTCTCGGTCTCGACCTGCGCTTCGTCGCCGGCAGCCGCGCCGCGCTGGACCTGAGCGCGGCGAAGTACTTCGTCGGCACCATCGCCAACCGCAATGCCGGGCGCGACGACATCACCCATGCGAGCGCGGCCTTCACCTGGCGGCTCGGCGGGCCGCATGCGATCGGCGTGAAGTACGACTGGTCGCAACGCAACGCGACCTATCCGGTGATCGGCGACCGTTCGCAATCGCGCGGCACGGTGGGCGTGTACTACAGCTTCCTGGGGTTGGATCGCTTCGGCACGGTGGATTGGCGCGAGGCGCCGAAAGAGTGAGAGCGCCGCCTGTTCAAATACACACACATCACGGTACACATAACCGGAGGCATGCCATGAGCACCGTCGTCAGCAGAGTTCTCATGAATGGCAACAGCCAGGCCGTCCGCATCCCGCACGAATTCCGGCTCGATGCCAATCGAGTGGAGATCAGTCGCAACGAGCACGGCGATCTGGTGATTCACCCCGTGCCCGCGGATCGAGGAGCGGCTCTGCTAGAAGCGCTCGACGGCTTCGATGACGAATTTGCCGCGTTGCTGGAAGAGGATCGGCAGGATCAGCCGCCTCCTTCCAGTTCACGAAACTGAAGGCCGCACCCCGATCGGCGCCAATGACCTCTGGATTGCCTGCCACGCCCTGGCAGAAGACGCCACGCTCATGACTCACGACACCCGCAAATTCGCGAGAGTCGTGGGCCTGCGCCTCGAAGACTGGGTCGATTGAAGACTCAGGCTCACTGCCGCGCCGACACCAGCACCGGCTCCGCCCGATAGGACTGCGGGAAGAGACTCTTCAGATTCTCGATCTTCGGCAGATCGAATCTCGCGATATAGCCCGAGTCCGGATGCAGCGTCGCGTAGTCCTGGTGATAGGCCTCGGCCGGATAAAAACCCTCCAGCGGCGCGATCTGCGTGACGATCTTGCCGCGGAAGACCTTGGCCGCATCGAGCTGCGCGACATAGTCTTCGGTCTGCTGCTTCTGGCTCGGCGAGGTGTAGAACACGGCCGAGCGGTACTGCGTGCCGGCGTCCGGACCTTGCCGGTTCAATTGAGTCGGGTCATGCACGACCGAGAAATAGATCTGCATCAACTGGCCATACGAGACCTGCCGCGGATCGAAGCTCACCTGCACCGATTCGGCATGCCCGGTACGGCCCGAGCCGACGATCTCGTACGAGGCAGTCTCCTTCTTGCCGCCGGCATACCCCGAGACGGCCTGCAGCACGCCCTTGGTGTGCTGGAACACGCCCTGCACGCCCCAGAAACAGCCGCCGGCGAAGACCACGACCTCCTGGCTCGCCGTGGCGCCGGCGGCTGCCGCAGCCGGCGGCGGGATCTTCGTGGCGGACTCGGCGGCGAGGCTGGTCGTGAACTGGAAACACGCGACGGCGAGCAGCAGCGCGCCGCCGAAGGCCAGGGACTTGCCGCCAACCGGAGCGGCACGCGAGGGAGAAACCGAAGTGCGGGGCGAGATCATGAAGCGGTCCTGAAGGTCGAATGCCGGTGAGTCGGCGATGGCAGGCGCGAACTTACAGAGGGCGTGAAGACGGCGTGCAGAGACGCCCTCACGCCCCACAGTCCCGCCAGGATGCTCCCGGCGAAAAGCCCTTGCTGCAGCAGCGGCAAGCGGTGTGCGTTCACAGGAAGACCGACGTCGCCGCCGGCAACAGCACGAACAGCGCCAGCGCGCGTGTCGCGGCACCGCGCGCCGGCCGAGCGGCAGCCGCTTGCGGATAACTGGTCAAACGACTAATAATCAGCCATGCCCCGCCCGTCGCGCAACATCGACCAGGCCCTGCTGCAAAGCGGCCGCGTGCTGTACGAGCAGCACGGCGCGGCGCTGCCGGTGCGCGCGCTCGCCGAGCATGCCGGCGCGAATCCCGGCATGTTCCACTACCACTTCAAGAGCAAGGACAACTTTCTGCGCGTGCTGCTGCAGCAGCTCTACGACGAGATGTACGCACAGCTCGTGGGCGTTGCGGCGCAGGCCGGCACGCCGCTCGAGCAGCTGCGCCATGCACTGCTGACGCTCGCGCGCTTCGTGCGCGACCACCCCCATCTGATCGGCCGGCTCTGGGCCGAGGCGGCGCAGGGCGAGCCGGTGGCGCGCGAGTTCATGCAGCGCAATGCACCGCGCCATTTGCGCGTGCTGCTGCAGTGCATGGAAGAAGCCGAGCGCGCCGGGCTGCTGCAGCCGATGCCCCCGCTGCAGCGGCTGCCCTTCGTGATGGGCGCCGTCGTCGCGCCGCTGATGATCGTGCCGCGGCTGCTCGAATGGGGCATCGCGCCGACGCCGGTGCGCCGGCACGCGCAGGCGCTGATGCTGTCGGATGCAGCGATCTCTGCGCGCATCGACCTGGCGCTGGATGCGCTGCGGGCGCGCACGCCACCGGCAGCGCCGCCGCGGCGCAAAAGGAGACCGGCCGATGCCTGACACCCCGCGACACAGCAGCCGGCATCGCGCGACGGCCTGCGCTCTCCACCGAGGCCGTCACCTGCCCGGGGCCGCGCCGCTGGCCGTGCTGGCGCTGCTGGTCGCCGGCTGCAGCGACAAGCCGCCGCCCGCCTGGTCCGGCTACGCCGAAGGCGACTACGTCTACGTCGCCTCACCGCTCGGCGGCACGCTGACGACTCTCTCGGTGCAGGCCGGCGACACGGTGGCGCGCGGTGCCGCGCTGTTCACGCTCGATGCCGAGGCCGAACTCGCCGCGCGCGACGAAGCCGGCGCGCGCCTCGCCGCGGCGCGCGCGCAGGCGGCCGATGCCGAGAAGGGCCGGCGCCAGGACGAGATCGCCGTCACCGAGGCGCAGATCGCGCAGGCGCGGGCCAAGGCCGCGCTCGCACGCAGCGACTTGGCGCGCCAGCAGCAACTCGTCGCGCAGGGTTTCGTCTCGCAGTCCCGTCTCGACGACGCACGCAGCACGCTCGCCCAGGCCGAGGCGCAGGTCGCCGAGCTGACGGCCTCGCGCCGCGTCGCCAGGCTGCCGGCGCGGGATGACGAGCGCGCCGCGGCCGACGCGCAGGCCCAGGCGGCCAGCGAGGCCTTGCGCCAGAACCGCTGGCGCATCGCGCAGACCGACCTGCGCGCACCGGCCGACGCGCGCGTCGCCGACACCTACTACCGCGCCGGCGAGTTCGTGGCCGCCGGCCAGCCGGTGCTGTCGCTGCTGCCCGACACAAACATCAAGGCGCGCTTCTTCGTGCCCGAGACGGAGGTCGGCGCGATCGCGGCGGGCCAGGCGGTGACCTTGCAGTGCGACGGCTGCGGCGCGCCGATCGCGGCGCGCATCACGCGCATCGCGACGCAGGCCGAATACACGCCGCCGGTCATCTATTCCAACGAGCAGCGCGCGCGGCTCGTGTTCATGGTCGAGGCCTATCCGGCGCCGCGCGACGCGGCGCGGCTGCGGCCGGGGCAGCCGCTGGACGTGCGGCGCGCAGCGGGCTGAAAGCAGCGCAGGGAGAACGGCGTGCCGACCGACGTGAATGCCGACAGCAGAACCGATGCTTGGGCCGTCGACGTGCGCGATCTGACCAAGCGCTACAACGGGCGCACTGTCGTCGATCACGTCGCGCTGCAAGTCAAGCGCGGCCACATCTGCGGCTTCCTCGGCCCCAACGGCAGCGGCAAGACGACGACGATCCGCATGCTCTGCGGCCTGCTGACGCCCGACGGCGGCGAGGGCCGCTGCCTCGATCTCGACTTCCGGCGCGATGCCGCGGCGATCAAGCGCCAGGTCGGCTACATGACGCAGAAGTTCGGCCTCTACGAAGACCTGTCGATCCGCGAGAACCTCGACTTCGTCGCGCGCCTGTTCGAACTGCCGCGCCGCGCCGAGGCGGTCGACCGTGCGCTCGATCGGCTCGGCCTGGTCGAGCGTCAGCAGCAGCTCGCCGGCGCGCTGTCGGGCGGCTGGAAGCAGCGGCTCGCGCTCGCCGCCTGCCTGATCCACGAGCCGCGACTCCTGCTGCTCGACGAGCCGACGGCCGGCGTCGACCCGAAGGCGCGGCGCGACTTCTGGGACGAGATCCACCGCCTCGCCGACGAGGGCATCACGACGCTGGTCTCGACGCATTACATGGACGAGGCGGCGCGCTGCCACGACCTGGTCTATATCGCCTACGGCCACGTGCTGGCGCGCGGCACCGAGCGCGAGATCATCGCGCAGGCGGGGCTGACCGTCTGGTCGATCGAAGGCGATGAACGGTTTGCCGCGCTCGTCGAACCGTTGAAGACCGCGCCCGGCGTGCTCAGCGTGGCCGCCTTCGGCAACACGGTGCACGTCGCCGGCAGCGACCCGGCACCGCTCGAAGCCGCGCTCGCGCCGCTGCGCCGCCGGCCGGGCCTGCGCATCGCGCCCAGCGAAGCCACGCTGGAAGACGTGTTCATCGGGCTGATCGGGCAGGCGCAGGACAACTTCGCGAACGGTGCGAACGCCGCGAAAGCGGCCGCGGCGAAGGCAGTGTGACGATGGCTAGCCGATTTTCGCTGCGCCGCGCCTTCGCGGTCTTCCTGAAGGAATTCCGCCAGATGATGCGCGACCGCCTGACCTTCGGCATGGCGGTCGGCGTGCCCATCCTGCAGCTCGTGCTGTTCGGCTACGCGATCAACACCGACCCGAAGGGCCTGCCGACCGTGCTCGTCGCGGCCGACAGCGGCCCGTTTGCGCGCAGCATCGTCGCGGCGCTGCAGAACACCGGCTATTTCCACATCATGCAAACCGCGCCGAACGAAGCCGCAGGCGATGCCTTGATCGCCGACGGCGACGCACAGTTCATGGTCGTCGTGCCGCCCGAGTTCTCGAAGCGCCTGGTGCGCGGCGAGATGCCGGCGCTGCTGGTCTCGGTCGACGCGACCGACCCGTCGGCCGCCGGCAACGCGATCGCGGCGCTGAACGGCGTCGCGAACCAGGCGCTGCAGCAGGACCTGGTCGGCCCGCTGCGCCGGCTGCAGGCCGGCCATCCGCCCTACGAGCTGCGCGTGCACCGCCGCTACAACCCGGAAGGACTCTCGCGCTACAACATCGTGCCGGGGCTGATCGGCACCATCCTGACGATGACGATGGTGATGCTGACTTCGCTCGCGATGACGCGCGAACGCGAACGCGGCACGATGGAGAACCTGCTCGCCACGCCGGTGCGGCCGGGCGAGGTGATGGCCGGCAAGATCCTGCCCTACGTGGTGATCGGCTACATCCAGCTCGGCGTGATCCTCGGCGCGGCCTGGGCGCTGTTCGAGGTGCCGATGGAGGGCAGCTTCGCGCTGCTGCTGGCGATGATCGGCGTCTTCATGCTCGCCAACCTGGCGGTCGGCTTCACCTTCTCGACCCTGGCGAAGAACCAGCTGCAGGCGATGCAGATGACGTTCTTCTTCTTCCTGCCGTCGATGCTGCTGTCGGGCTTCATGTTCCCGTTCCGCGGCATGCCGGTGTGGGCGCAGTACCTCGGCGAGGCGCTGCCGCTGACGCATTTCCTGCGCGTCGTGCGCGGCATCCTGCTGAAAGGCAACGGCCTCGTGCAGGTGCTGCCGGAGCTGTGGCCGATGCTGATCTTCCTGTTCATTGCGGGCTTCCTCGCGCTGAAGCGCTACCGGCTGACCCTCGATTGAGCAGCGCAGGCGTCCAACTTCGCGGCGGTGCCGAGGGCACTCGACCGAGCCCGCCGGCCGGCGCGAGGGCAGACATGACGTCAGCCGAGGCAGCCGCGCGCGTCGACCGGCCACAGCGCCTCGACCCGCCCCTGCTCCAGCCCGCCGCCGACGACGACGTAGTGGTCATGCAGGTTCACCGTCGGGTCGCAGTGGCCGGGCACCAGCCACACCGTCTCGCCCAGCACCGGCAGCGCGTCGCGGCCGGGCCGCAGCAGGCCATGTTCGTCACCGCCGTTGGCAAACACCAGATCGCGGCCCCACACCCGCGGCAAGCCGCTGTCGATCGCGTGCGACTTGTGGCCGGCGTCGACCACCGCATGCGCGATGCCGCGGCTGATCACCTGGCTCTTCACGAACAAGGCCTGTTCGAAAACGGGTGCATGCGGCGTCGCTTCGTTGTCGGCGTAGTCGCGGTCCATGAAGACGTAGCTGCCGGGCTGCAGCTCGCCGTAGAGGCCGCTTGCGCTTTCGAGCACGAAGCTGCCGGTGCCCGCGCCCGTCACCAGCGGGCAGCGGATGCCGGCCGCGGTGACCGAGGCCTGCGCGCTGCGGGCGAGCGTCACCGCATGATGGATCGCGGCCTTGCGCGCTTCGGCCGAGCGCAGATGCTGCGCCGCGCCGTGGTAGGCCTGCAGGCCGGCGAAGCGCAGCCCTTGCGACACCACCTGGTGCGCCAGCGCACCGGCCTGCGTGGCAGCGACGCCGCAGCGGCCCTGGCCGACATCGATCTCGACGAAGACATCGATGCTGCTGCCGGCCGCGCGCAGCGCTTCGGCCAGCGCCCGCACGCCGTACTCGCTGTCGACCGCGAGCGCCAGCCGGATGCGCCCGGCCAATGCCGCGACACGCGCCAGCTTCGCACGATCGATGATCTGGTTGCTGATGTAGATGTCGCCGATGCCCGCCGCCGCGAGCGCCTCGGCCTCGCCGAGCTTCTGCACGCAGACGCCGACCGCGCCGGCCGCGATCTGCAGCGCCGCGACCTGCGCGCTCTTGTGCGTCTTCGCATGCGGGCGCAGGCGCAGCCCGTGTTCGCGTGCATAGCCGGCCATCAGCGCGATGTTGCGCTGCATCGCGTCCTGGTCGATGACCAGCGCCGGCGTATCGATCGTGTCGACGCCGTCGCCGGCCCGTGCCGGAGCCGGCCTCATGACGGCCGCCCGGCCGGCGCGGCGCCGTCGGCTGCTTCGTCCAGCATGGCATCATCCAGATGCAGGCTGTCGCTCCAGCCGATCAGCGAAAAGCCGCCCGCGCTGTAGAGCAGGCGGTTGATGCTCGCATTGCCGAGCTGCCAGGTGCGCGGCGCGCGCAGGTCGATGTGCGCGGCGGCGCGGTAAAGGCAATCCAGCACGCCGCCGTGCGCCACCAGGCAGATCGTCTGGCCCGGGTGCGCCGCAGCCAGGCGCGTCGCGGTGCCGACGCAGCGCTCATAGAAGACCGGGATCGATTCGCCTCCGCCGGGCGAAAAATCCAGCTCGCGCTTGCGCCAGCGCAGCGATTGCTCCGGCCACAGCGTCTCGATCTCCTTGAAGGTGTAGCCCTCGAACGTGCCGAAGCCGCGCTCGCGCAGGCCGGTCTCGGCGATCACCGGCCGGTGGATGACGCGCGCGATCGCCAGCGCGGTCTCGTGGGCGCGCAACAGGTCGCTTGCATAGATCGCATCGACCGCTTCGTCGGCCACTGCAAAAGCCAGGCGCCGCGCCTGCCACAGGCCGGTTTCGTTCAGCGGGATGTCGAGCTGGCCCTGGATGCGCGTGGCGACGTTCCACGCGGTCTCACCGTGGCGGATGGCCAGGATGCGCGTCGGCTCGGCGTCCGGGCTCAAGCGCCCAGCCTCGGATTCAATGTGTAGACGCCGCTGAAGCTGGCTTCGGCCAGGATGTGGCCCTGCATCGCGGCACGCGCCTGCGGTGCGGTGAAGGCGCCGTCCACCGCCAGCCGCTCGACGTCGAGCGCATACAGCGTGAACACGTAGCGGTGCACGATGGCGTCGTTGAACGGCGGGAACGGACCGTCGTAGCCGTAGTAGTCGCCCGCCATGTCCCGGTTGCTGGCGAACCAGCCGACGTAGTCGTTCAAGCCCTGGCGCGCACCCTGCGGCGCGGCCGGTCCGGGCTTGCCGCGCGGCGTGAAGCCGCGGCTGAACTCGCCTTCGGCGAGGCTTTGCACGCTCTCCGGCAGATCGACCAGCACCCAGTGATAGAAGTCGACGCGCGGCAAGGTGGCCGGCACTTCACGGTCGGGCTGGTTCACGTCGTCGCCCTGGCTGGGCACGTCCGGGTCGTGGCAGATCAGCGCGAAGGACTGGGTCTCCGGCGGCACCTCGCTCCACGAGAGCTGCGGGTTCAGGTTGTCGGAGAAGGTCACGCCGGCACCGTCGCGACGGCCGGCGGCAAAACGCGAAGGGATGCGGGCGCCCTCTTCCCAACTGCTGCTCGTGAGCTTCATGGTCAGACTCCCCAGACGATCGGTTCGTTGGCGGCGTGTGCGCGCTTCATCATCTCGACCAGCGGCCAGGCGCGCTGGCGCAGGCTGACGCCGTCGCGCGGCGGCAGCTTCTCGCCGCTTTCCTTGGCCTTGGCTTCGGCCTCGGCGCGGGCCGCTTCGTCGGCCGCGATCGCGGCTTCGATCGCCCGCATCGCCGCCGGCATCGCATCGACTTCGAAGATGCCCTGCGGCGACGGCGGCCGGCCGACCGCGCGCAGCACCTCGTCGCCCGAAGGCCCCATCATGATCACGTCACCCGCTGCCTTGGACTTGAATTTGTAGATCATCGCGCGGTGCCTCCGAGTGGATCAGTCGTAGATGTACTCCCGGTTGAACGGGTACTCGGATTGTGCCCCGCGCATCGCACCCGCAGTCAGATCGCCGTTCGGCTTGCTCGCCAGCATCTGGTAGAGCGAGATCCAGCCATGTTCGAAGGACATCGCGCTGCCCGCCAGATAGAGCCGGTAGGCGCGCACCACCGACTCGCTGGTCAGGCTGCGCGCCGCCGGCAAGTTCGCTTCCAGCGCATCGGACCACGCCCACAGGGTGCGCGCGTAATGCGGGCGCAGGCTCTCGATGTCGTCGGCTTCGAGCCCGGCTTCGGCCATCACCTCGAGCACGTGCGAGATGTGCAGCAGCTCGCCACCCGGGAAGATGTAGCGCTCGATGAACTCGCCCATCCCGGCGCCGAGCTGCTCGTTGCGCGTGCCGCCGGCGGTGATGCCGTGGTTCAGCAGCAGGCCGCCCGGCCGCAGCAGGCGGTAGAGCTTGGCGAAATAGCGCGGCAGCTGCGCCAGGCCGACGTGTTCGAACATGCCGACCGAAGCGATCTTGTCGAAGGGCTCGGATTCCGGCAGCTCGCGGTAGTCGCGCAGCTCCATCGTCACCCGGTCGGCGAGACCGCGTTCCCGGATCAGCCTGTTGACGTGGGCATGCTGGTTCTTCGACAAGGTGATGCCGTGGCCGCGCACGCCGTAGTGCTCGGCCGCCCACAGCAGCAGGCCGCCCCAGCCGGCGCCGACGTCGAGGAAGCGCTCGCCGGGCGTCAGCCGCAGCTTGCGGCAGATGTGGTCCAGCTTGGCTTCCTGCGCCTGGGCCAGCGTCATCTCCGGCCTGCGGAAATACGCGCAGGAGTAGACGCGGCGCGGATCGAGCCAGAGTTCGTAGAACGCGTCGGAGACGTCGTAATGGAACTGGATCTGCTTGGCGTCGCTGTCGATCGCATGGCGCAGGCGCGAGCGGCCGCGGCGAACGATGCCGCGCCACCACTGGAGCGGCGGCGAGCGCGGGGTGCCGCGTGTCGGGTCCGCTTCCAGCATCTGCGCGGCAACGGCCATCAGGTCGCGCATCGAGCCTTCGACGTCGAGACGGCCCTCCACGTGATCCTGGGCCGTTCGACCCACTTGCCCGGTCACGAGATGCGCCAGGGGCGCCAGGTCTGCGAGCTTGATGGTGACCTTGGGTGCAGGGTGCCCGATGCGCCGGCCGCCAGGCAGCTCCAGCGCGAACGGGGTTTCCAACCCCTGCAGCTTTCGTTCGAGAATGCCTTCTACGCTGCTCATGGGGCAAACTGTAGTCAGCGGCCGGGCGCGATCCGCAACGCCTTGTAAAAACCCCTTGTCCCGTTCGGGTCCCGCGATGTCAAACCGCGTCACAACTCCGATGGACGAGAAGATCAAAATCCTTGCTGGAGAGGGCCGGTGCGAACAGGAAGCCCTGGTACTGGTCGCAGCCCGCGTCGCGTAGGAATTCGCGTTGGGAGTCGGTCTCGACCCCTTCGGCCACCACCTGCAGCTTGAGCGCGCGGCCGAGGTTGATGATCGCGATCGCGATGCCTTCATCGCTCTCGTCGCCGGGCAGTCCGCGCACGAAGCTGCGGTCGATCTTCAGCCGGCGGATCGGGAATCGCTTCAGATAGCCGAGACTCGAATAACCGGTGCCGAAGTCGTCGATCGCCAGTTGCACGCCCAGGTCCGCGAGCGCGCGCAGCCGCGCCAAGGCATCGGTCGCATCGACGAGCAGGATCGATTCGGTGATCTCCAGCTCGAGCAGCCGGCTCGGCAGCCCCGAGGCCAGCAGCGCCGCGGCGACGCGCTGCACGAAGTTGTGCTGCTGGAATTGCAGCGCCGAGACGTTGATCGACACCGGAAGCGAACGGTGTTCGGCATGCCATTTCGCGGCCTGGTTGACGGCCTGCGTCAGCACCCAGTCGCCGAGCGCGATGATGAAACCGCTCTCTTCCGCAACCGGGATGAACTCGCCCGGCGAGACTTCGCCGAGCTCCGGATGGCGCCAGCGCAGCAGGGCTTCGGCACCGATCACCTTGCCACTCGCGATGTCGATCTGCGGCTGGTAGTGCAGGCGGAACTGCCCGGCGTCGAGGCCCTGGCGCATCGCGTGGTCGAGGCGGATGCGGGCGCGCAGGTCCACGTCCTGGTGCGGCTGATGGAAGCGGTAGCTGGCGCGGCCGGTGGTCTTGACGCGCACCATCGCGCTGCCGGCGTGTTTCAGCAGTTCGTCCATCGAGTCGCCATCGCCCGGGTGAAGCGCGATGCCGACGCTGCAGGTCACGGTGAAGCTCATGCCGTCGATCGAGAACGGCCGCTGCATCGCGGTGATGACGCGGCGCGCGGCGGCTTCGGCGCCGCGCGTGTCGGCGCCGTGCGCGAGCAAGGCGAACTGGTCGCCGCCCAGGCGCGCCACGGTATCGACGCCGCGCAGGCAGCCTTTCAGGCGCTCGGCGACCTCGATCAGCACCCGGTCGCCGAAGAGCTGGCCGAAGGTGTCGTTCAGGTGCTTGAAGCGGTCGAGATCGACGATCAGCGTGGCGAACGGCAGGGCATCGCGCCGCGCGATCGCGAGCGCGTATTCGAAGCGGTTGCCGAGCAGCAGGCGGTTCGGCAGGCCGGTCAGCGGATCGGTGTGCGCCAGCTCCTCGATGCGCCGGCTCGCGGCCAAACGCTCGCTGATGTCGCGGAACGAATACACCCGCCCGACCGGGCGCCCGCGGTTGTACTGCGGCAGGGTCACGCGCTCGAGCACCTGGCCGGAGTGCAGCGCGATCACGTCGCTCGCCTGCATCAGCGTGGCTTCTTCGATCACAGCGAGGCGCTGCACGTAGGCATCGCCATCGCTGACGCTGCGGCGCATCCAGCGCTGCACCGCGGCATCGTCGCGCTCGGTCAGCAGATGGTCGGGCAGGCCCCACAGCGTCGCGAAGCGCTGGTTGAAGGCGCGGATGCCGCCGGCAAGGTCGGTGACGAGGATGCCGTCGGCAGTGGATTCCAAGGTCGCGCGCAGATCGGCGAGCAAGGCCTCGCGTTCGTCTTCCATGCGCCGGCGCTCGCTGCGGTCCTGCAGCGCGACCAGGTACATCGTCACCGAGCTGCCGTCACGCGTCTGCACGTGCACCGCAGTGACACGCCGGGTCACCGGCACGAGCATGCCGCCCGAATGACGCACGAAGGTATCGGAGAGGATCGGGTCGGCGATGCCGGCGGCGACCTCGCTCCAGAACAGCAGGTCTTCCGGCGTCGCGGCGAGCGCGGCAACGTCATGGCCGCGCAGGCTTTCGCTCGGCTGCCCGACCAGCACGCCGGCCGCGGCATTGGCGCGCACCACGCTCAGGCTTTCGGCATCGACCAGCCAGACGGCTTCGGTCAAGGCGTCGATTACCGCGGCCAGGCCGCCGAGTTCGTCGAACGGCGTGGCCTCGTCGCCGAGCGGCGCCAGATCGCGTCTCACGCGGCAATCTCGGTCGGTTCCAGTTCGCGGGCGGGCTCGAAGAAATAGACGACACGCGGCCGCGGCGACAGGTAGTCGAGCGCTTCCCGCGGCAGCTGCAGCGGCTTGACCGAACGGCGGATGCCGAGCGCGGGGGATTTTTCGAGATCGAGCAGCAGCGCCTCGTCGCGCGGCACGCGCGGGTCGTGCACCAGCACGCGCGGCTTCAGCGGGCGGCTGGAGTTGACGGAGGTGACGAGCGCATAGCGGTCATCCGTCAGCTGGACTGCGGAGCCCGGCGGGTAGACGCCCATCATCTTGATGAAGGCGCCCATGATCGCGGTGTCGTATTTGTTCTTGCCCTGCGCGAACAGCAGCGACAGCGACTCGTGCGGCGTCAGCGCCTTCGACGGCAAGCCCGGGTTGCAGAGGTTGTCGTAGCGGTTGACCAACGCGACGATGCGTGCCGCCATCGACATGCGGTCGCTGTTCAACCGCATCGGAAAGCCGGTGCCGTCGGTGTGTTCGTGGTGCTGCGCGATGACCAGCAAGGCGCCCGGGGCGAGGCCCATCTTGCGGCCGGCGCTGACGCCGTGCGCGACATGCTCCTGGTAGAACTGGACCTCGGCGGCGGTGAAATGGTCGTCGCGGAAGCGCACCCGATCGGGCAGGTCGAGCTTGCCCACGTCGTGCAGCAAGGCGCCGACGCCGAGGTCGAGCAGGTCTTCCTCCGCCAGGCCGAAGACGCGGCCCATCAGCAGCGAGATCACGGTGACGTTCAGCGCATGCATCGAAGCCTTGTCGCCGGCGTTCTCGCCGATCAGGCGGATCGCCATGTCGCCATCGCCGGTCATCTTCTTCAACAGGGTGCCGGCCAGCGCTTCGGTCTGCAGGCGCGCCTGCTGCGGCACGGTGGCGACCATCTCCAAGGCACGCTTGAACTCGCGCGAGGCTTCGCCGAGCTGGCTTTCGCACTGGCGCTGTGCTTCACGCTGGGCGGTCAGCGCACGCTTGCGCTGGCGGCGCGCCACGGCTTCGGCGGTCTCGATCCCGCTGACTTCCGCCAGGCCTTCGGCGGGCGGCAGCGAGGCCTGGCCGAGGCGTTCGCTGGCTCCAGGCAGATGCGCCGCGACCACGTCGCCGGCGCTTTTTTCCGGCGACCAGCGCAGCCGCTGCAGCCCGAGCGTGCGGATCGTGTCGATCTGTTCGAGCCCGGTCAGGCGAAAGCTGCTGAGCGGGAAAGGATGCGCCATCCAGCCGAGTTCGAGATGCACGTACATCCCGAGCTTCAGATCCTTGACGTCGACATAGGGGCCGGTGGCTGTTTCTTTCATGGGGCACTCGTCCGCCGTATGAGCGGCACTGCCGGACTTTTCGGCAGGCGGCGCGCGGACTTGAACCGGCCGCGCGGCCGCTGCCACGCACCGATCGCCGGGGAATCAGACGCCGGCCAGCGCGCGGCCGCCCGACTAGCGCTGAATCCGTGTGGAAAGCACGATCGCCGAGGTCGTGCGCTCGACGCCGTCGAGCGCACCGATGTGGTCGATCAGCCGGTCCAGCTCGCCGATCGAGCGTGCCGCGACGATCGCGATCAGGTCGAACGGGCCGCTGACGGAATGCAGGGTGCGCACTTCGGGAATGCGCTTCAGGTCGGCCTCGATGCCGGCCGCCTGGCGCGGCGCGACGGTGATCATCACGTGGGCGCGCACCAGCGCGGCCTCCAGCGCATCCGGCACGACCACGGTGTAACCCGCAATGACGTGCTGGCGCTCCAGCCGCTCGATGCGGCTTTGCACCGTGGTGCGCGAGAGCTTCAGCCGGCGTGCCAGCCCCGCCACCGGCGCACGCGCGTTCTCGCGCAGCGCCTGCAGCAGCGCGAGGTCGACATCATCGAGGACAGTCTTGATCATTCTGCGCAATCTTGGTCGGCACTCTGCTGATATTAGGGCGTCATTTCGTCTTTGTGTCGGCTGCGTTTTGCGCAGGGCGATTTCACAATCGATGAGCGGCGCCGTCGCGCCGGCAAGGAGCAGGCATGCACAAGGTCCTCGTCGTGGGCGCCGGCAAGATCGGCGCGGTGGTGGCGCAACTGCTGGCCCGGGCGCCCGATCTGCCGCCGGCCGGCGCTTATCGCGTGACCTTGGTGGACCGCAGCGCGGCGCTGCTGGAGGCGGCCGCGGCCGAGGCCGGGCCTCTCTCGGCTGACGTGCCGCGGCTCGTCTGCCGGCAGCTCGACATCGGCGATCCGCTCGCGTTGCGCGAGGCCTTGCGCGGCCACTTCGCGGTGCTGTGCGCGGCGCCCTGGCACCTGACGCTGCCGGTCGCCGAAGCGGCGCTGGACACCGGCGTGCACTATCTGGACCTGACCGAAGACGTGGCGACGACGCGCCGCATCCGCGAGCTGGCGCAGGGCGCGGGCAGCGCCTTCATCCCGCAGTGCGGCCTGGCGCCGGGTTTCATCTCGATCGTCGCGGCCGACCTGGCGCGCCGCTTCGACGCGCTCGACAGCGTGCGCATGCGTGTCGGCGCCCTGCCCGCCTACCCGAGCAACGCGCTGAACTACAACCTGACCTGGAGTACCGAGGGCGTCATCAACGAATACTGCGAGCCCTGCGAAGCGATCGTCGACGGCCAGCGCCGCGAGGTCCCGGCGCTGGAAGAGCGGGAGGAGTTCTCGCTCGACGGCGTGCTGTACGAAGCCTTCAACACCTCGGGGGGGCTCGGCACCCTGTGCGAGACCCTGGCCGGCAAGGTGCGCAACCTGAACTACCGCACGATCCGCTACCCCGGCCATGCGGCGATCATGAAGGCGCTGCTGCACGACCTGCGGCTGCGCGACCGGCGCGACCTGCTGAAAGACATCCTCGAACGCGCGCTGCCGGCCACCTTGCAGGACGTGGTGATCGTCTTCGTCACCGTCAGCGGCCTGCGCGATGGCCGCTTGCTGCAGGAGACCTATGCGCACAAGATCTACAGCCGCGTGCTGGCCGGCCGCATGCGCAGCGCGATCCAGATCACGACGGCATCGAGCCTGTGCACGATGCTCGACCTGCTCGCCGCCTCGCACGACGCGGCGCCGGGCACGGGCGCGCTGCCGCTCTCGGGCTTCGTGCGTCAGGAAGACGTGCCGCTGGCCGCCTTCCTCGGCAACCGCTTCGGCCAGGTGTTCGCGCTCGAAGAGCAGCTGCACGCGGCCTGAAGGATTCAGCTGCCATCAGCCACACCATTGCGGCGAACAACAGCGTGGACCAGCGCAAGGCACGGCGCCGCGCTCAGCCTCAGCCCGGGCTGCCGCCGATGCGCCGCAGCGCCCGGCTCATCGCCGCCACCGCCTCGGCCACCTGTTCGCTGCTGATGATCAGCGGCGGCGCGAGGCGCACCACGGTGTCGTGCGTGTCCTTGGTCAGCACGCCTTCCTGCATCAAGGCTTCGCAGACGGCGCGCGCGCTCGCGAAGCCCGGATCGATCTCGACGCCGATCAGCAACCCGCGCCCGCGCACCTCGGCGATCGCCGGATGCGCCAGCGCACGCAGCCCCGTCATCAGTTCGCCGCCACGCGCGCGCGCCCGCTCGGCCAGCCGCTCGTCGGCCAGCAGTTTCAGCGAGGCCTCGCCCACCGCGGCCGCGAGGGGGTTGCCACCGAAGGTGCTGCCGTGATCGCCCGGCGTGAACAAGGCCATCACGTCGGCGCGTGCAAGAAAGGCGCTGACCGGCAGCAGGCCGCCGCCCAGCGCCTTGCCGAGTATCAGCCCGTCCGGGCGGATGCCCTCGTGATCGCAGGCCAGAAGCTCGCCGGTGCGGCCGAGGCCGGTCTGCACCTCGTCGCAGATCAGCAGCACGCCGCGACGGCTACAGATCTCGCGCACCGCGCGCAGATAGCCTTCGGGCGGCACGACGATGCCGGCCTCGCCCTGGATCGGCTCGACGATGAAGGCCGCGGTGTGCGGCGTGATCGCCGCTTCCAGCGCGGCGGCGTCGCCGAAGGGCACGCTGTGGAAGCCGGGCGCGAACGGACCGAAGCCGTCGCGGTACTGCGCCTCGCTGGAGAAGCCGACGATGGTCGTGGTGCGGCCGGCGAAATTGCCTTCGGCGACGATGATGTGCGCCAGGCCTTCGGGCACGTTCTTCACCTTGTAGGCCCACTTGCGCGCCGCCTTGATCGCGGTCTCGACCGCCTCGGCGCCGGAGTTCATCGGCAGCGCGCGATCCATGCCGGTCATCGTGCAAAGCCGCTGCAGGAAGGGACCGAGCCGGTCGGTGTGGAAGGCGCGCGAGGTCACGGCCAGCCGCGCGGCCTGCTCGCTGAGCGCCCGCACCAGCAGCGGATGGCCGTGGCCGAAGCTGACCGCCGAATACGCCGACATCATGTCCAGGTAGCGGCGGCCCTGCAGGTCCCACAGCAGCACGCCTTCGCCGCGCGTCAGCACCACCGGCAGCGGGTGGTAGTTGCGCGCACCGTAGCGCGCTTCGAGTTCGATCGCGCCGGCCGTGGATGCGGCCTGGTCGAGGGTCATGGTCGAGTCCTTCCTGGGTGCTTTGCGCATGAGTCTATGCAATCGGATGCGATGGCCGATACTGTTGCTTCTTGGAGAAGGACGATCCTCATGATCCTGGAATTTGCCGACATTCGCATCGCCCCGGGCAAGAACGCCGAGTTCGACGCCGCCATCCAGCACGGCATCGAGACGGTGATCTCGAAGGCCACCGGCTTCATCGGCTACCAGGTGCACAAGGGCATCGAATCGCCCGAACGCTACCTGCTGCAGATCCGTTGGCAGACGCTCGAGAACCACACTGTCGACTTCCGCGAGTCGCCCGCGTTCGCGCAATGGCGCGCGATCGTCGGGCCGTTCTTCGCCAGCCCGCCGCAGGTCGAGCACTACACCTTGGTCGCGACGGACACCTAGAAAGATAAGCCCCCCGACCACGGAGTACCGTGGCCGACCCCCCGCGGAGGTCGCCGGCCGCTCCGGAACGGCCGCGCGCTGGCCGGCGGTCACCAGACCTTGCAGCGCTTCTCCGGCACCATCGGCTGGCCGGGACGGCAGGCGAAGGCCTTCTGGAATTCCGGCAGGTTCATCAGCGGCCCGTTCACCCGGTAGCGGCCGGGAGAGTGCGAATCGGTCAGCGCCTGGGCGCGCTGGTTCTCCGGACGGCTGTTCTCGCAGGCCCACTGCGCATAGCCGACGAAGAAGCGCTGCTCGGGCGTGAAGCCTTCACGCAGCTCCGGCTTCTGCCCCAGCGTCTGCGCCTTCCAGGCCGCGAAGGCGAGCACCAGCCCGCCGAGATCGGCCACGTCCTCGCCCTCGGTCAGGCGGCTGTTGATCTTGATGTCGTCGATCACGGTGTACTGCGCGAACTGATCCACCACGCATTGCGCCCGGGTGTTGAAGTTCGCCTCGTCCTGCTTCGTCCACCAGTTCCTCAGGTTGCCGTGGGGATCGAACTGGCGTCCTTCGTCATCGAAGGCATGCGTCAGCTCATGGCCGATCGTGCCGCCGGTGTTGCCGTAGTTGCTGGCATCGTCCATCTTCGGGTCGTACAGCGGCGGCTGCAGCACGCCGGCGGGGAAGTTGATGTCGTTCATCTGCGGGCTGTAGTAGGCGTTGACCGTCGGCGGCGTCATGCCCCAGTCGCCGCGATCCAGCGGCTTGCCGATCTTCTGCAGCTGGCGGCGGGACTCGAAGATCGTCGTGCGCTCGACGTTTGCGACCAGGTCCTCGCGGCTGATCGCGATCGAGCGGTAGTCTCGCCAGGTGTCCGGATAGCCGATCTTGTTGACGATCGCATGCAGCTTGTCGAGCGCATGGCGTCGGGTGGCGGGGCTCATCCAGTCGAGCCGGTTCAGTTCGTCGCGCATCGCGGCCTCGATCTGTTGCGTCATGCGACGCGTCGCCCTCTTCATGTCCGGGCTGAAGGCGCGCTCGACGAACTCGCGCCCCAGCGCATCGCCGAGCTGCGCATCGACCAGCGCGACGCAGCGCTTCCGGCGCGGCCTGAGCTGCGGCACGCCGAGCAGGGCCTGCTTGAAGAACGAGAAGTCCTCTTCGACGAAGGCCTTCGACAGCAGCGGCGCAGTCGCATGGGCCACGTGCCAGCGCAGGTAGCTCTTGATCTCGTCCAGGCTGCGTGTCTGCAGCTGCTGCTGCAGCGCGCGGTAGAACGCAGGCTCGGTGACGTTGAAGCGGCCCTGCTCCGGCAGCCCTGAAGCCTTCAGGTAGGCGCGCCAGTCGAAGTCCGGCGTCAGCGCCTGCAGCTGCCGGGCACTCATCTTGTGGAAGAGCTGGTACGGATCGCGCTGCTCGAGCTGCGTCAGCGAGGCCGTTGCGAGCGCGGTCTCGATCGCCATCACGCCATCGGCCTGGCTCGCGGCGGACTCTCCGGGCTCGCCGAGCAGCACGAACATGCGGCGCACATGCTCGCGATAACGCTCGCGCAACGCGATCGAACGTTGATCGGTCTTCACGTAATAGTCCCGGTCCGGCATGCCGAGGCCGCCGGCGCGCGCGAAGGCGATGACGCGCGACGAGTTGGCATAGTCCTGGTCCGCGCCGAAGCTGAAGAACAGGCCTTCGTCGCCGGTCGCCAGATGCAGCCTCGCCAGCACCGCCGGCAGCTCGCGTTTCGAGCGCATCGCGTCGATCATCGCCAGCGTGCGCTGCAGCGGCTCGGCGCCGCGCTGCTCGATCGCGGCCTCATCCATGCAGGCGCCGAAGAAGTCGCCGATCTTCTGCTGGCTGTCCGTCCTGCCGGTCGAGCGCTCGGACAGTTCCTGCAGGATGCCCCACAAGAAGCGCCGGTTGTCTTCCTGCAGCTTGCCGTACACGCTCCAGCTCGATTGATCGGCCGGGATCGGATTCTTCTGCATCCAGCCGCCGCAGGCGAATTGATAGAAGTCGACGCAGGCGTCCGCGCTCCTGTCCAGCGCGCTGGTATCCAGTCCGGGGGTGTACGGCAGGGCGGCGAGCGGCGCATCGCCGGAATCGGTCTGCGCCTGCAGCGGCGCGGCCGGCGCGAGCGCCAGCCAGAGCAACAGGCACAGCGGGGCGAAGCAGCGATGAAACGGAGTCATGGATCGCATTCGGGGTTGACGCGCATGCGGCGTGCAGAGGGCCGGACTATATTGGCCGGAGGGCTCGCGCCAGGGCATACCATCGCAGCCCCGCATCAACGACAGGACAAGACCAGTGTTGCGTACATGGCTGCCCATCCTGGCCCTCGCCGGCGCCGCCGGCGTGACCGCATGGGCGACGGATTTCGTGACCTTGCAAGGCGAATCCACCGTCTACACGGTCGATTGCCGGCAAGGCCAGTGGCAGGGCAACCGCTGCACCGGCTCGCTCGTCCCGGGGCACCGCTACCGCTTCCGCGCGCTGAAGGTGCATCGCGAGGTGCTGTACTGGATCGTCGCCTTCCCCGAACCCTCCAGCCGCTATGTCGACTGCACGATCGAGGACGGCCGCAACTGGACCTGCCCGCCGAATCGCCAGCCATCGAAGACGATCACCTTCGGCATGTCCCGCGGTGAGCCGGTGACGGATCGCTCGGACTCGCCGCTGCCCTTCCACGCGGTGCACAAGCTGCGCTGGCTGTTGCTGAAGGCCGGCCTGCCGGCGGGGAAGACGGCCGACAGTTCCGACGCATAGCAGACGGAGTCGACAGCATGGTGAAACCCGTCATGAACCTGGACGATGTCGACTTCGACGACGTGGAAGAGAACGGTCTCTACACCTCGAGCCGGGCCCAGATCAGCGATCTCATCGGTGCCAGGAAGCTGGGCTACAACCTGACGGTGCTGCCGCCCGGCAAGATCCAGTGCCCGTTCCATTGCCACCACGGCGAGGAAGAAATGTTCTTCATCCTCGAAGGCGAAGGCGAGCTCCGGTTCGGCGACCAGCGCTATCCCATCCGCCGGCACGACGTGATCGCCTGCCCCGCCGGCGGCCCCGAAGTGGCGCACCAGATCATCAACACCGGCACGACGACGATGCGCTACTTGGCCTTGTCGAACGTGGTCGATGTCGAGACGTGCGAGTACCCGGACTCGCAGAAGATCCTCGTCGTGGCCGGACAGCGCGGCGAACGAAGTCTGCGCAAGATGTTTCGCGCCGAGAACACGGTCGACTATTACGACCGGGAGAAAAACGAGGAGTAGCGGCCGCCGCCAGCGGCACTAAATCCCGCTCTCGCGGCCCCGCTCCCGCTCCGCGCCGCCAAGCTCCCTCAGCGCCGCAGCCACCCTCGACAGAGCCGGCATCAGCTCCGTCCAGGCCCTTTTCTCCATCCCGCGCGGCGGCCGCGATGCCCGTGCGGCGCGCCGCTCCAGCGTGTCGCCCTTGCAGGCGAAGACCACGCTGTTGCTGTGCTCGCCATCATCGACGACGAGCATCGAGCCGCCGAAGCTGCGCCGGATGCGCTCCATCTGGCTGGCGCACTGCAGATGCCCGCTGTGCAGGTTCACGACCAGGATGCCGCCCGGCTGCAGCACGTCGAGGCAGTCGTCGTAGAAATGCTGCGAGCCGAGCGCGGCCGGCTGGCCGTGGATGTCGAAGCCATCGACCAGCAGGACCTCGAAGCGCTTCGGGCTGTAGCGCACGAAGTGCGCGCCATCGCCCTCGATCACCTGGAAACGCGGGCCGTCCGGCGGCACCTGGAACTCGTCGCGCAGCGCGATCACATGCGGGTTGATCTCGACCACGTCGATCGCGGCGGCCGGCAGTTGCCGGAAGCAGAACTTCGCCAGCGAGCCACCGCCCAGGCCGATCATCGCGAGCCGCGCCGGCCGCGGCTCGAACAACAGGAAGCCCATCATCGTGCGCGTGTACTCGAGGTCCAGCGCATCGGGCTGCAGCAGCTGCATGCGGCTTTGCGTGTCGCTGAACGAGAAGTACAGCGCCTTCGAAGTCAGCGTCTCGCAGATGAAGGGTTTGGCGTGATCCGCATCGTCGCGGCGATCGGGCATGGGCGTGCGGTCGAGGGTCAAGGGGCCTCGATGCTACCGGTCGGTAGCAGCATGTCGCGCCGCCCCGGCGACCCGGGGGCCGGCACACGTCGGTTCTTCAGGCCGGCTTCGCCCATCCGCCGACCGGCGCAGCGCGCAGCCGGCGCACCTGCAGCACCGCGCCGACGATGAAGATCAGCAGGAACAGGCCGACCAGCTTCTGCAGCGCCGGATCGTCCGGGCTCGAAAACAGCGGCGCGCCGACGGGCAGGCGCGTGCCGGTCTCGGTCGCCGCCGGCACCATGTGGAAGAAGAAGGTCAGCGAATAACCGACCGTGACGATGTACTTCGACAGCTTGCCGAACAACTGCGTGCGATCGGCGACTGCTGCCAGCGCCAGCACCAGCAAGGTCAGCACGCCGAGCGCATGCGGCTTGCCGAAGCCGCCGTGCTGGAAGATGCCGAAGCCGGTCAGGCAGGTCAGCACCGTGGCCCACAGATAGATCTGGCCGAGGCCGTTGCGCGGCGAGATTTCCTTGTCGCGCACGAAGGCGATCAGCCCCGCGGCGACGGCGACCAGGCTGATGGCAGTGTGCACGGCACCGAGCGGCGTCAGTCCGAACATGGCGTTCTCCTTCGAAGGGGTTGGCGGAGGCTGGCGTTCGACGATGCTTCGTCAGGCCATCTGAGCGGCCTGCGGCGTGGGCCGCACACGGCGCACCGGCGGCGGGCGCGTGGTGTCGACGACCGAGGCAGGCAGCCGTTTGCGGCCGATCGGCTGCGCATCATCGTCGCGCAGCGCGGCCCCGCGCAGCAGCCCTCGCTGCGCCGCCAGCGCCACCGCCTGCGTTCGAGTACCCACGCCGAGCTTGCCGAAGATCGACTTGGCATGCGCCTTGACCGTGCCGAGCGCGATGCCGAGCCGCCCGGCGATCAGCTTGTTGCTGCAGCCCTGCACCATCAGCAGCAGCACGTCGCTCTCGCGCTGCGTCAGCGGCTCGTGCGTCAGGCTCTCGGCCATCCGGCTGGCGACGCCGGCGCACAGATAGCGCGAGCCGCGGCTCAGCAAGTCGACGCTCGCCAGCAGTTCGCCCAGCTCGCAGTCCATCAGCAGGTAGCCGTGCACGCCGGCCTTGATCGCGGCGCAGACATCGGACTCCCGATCCGATTCACTGACCACCAGGATGCGCGGCGCGGCCTCGGCACGTTCGAGGCGCGCGGTGCGCAGTTCGCCGAGCCAGCGCAGCGCACGTTCGTGATCGGCCAGCACGACATCGAACATGCCCGGCGGCGGGCTGACGCGCGACCAGGCGAGCGCCGCATGGCCTGCCGTCACGTCGAACCGATCGCACTCGCCGAGCGCCGCCGCAAGCCCCGCGGCGACGAGCGGCAGCCGATGCGCGACGAGCACGCTCACCCGATCCAGACCCAGCTCGTTCATTCCAATCTCCTGACGCCCGATGGCGCGCCGTCGTCAGGGCATTCTGGAAACCGCCGAAGACGCCACGGTGTCGCGGACGGCGCGCAGCATGTCAAATGACGTCATCGAGTCGCGCATGAAACATCGAACTCAACCGCGCACCACGTCGACCGCGGCGTTGAAGACGTAGCCGGCGCCGCGCTCGGTCGTGATCAGCTGCGGCTGCTTCGCATCGGCTTCGAGCTTGCGCCGCAGCCGCCCGACCTGCACGTCGATCGAGCGGTCGTAGACCTCGGCGTTGTGCAGGCGCGAGAGATCGAGCAGCGCCTCGCGCGTCAGCACCCGCTGCGGCGCCGAGAGAAAGGCGACCAGCAGGTTGAACTCGGTATTGGAGATGCCGACCGCGGCGCCCATCGGCGAGAGCAGCTTGCGCAGCCTCACGTTCAGCTCCCAGCCGGCGAAGCGGTAGGCGCGGATCTTCGCCAGGCTCGCCGCCACCGTCTCGCGCATGCGCGCGCGGCGCAGCAGCGCGCGGGTGCGTGCCAGCAGCTCGCGTGGCGAGAACGGCTTGGTCAGGTAGTCGTCGGCGCCGAGTTCGAGGCCCATCACGCGGTCCGCCTCCTCCTTGCGGCCGGTCAGGATGATGATCGGCAGATCGGAGCCCTCGCGCAGCCGGCGCGCGATCTGCATGCCGTCCTCGCCGGGCAGGCGCAGGTCGAGCACCAGCAGGTCGATGCTCTCGCGCGCCAGCACCTCGTCCATCTCGCGGCCGGTGGCCACGGCGGTGACGCGCATGTCGTTGTCGCCCAGATAGTCGATGATCATCTGGCGCAGCGAAGGGTCGTCATCGACCGCGAGCACATGGGCGGCGATCGTCGATTCGGTATGGAGCACGGGCGATCTCGGTTGGCTGGACGGGTTGGAGCGGTGGACCCGGACTGCGGTCGTGACGGCCTCTCCCCTGGCTGTAGCAAATTATGGTCCGCCGCCCGCGGCGCGGCATCGATCGGCGCGCTCTCCGCCCCGGCGCTTCAGCCCGCGGCAAAGAGCCGCAGCAGGCTCGCCGCCAGCGCCTGGGCCGACAGGGGCTTCTTCAGCACCTCGTCCGCACCGGCCTCGCGCGCTTCGGCAACGACGCCGTCGCCCAGATAGCCGCTGACGACGAGGATCGGGATCTCCGGCCGCGCCGAGCGCAGCTCGCGCACCAGGGCCGCACCCGAGAGGCCGGGCATGCGCTCGTCGCTGATCACCGCATCGAAGCGCCGCGGCGCGCTGCGGAAGGCCGCCAGCGCCGCGAGCGGCGACTGGAAACCGACCGGCCGGTAGCCGAGATCCTGCAAGGTCTCGCTCATCAGCGTGACCAGGGCCGGCTCGTCATCGACCACCAGCACGCACTGGCCCGCGCCGCGCGGCAGGGCGGCGGCATCCCGGCCGCATTCGTCCGAGGCCTCGCCGGCGCGCGGCAGATAGACGCTGAACGTGCTGCCGGCGCCCGCCGCGCTGGCCACCTCGACCGCGCCGCCGACCTCGCTGACGATGCCGTGCACCAGCGACAGGCCGAGTCCGCTGCCGACACCCGGCTCCTTGGTGGTGACGAAGGGCTCGAAGATGCGGTCGATGATGTCGGCGGCGATGCCGCTGCCGCTGTCGCCGACCTCCAGCACCAGGTAGTCGCCGGCCTCCAAGGTGCCGGTGGTCAGCGCGCGGGGCGCTGCGAGGCGCAATTCGGCCAGCGAGACGCGCAGCGTGCCGCCCGAGGGCATGGCCTGGATCGCATTCGTCAGCAGGTTCATCACCACCTGGTGCAGCTGCGTCGCGTCGCCGAGCACGGCCGACCGCCCGGCTTCGAGCCGCGTCTCGATATGGATGCCGGCCGGCAAGGTCGCTTCGATCAGGTCGAGCGCCTCGCGCACCACGCTCTCGACCGGCACCGGCAGCCTTTCGCCGATGCCGCTGCGGCTGAACGCGAGGATGCGCTCGACCAGCGAACGCCCGCGTTCGCCGGCGACCATGATGCTGTCCAGGTCACGGCGCAGCCGGGTGCCGGGCCGGGCATCGCGCTGCGCCATCTCGCCGTAGCCGAGGATGGCAGCGAGGATGTTGTTGAAGTCGTGCGCGATGCCGCCGGCCAGGATGCCGGTCGCCTCCAGCCGCTGCGCGCGCAGCAAGGCGGTCTCGGCGCGGCGGCGCGCATCGACGTCGCTGACCGAACCGGCCATGCGGGTCGGCCGGCCCTGGGCATCGCGCAGGCAGGTGCCGCGCACGCGCACCCAGCGATAGTGGCCGTCGGGGTGCAGCACGCGCCATTCGCCGTCGTAGGCCGCGCCGCCGGCGAGATCGTCCTCGACCAGCTCGACCTGGCGCTGCACGTCCTCCGGGTGCACCTTGATGAGCGCACGCCACTCGGCGCGCGGCCGCAACGTCGTGCCGGGCTCGAGGCCATAGAGGCGCTGCGCGCGTTCGGAGAGGAACATCTGCTGGCTGGCGATGTCCCAGTCCCAGATGCCGTCCGACGAACCGGCGACGGCGAGCGCAAAGCGCTCCTCCGATTCGCGCAGCGCGGCCTCGGCGCGGCGCTGCTGGGTCACGTCGCGCACCGAGCCGGTCCAGCGCGTGACGGCGCCGGACGCGTCGCGCAAGCACAGGCCGTTCAGCCGCACCCAGCGCAGTTGGCCGTCGAGCAGCATGCGCAGGCTCATCTCGAAACGTGCGGTGCGACCGGCGAAATGCTCGTCCACGGCGCGCTGCCAGCGCGGCCGGTCTTCCGGATGGAAGGGGAAGCGGGCGAGGAAATCATCACGCCCGGCGAAGCGGGTCTCGGGCGGGAAGCCGTAGATCTCGAGCATGCGCGGCGAGGCATAGAACTCGTCGCCCTCGACGATCCAGTCCCAGTGGCCGTCGCGCGCCGCCTCCATCGCGAGCGCGTGGCGCGTCTCGGATCGCTGCAGCGCCGCGAGCGCGCGCCGCTGCGCGTCGATGTCGCTGATCGAGCCGGCCATGCGTGTCGCGCGGCCGTTCGCATCGCGCACGCACAGGCCGCGCATGCGCACCCAGCGGTAGCTGCCGTCGCGATGCAGCACGCGCCATTCGCCGTCGTAGACCGGGATGCGGCCGGCGAGGTAATCGTCGACCGCGAGGCGCTGGGGCTCGGCGTCGTCCGGGTGCAGCCGGAACATCGAGCGCCATTCGCTGCGCTGGCGCACCGTCGGGCCCGGCACCAGCCCGTGCAGCACCTGCGTGCGCTCGGAATAGAACATGCGGCCGCTGGCGATGTCCCAATCCCACACGCCATCGGTCGAGCCGGCGACCGCGAGCGCGAAGCGCTCCTCGGATTCGCGCAGCGCGGCCTCGGCCTCGCGGCGCGCGGAGATGTCGGTCGAGATGCCGCTGACCCGGCGCTGCCAGCCGTTGCCGGCGGGGATGAAGACGCCGCGCTCGTGAATCCAGCGCACGCCGCCGTCCGGGCGCTGGATGCGGAACTCCGCCTCCCACTGCGCCGCGCCATCCTGCGCGAGCCAATCGCGGAAGCCGTCGACGACGCGCTGTCGGTCTTCGGGGTGGATGGCCTCGGTCCACAGTCGGGCGTTGCGGTAGAGCGCGTCGACGCTCAGGCCCCAGATGCGCTCGAAGCTCGGGCTGACGTAGATCACCCGCTCCGGTTCGAGGTCGGTGATCCAGATCACGTCGGGCGTCGCATCGGCCATGCGGCGAAAGCGGCTCTCGCTTTCCTGCAGCGCGGCGGTCATGCGCTCGCGCTCCTGCTCGGCGATCCGGCGCTGCCGGTTCTCCTGCTGCAGCTCGGCATAGAGGCGAGCGTTGTCGAGCGCGAGTGCGGCCTGCGCCGCGATCAGGCTCGAACCCTCGATGCAGCGCGGCGTGAAGGCATGCGGCAGGCGATCGTTCTCGAGCAGCAGCACGCCGATGGCGCTGGCCTGCTTGACCAGCGGCAGGCACAGCAGGGAACGGGGCTTCCCCTCGGCGAAGTACGGGTCGGCGGAGAAGCGGTGCGCGCCGGCCGCGTCATCGAGCACGATGGCCTGGCGCGAGCGCAGCGCCTCGCGCAGCAGCGCACCGGGCCAGCGCGCGGCTCGAGGCTGCTGCAGCTCGATGCCGCCGGCGTCGTCGATCGAGGCCTGCGCCGGGGCATCGAGCTCGTCGCCGCCGTCGCGCGTGCACAGCAGTGCGACCCGTCTCGCCGCCGGGGCCGCGTGCCGCAGCATCGCCGTCAGCAGCGCCGGGATCAGCTGATCGAGCCGGATTTCCGCGGAGAGCGCCTGGCAGACCTGCAGCAATTCGGCCAACGCCGGAGCATCGGCCAGCAGGCCAGGCGGCGGCTCGCTCGGCGCAGCGCCGGGGTGCGTGGCGGAAGAGATCTTGCTCACGGGAGCTACTGTGCCCGACGAGCCCGCCCGCGCCGGGCCGGCCGATGCGCAGCGCGCGCCCGGCGGCGGTGTCAATGGTCATGCACCGGTATCAGCTGTCGCCGATCGCCTCCGCGACGCTTGCCAGCAGCTCGGCTTGCGTGAACGGCTTGGCCAGCAGCCGGCAGGCGCCGAGTTCCTGCGCCGCCGGCAGCGAAGCGCCCAGCCCCTGGCGGAAGCGCGATGAAATCAGCAGCACCGGCGCGCGATGACGGCGCTGCAATCCGAGCACGAGGCTGCGCGAACGGCGGGGATTCGAGGCATCGACGATCACCAGCGCAGGCCGGGGCGTGGCCGAGTCGGGCTCTGCCGATCCGGATCCGATCTGCACCCGATAGCCCGCGTCGCGCAGCCAGCGCGAGACCAGCTCCCTGATCAGTTCGTCCGCCTCGAAGATCAGCACACCTTGCCCGGATTGCACGATCCCTTCCACCCCAGACGGCCTCGGCAGGCCCGATCGTCGAGATTGGGCGACAGCAGCGCGGCAGGCTTGCGGCAGGACTGGCGGGGCATGTGACAGCTGACATCTGGCGTGGTGCGCCTCAGGCCAGCAAGCGGCGCAAGGCCTGCGGCAGGTTCTCGATCGCACCCAGCGACTGGCAGCGTCGCGAGCCGAAAATCATGCGTGTGACCGCAACGCCGCCTGCGTCCAGCCCAAGGCAGGCGGCGGCGATGCCGTCCCGCGCCGCGGCGTGCACCGCGTGGCGCGCATCGTGCGCGAGATAACGCGGGTCGTGCACGTCGACGTCGTGCGGCTCGCCGTCGGTGATCACGAGGATCAGGCGGCGCCGGCTGATCTGCGTCGAGAGAGCCTGGCGCCCATGGCGCAGCGCCGTGCCGAGACGGGTCGACAGCCGGCTTCGCAGCCCGGCCAGGCGCGCGGCGCCGACCTCGTTCCAGGGCTCGTCGAAATCCTTCACCCGCTCGAAGTGCACCTGCTGGCGGCCATTCGACGCGAAGCCCTGGATCGCGATCCGATAGCCGGCGCGGACCATCGTCTCGGCGAGCAGCGCGGCGATGCGGCGCGCGATGTCGAGGCGGCTCGCGACGCCATCGAAGGGCAGCGCGGTCGAGGCCGAGCCGTCGATCAGCAGCATCACCGAGACATCGTCCAGCGAATGCAGCACGCGCCGGTAGACTCGCTCGTCGGCCGGCTGGCCAAGGCGGCAGGCGAGCCGCGCATCGATCATCGCCTGCAGGTCGATGTCGTCGCCGTCGCACTGGCGTGGGGCAGCCGCTCGCTGCGCGGCACGCGCCTGGCGCAGCACCCTCAGCAGGGCCGGTTTCAGGGCTTCGTCGGCGGCCGCGGCGGCACCGGGCGCGGCATGGCATGGCCGCGCCGCAACTTCGCGCGCGCTGCACCAGGCCGGGCGCAGCCGCTCGATCAGACGGTCCCACTCCGGATAGTGACGCAGCACCTCGCCGGCTGGCCGGGCATCGGGCGGCGACCGATCTTCCGCCATCCCGAGCGCGATCGACCGGGCCTCAACGCTCGCCTGCGGAGCAGCGCGCCAGAGCCAGCGGTTGTCGTCGCGATAGCTCGGCCCGGGCCGGTAGAGGCGCGGATTGAAGCCGAGGCGCATCTGGCCGATGTCGTTGCCGAGCAGCGATGCGGCATGGCGCAGTTCCTCGGCATGACGCAATGCCAGCACCTCGCCGCGTGCGTCGTGGAACAGCAGCCCGCGGCCCTTTTGCACCCACGGATGGGGATCGTCGTAGCCGGGATCGAGCAGGCCTCGGGCGAGACGCAACAGCAGGGTCTCGGCGTCGTCGCCGTCGGCCGGCCCGGCGCGATGCCAGGCGAGCCAGAGGCGGCGCAAGCCGGGCAGTTCGCGGCAGGCCAGCGATTCGACCCGCGCGTCTTCGAGCACCCCGATCAGCGCCTGCGTGATCGGCGCCAAGTCGTCGCGCTCGAAGCTGATGCGGGAATAGACCAGATGGGCCGCGGCATGCGCGGCGCTGGCGCGGTACCAGTCGCGCACGGCCTCGCGGCTCAGTGCCGACGGCGCGGCAGGCAGATGCAGGCCGAGCGAGGACAGGAAGGGCGGCTCCGGCCTGCGCTCGTCCGCCGGCAGCGGTGCGCGCAGCAGGATCGGCGTGACGTTCCACAGCAACCGCAGATAGGCGCCGAGTGCGCTGCGCTGCTGTTCCAGCGGCAGCGTGCTGGCCGGAGGGTCGTGAACGGCCAAGCCGCCGGGGGTCATCGATTCGGTCTCAGAACGACGCATCGACGGCCGCAACCAGCGCCTCGTGCAGGTCGGCATCGTCGGTCAGCGGCGCGACCATAGCCATGCGGCAGGCGCTGGCCGGCGCCGCACCGCCGCGGATCAGGCTCGCGGCACGCACCAGCATGCGCGTCGACGCCCCTTCGTCGAGGCCATGCCCCACCAGTCGGCGCGAGCGCACGCCGAGCGCGACGAGGCATGCAGCGAGCTCGAGGCTGGCGCCGGATTCGCGCATCACGATCTCGGCCTCGGCTTCGGCCGGCGGGTAGTCGAATTCCAGCGAGCAGAAGCGGTGCCGCGTCGCGGGCTTCAGCGGCTTGCTGCTCGCGTCCGGGTTGTAGGAAACGATCAGCGCGAAGTCCGGGTGCGCATGCAGCAACTCATTGCGCCGGTCGATCGGCAGCACGCGGCGGGTGTCGGCCAACGGGTGGATCACCACCGTCGTGTCCGCGCGCGCCTCCACCAGTTCATCGAGGTAGCACAGGCCGCCATGGCGCGCGGCCAGGGTCAGGGGGCCGTCCTGCCAGCGAGTGCCCTGCGCGTCGAGCAGCCAGCGGCCGATCAGGTCGCCGGCGGTGGTGTCGTCGTTGCAGGCGACGGTCACCAGCGGACGCTTCAGGCGCCAGGCCATGTGTTCGACGAAGCGTGTCTTCCCGCTGCCGGTCGGGCCCTTCAGCAGCACCGGCAGGCGCTGCGCGTAGGCGGCCTCGAACAGCTCGCACTCGTCGCCCGCAGCGTGGTAGTAGGGCTCGGCGGCGATGCGCCAGGCATCCAGCGCGGCCGACATCAGCGGTGCAAGCCGACGCTGTCTTCGTTCGGCAGGCCTTCGATCGGCGCCTCGGCCACGCCGACCGTCGAGCGCGTGAAGGCCTCGACCTTGGCGCGCGTGCCTTCAGGGTCGGTGATCCACTCGGCGTAGAAGTTGTAGGGGCAGTCGGCCACGCCCTTGTCGCCTTCGCGCGAGTTGATCATCCCGGTATAGCCGCGGTGCAGCAGCTTGAAGAGATGGTTCTCGGACTGGCCGGTGCGCCGGAAATCGCGGATCAGGCTCTTGCTCAGCGCCGCGTACTGCACGCCCATTTCCTCTTCGCCGCATTCGCCGAGCGTGCGGCCGTCGAAGCCGATGATCGCCGAATGGCCGAAGTAGGAATAGACGCCGTCGAAGCCGGCCGCGTTCGCGACCGCGACGTAGGTGTTGTTCGCGAAGGCCATCGCCTTCGAGATCAGGATCTGCTGCTCCTTGGCCGGATACATGTAGCCCTGGCAGCGCACGATCAGCTCGGCGCCCTTCATCGCGCAGTCGCGCCAGATCTCGGGGTAGTTGCCGTCGTCGCAGATGATCAGGCTGAGCTTCAGGCCTTTCGGGCCGTCCGAGACATAGGTGCAGTTGCCCGGATACCAGCCCTCGATCGGCACCCAGGGCATGATCTTCCTGTACTTCTGGACGATCTCGCCCTGGTCGTTCATCAGGATCAGCGTGTTGTACGGCGCCTTGTGCGGATGCTCCTCGTGGCGCTCGCCGGTGAGGGAGAACACGCCCCACACCTTGGCCCTGCGGCAGGCGGCGGCGAAGATCTCGGTCTCGGCGCCGGGCACGGTGGCCGCGTTTTGATACATCTCGGCGCTGTCGTACATGATCCCGTGCGTGCTGTACTCCGGGAAGATCACAAGGTCGAGCCCGGGCAGGCCGGTCTTCATGCCGACCACCATGTCGGCGATCCGCCGGGCGTTCGCCAGCACCTCGGCCTGGGTGTGCAGCCGCGGCATCTTGTAGTTGACGACGGCGACGCCGACGGTGTCCTTGCTGCTCGAAATGTCTCCGTGAATCATGGTCGCTCCTGCGGCTGGGATGGGCGGATTCATTGTGGGAATCGGAGCCGCCGGGGCGAATACGTTGATTGACGTAGGGCAGCGTCAACCTCGCGGCGGGCGCGGTCGTTGTGGGGTCGGGCCCAAAATCTGCTGGTCACGCCCGCTCACCCCAACTCCGCGAAGGAATCGCCATGAACATCAAGACCCTCACGCTCGCCGCCCTGCTCTCCACCGCCATCGCCGCGCCGTCGTTCTCGTACGCCCAGGCGCAGCAAGCCGGCAAGTCGCCGGCGGAAGTCACCGCGGCGCAAAAGGCGCACAAGGAAAAGCGCGCGGCGAAGAAGGCGGCCAAGGCCGCCAAGGCCGCGCCGGCGGCCGCAGCGGCTTCGAAATAAGCGTCAGCTGGACGAGATGACAAAGGCCGGGGTTCCCGGCCTTTGTCATTGAAGTGGCAGCGTTGCAGCCCTCCTGCTGGAAATGTATTGCGCTCTGTAATACAGTCTTGCACCGAGGAGTGAACGTCATGCGCACCATTTCCATCCGCCTTGATGACCGCACGGATGCCTTGTTTCGGGCTTTCTGCGAGAGGCATGGCGTGAGCCAGACCGAGGCCCTCAAGACCGCCATCCGGCACCTGGCTGAACAGCACCAACCGACGCCGGCGGAACTGGCCGCGCAACTGGGGCTGATTGGCGCCTTTCGCAGCGGCGTCGGCGACCTGGGCGAGAACCACTCGCAACGCATCAAGCAGCGCTTGCGCGCCAAGCAGGCGCACGACAGGTCGCCCACGACCGGCAGCAATGAAGTGAAGGCCGCAGCATAGGTCTGTCGCGACTTGGGCAAGCTGGAACATGCGCCGCCTTCTGATCGATACCGGTCCGCTCGTGGCCTGGTTCGACGCGGATGACGGCCATCACGACAGCGTCAAGCGCTTTCTCGACGGCTACGACGGTGAGTTGCTCTGCACCTGGATGGTCTTGACCGAGACATGCCATCTTCTCCCCGAACCCGTTGTCCCGTTGTTCATGCAATGGGTCGCGCAGGGTGGCTTGTCGATCGTCGAGTTGCCGGCCTCGGCTGCACCGGCTCTGGCCGCCCGCATGGGCAAGTACGCCGATCTGCCGATGGACCTTGCCGACGCTTCGCTGATCTGGCTCGCGGAACACCTCGGGGTGCTCGACATCATCACCTTGGACCGCCGAGATCTCGGCATCCATCGCACGGCCCGCGGAAAGACTCTGCGCAATGCTTTGGACGGCATCGGCCGTCGACCGGCAAAACGGAAGCCCCCAGCCTGAAGGGCGCACGCATGATCTTCGCCCCGGTCAATGGCTGATCATCCAGGGCCGCTTGCTCGGAAAGCCCTTGTTCCCGTTCGCAGCGGTGACCGTCGCGCCGCGCCTGGCCGTGCCGCAGCAGCCGCAGCCCGACGGATGCTTCAGCCGCGCATAGTCCCCCGAACGCTTCGGCTCGTGCCGCGCGCGTTCGTTCAGGTCCATCGCGCGCCGCGTCTCGTCTTCCATGTCGGACAGGCGCGCCGCGGCCAGCCAGGCGCGCGGCGCATCGCCGCCGCAGTTCGGGCACGGCAGCGGCACTTCGCGCTCGGCGATGCGGCGCACCGCCTCGAACGGCCCGCAGCGATCGCAACGGTAGTCGTAGGTCGGCATCGTTCGCGGCCCGGTCAGAGGTCGGGCGACAAGGGCATGTCGATCGATCCGTCGATGAACTTCGTCGGCCCGCTGGCGTTCGGGTTGATGTCGAAGTCGAAGATCTGCGTCGGCAGCCACAAGGTCGCGCAGGCGTTCGGAACGTCGACCACGCCGCTGATGTGGCCCTGCACCGGCGCGGTGCCGAGGATCGAATAGGCCTGGGCGCCGGAGTAGCCGAACTTCTTCAGGTACTCGATCGCGTTCAGGCAGGCCTGGCGGTAGGCCACGTGCACATCCAGGTAGTACTGCTTGCCGGCTTCGTCGACCGAGATGCCTTCGAAGATAAGGTAGTCGTTGTAGTGCGGCGTGATCGGGCTCGGCTTGAAGATCGGGTTCTTGATGCCGTACTTGGCCATGCCGCCCTTGATCAGGCTGACCTTCATGTGCACCCAGCCGGCCATCTCGATCGCGCCGCAGAAGGTGATCTCGCCGTCGCCCTGGCTGAAGTGCAGGTCGCCGACGCTCAGGCCCGCGCCGTCCACGTAGACCGGGAAGAAGATCTTCGAGCCGCGCGACAAGTCCTTGATGTCGCAGTTGCCGCCATGCTCGCGCGGCGGCACGGTGCGGGCGCCTTCGGCTGCGGCCTTGGCGCGGGCTTCGCCGCTCATCTTGCCCATGTGCGCGGTGCCGGCCGATGGCGGATTGGCGAGTCCCGGCACTCTGGTCGGGTCGGTCGCGATGAAGTCGATCTCGCGGCGGTTCCACATCTCCAGCATCGGCTTGTCCGGCAGGCAGCCGATCAGCCCGGGATGGATCAGTCCGGCGAACTGCACGCCCGGCACGTGGCGCGACGAGGTGAACAAGCCCTTGAAATCCCAGATCGATTTCTGCGCCTCGGGGAAGTGATCGGTCAGGAAGCCGCCGCCGTTCTTCTTCGAGAAGAAGCCGTTGAAGCCCCACAGGCTGTCAGGCTTGGCGCCGATGTCGAGCAGGTCGACGACCAGCAGGTCGCCCGGCTCCGCGCCCTTCACGCCGACCGGGCCGCTGAGGTAGTGCACCGTCGTCAGGTCGATGTCGCGCACGTCGTCGGCGCTGTCGTTGTTCTTGATGAAGCCGCCGGTCCAGTCGAAGGTCTCGAGGATGAAGTCGTCGCCGGGTTGGACCCAGCAGGCCATCGGGATGTCCGGGTGCCAGCGGTTGTGGATGTTCTCGTTCTCGAGCGGCGACTTCGTCAGGTCGACCTTGATCAGCGTGTCGGTCATTTCGGGCTCTCCTTGGGTTGTCTCAGTCCTGCGATGGGCCGCCCCGAGCCGGACTGCGCCCCCTCGGGGGGCAGCGACGGCGCGGAGCGACTAGCTTGGGGGCGAAATTCACACAGAAAGGTATTGGCGAATGCGTGCCATGTCGATGCCGGCGTGCGGGCTCTCGTGAACGAGCCGTCCGCCCTCGATGACGAAGAGGCGGTCCGCCACGTCCATCGCGAAGCTCAGCACCTGCTCGGAGACGATGATCGTGATGCCCTTCATCTTGCGGATCTCGTTCAGCGCCTTCGCGATGTCCTTGATGATCGAGGGCTGGATGCCCTCGGTCGGCTCGTCGAGCAGCAGCACCTTCGGCTCGGTCACCAGCGCGCGGGCGATCGAGAGCTGCTGCTGCTGCCCGCCGGAGAGGTTGCCGCCCTTCCTGTTGCGCATGTCGAACAGCACCGGAAAGAGCGCGTAGATCTCGTCCGGGATGCGCTTGGCCTTGGCGTTCTCCAATCCGGTCTGGATGTTCTCGGTGACCGTCAGGGTCGGGAAGATCATGCGCCCCTGCGGCACGTAGGCGATACCCTTCGCGACGCGCTTGTAGCTCTCGTCTTTCGAGACGTCCTGCCCGTCGATCGTGATGCGCCCGGCGCGGATCGGCAGCATGCCCATCAGCGACTTGAACAGCGTCGTCTTGCCCATGCCGTTGCGGCCCATGATGGCGACGGTCTCGTTCGCCTTGGCCGAGAAGCTGATGCTGTGCAGCGCTTCGCTCTGGCCGTAGTTGGTGTGGATGTCGTCGACGATCAGCATGCCGCGCTCCCTTCAATGGCCGAGATAGACATCGATCACCTTCGGATCGCTCTGCACCTGCTCCATCGAGCCCTCGGCGAGGATCTTCCCCTGGTGCATCACGGTGACCTTGTGCGCGATCTGCTTGACGAAATCCATGTCATGTTCGATCACGATCACCGAGCGGCCCTTGCAGATGCGCTGCAGCAGCTCGGCCGTCAGCTCGCGCTCGCGCACGCTCATGCCGGCGATCGGCTCGTCGAGCATCAGCAGCTCGGGGTCCTGCATCAGCAGCATGCCGATCTCCAGCCACTGCTTCTGCCCGTGCGACAGCAGTCCGGCTTCGGTCTGCAACTGAGTCCCGAGTCCGATCTCGTCGGCCACGGTCCGGACCCGTTCCTTCACCGGCTCGTCGCACTTGAAGGCCAACGCGCCGAACACGCTGCGCCCGCGCGGGAACGAGACCTCGAGGTTCTTGAAGACCGAGAGGTTCTCGTAGATCGACGGCGTCTGGAATTTGCGCCCGATGCCGGCGCGCACGATGCGGTACTCGGCCATCTTCGTCATCTCGTGATTCTTGAACTTGATGCTGCCGTGGCTCGCACGTGTCTTGCCGCAGATCAGGTCGAGCAAGGTCGTCTTGCCGGCGCCGTTCGGGCCGATGATCACGCGCAGCTCGTTGTTGTCGACGTAGAGGCTCAGCTTGTCGATCGCCTTGAAGCCGTCGAAGGAGACGGTCAGGTCTTCGACTGCCAGCACGAAGTCGGTATTGCTCATATGCGTTGTCCCTGGATGCCGGGCGGCAGGCTGGCCTCACTCGTCGGCGGCGGATCGGCGCGGTGCATCGGCTGCGCCGACGCAACGATCGGCTCGGCCGCTTTCCTGCCGGAGAAGCGCGCGATCACCCACGGCCGGATGCGGTTCATGTAGACCCCGGCCAGCCCGTCCGGGAAGCCCAGCACCACGCCGAGGAAGAGCCCGGCCATCAGGAACAGCCACAGGTCCGGGAAGCTCTCCGAGAAGTAGGTCTTGCCGTAGTTCACCAGCAGGCTGCCGTAGACCGCACCGACCAGCGACATGCGCCCGCCGACCGCCGCGAAGATCACCATCTCGATCGACGGCACGATGCCGACCAGCGACGGCGACATGAAGCCCACCTGCAAGGTGAACATCGCGCCGCCGACGGCCGCCAGCAGCGCCGCGAGGCAGAACGCGAAGATGCGGAAGTTGGCCACGTCGTAGCCCGAGAAGCGCACCCGGTCTTCCTTGTCGCGCATCGCCAGCAGCAGGGTGCCGAGCTTGCTCTTCTGGATCCAGGTGCAGACGATGATCGCGAGGATCAGCAGCGCGACGTTGATGAAGTAGAGGATGTACTTGGCATGGTCGGTGCGCGTGTCCCAGCCCATCAGGGTCTTCAGGTCGGTCATGCCGTTGACGCCGCCGGTGTAGCCTTGCTGGCCGATGATCAGCACCGTGAGGATCAGCGCGACCGCCTGCGTGATGATCGCGAAATAGACCCCGCCGACGCGCCGCTTGAACATCGCGAAGCCGATGACGAAGGCGAGCAGGGTCGGCACCGTCAGCAGCAGGGCGAGTGCCAGCGGGAACGAGCGGAACGGCTCCCACCAGGCGGGCAAGGCGGTCAGCTGGTTCCAGTCCATGAAGTCCGGGATGCCGGGCGTGGACTGGATCTTGGTCGTGATCGGATCCGAGGCTTCGAGCTTCAGGAACATCGCCATGCCGTAGCCGCCGAGCCCGAAGAACACGCCCTGCCCCAGGCTCAGTACGCCGCCCCAGCCCCACAGCATCACCAGGCCGAGCGCGACGAAGGCATAGCTCAGGTACTTGCCGACGAGGTTGAGGCGGAAGATGTCGAGCACCAGCGGGAACACCAAAGCGAGCAGGATCGCGAGCAGCAGCACGCCGCCCATGCCGCTGCGCATCAACCAGGTCCGAAAGCCAGTCATGGGGAGGAGTCCTTCGAGTGGGGATCAGCGACGCACCTTGGCCGCGAACAGGCCCTGCGGGCGGAACATCAGGATCAGCACGATCGCCGACAAGGTCAGCACCTTGGCGTTCGAGCCGGTCATGAAGAACTCCGCGACCGACTGGGTCTGCGCGATGCCGAAGGCCGAGACCACGGTGCCGAACAGGCTGGCCGCGCCGCCAAAGGTGACGACCAGGAAGGCGTCGACGATGTAGAGCGAGCCGGAGGTCGGTCCGGTCGAGCCGATCGTCGTGAAGGCCGCCCCGGCAACGCCGGCGATGCCGCAGCCGATCGCGAAGGTCAGGCGGTCGGTCTTCTTCGTATTGATGCCGGTGGCGTTGGCCATCACCCGATTCGCCACCGTGGCGCGTACGCGCAGTCCCCAGCGCGACTTGTAGAGCGCGAGCAGCACGCCGCCGGTGACGACCAAGGTCAGCGCCATCACGAAGAGGCCGTTGATCGGGATGTCGACGCCGGCCATCGGCGTCCACGAGCCCATCAGCCACTCAGGCAAGGTCGGGCTGACTTCCTTTGCGCCGAAGCCGGTGCGGAAGATCTGCTGCATGCCGAGCGAGAGACCCCAGGTGGCGAGCAAGGTGTCGAGCGGGCGCTTGTAGAGATGCCGGATCACCAGCCATTCGGCGAACCAGCCGACGACGAAGGCGCACCCGAATGCGGCGACGATCGCGAACGGGAAGTAGGCCTGCACCAGCTTGGGCGCGTAGGTCTCGGCGAGGTGCGAGAAGAAGTAGATCGTGTAGGCGCCGATCGTCATGAACTCGCCGTGCGCCATGTTGATCACGCCCATCTGGCCGAAGATGATCGCGAGGCCCAGGCCCATCAGCAGCAGCACCGAGAACAGGCTCAGCCCGGCGAAGCCCTGCATCAGGCCGATGTTCATCATGTCGCTGAGGGTCATGCGCGGGCTCCGTGAAGCGGAAAGGAAGGAGTGATGGGTTCGTGTCCATCACCCAGGGCTGAAAGCGATCACTGATAGCCCTTGGGGAACGGATTCGGCTCGATCAGCTCCGGCGACTCCGCGACGACCTTGAACTGCCCGTCCGCCTGCGCCATGCCGATGCGCGTCTTGCTCCACAGGTGGTGGTTCGGGTGCAGCTTGACGTAGCCTTCCGGGGCTGTCTTCAGCTCGATGCCGCCCGACGCGGCGGCGATCTTGTCGACGTCGAAGCTGCCCGCCTTCTCGACCGTCGCCTTCCACAGCCAGGGGCCGAGGTAGCCGGCTTGCGTCACGTCGCCGATCACCGCGGTCGGGCCGTACTTGGCCTTGAAGGCGGCGACGAAGGCCTTGTTGTTCGCGTTGTCCAGCGACTGGAAGTACTTCATCGACGAATAGAAGCCCGCCATGTTCTCGCCGCCGATGCCCAGCACTTCGTCTTCGGTGACCGAGATGGTCAGCAGGAACTGCTTGTCGGCGGTGACACCCGCGGCCTTGAGCTGCTTGTAGAACGCGACGTTCGAGCCGCCGACCACCGCGGCGAAGATGCAGTCCGGCTTCGCGACCTTGATCTTGTTGATCAGCGAGTTGAAGTTGGTCTGGCCGAGCGGGTAGTACTCCTCGCCGACCACCTTGCTCGCCTGCAGGTGCTGCTCGATGTGCTTGCGCCCGATCTTCATCGAGGTGCGCGGCCAGATGTAGTCGGAGCCGACCAGGAAGTAGGTCTTGGCCTTCTTCTCCTTCGAGGCCCAGTCGAGTCCCCAGAGGATCTGCTGGGTCGCTTCCTGGCCGGTGTAGATCACGTTCTTGCTCTGCTCCAGGCCTTCGTAGAAGGTCGGGTAATAGAGCATGCCGTTCTCCTTCTCGAAGATCGGCAGCACCGCCTTGCGCGAGGCCGAGGTCCAGCAGCCGAAGACGCAGGCGACGCGGTCGTTGACCAGCAGCTTCTTCGACTTCTCGGCGAAGGTCGGCCAGTCGGACGCGCCGTCTTCCTTGATGACCTTGATCTTGCGGCCGAGCACGCCGCCCATCGCGTTGATCTGGTCGATCGCGAGCTGCTCGGCCTGGATCGAGCCGGTCTCGGAGATCGCCATCGTGCCGGTGGCCGAGTGCAGCTGGCCGACCGTCACCTCGGTGTCGGTGACCGCGAGCTTGGTGGTGTTGACCGTCGCGGTCGGCGGGGTCTGCGCGCGGCTCAGGCCGGCGATGCCCATCAGCGGCACGGCGGCGGCGCCTTGCAGCAGCCGGCGGCGCAGGGCGTCGTGGGACGGATCGTTGTCTCTGGACATGCAGGCTCTCCTCGATGGGTGAATGGAATCCGCGAATGAACGCATCTTCCGGAAGACCTGCCGAAGGCCGAATACGTTATTCGACGTAGAGCCATGGAGCCCACCGGCCGCTCCGGAGCGGCCGCGCGCTGGCCGGCTCGGGATCGCTTCTTGCATCGTTTCGCCTCCCGCCAGCAGTACCTCGGAGACGCCCCTTGTCCCTCGCCCCACAGAAGATCTTCCGCATCCGGCGCGACTACAACACCTGGGTCGCGAACGAGACGCTGGAGGACTATTCGCTCCGCTACACGCCGCGCGCGTTCCGCAAGTGGAGCGAGTTCCGCGTCGCGAATACCGCTTTCGGTGCGACCTCGTTCCTCGCGCTCGAAGCCATCGGCGGCGCGATCGCCCTGAATTACGGCTTCACGAACGCGCTGTGGGCGATCCTCTTCGTCGGGCTGATCACCTTCGCGACCGGGCTGCCGATCAGCTACTACGCGGCGAAGTACGGCGTCGACATGGACCTGCTGACGCGCGGTGCCGGCTTCGGCTACCTCGGCTCGACGGTCACCTCGCTGATCTACGCCAGCTTCACCTTCATCTTCTTCGCGCTCGAAGCAGCGATCCTCGCGCTCGCGCTGCAGATGTACTTCGGCTGGCCGATCGCGCTGTGCTACCTGCTCTCGTCGCTCGGCATCGTCCCGCTGGTGATGCACGGCATCACGCTGATCTCGCGGCTGCAGCTGTGGACGCAGCCGCTGTGGATCCTGCTGTTCGTGCTGCCCTATGCCGCGGTCTATCTGAAGCAGCCGCAGGCCTATGTGGATTTCATGGGCCTGGCCGGCCACAGCTCGGGCACCAGCAGCTTCGAGCTGCTGATGTTCGGCGCCGCGTCGACCGTGGCCTTCGCGCTGATCGTGCAGATCGGCGAGCAGGTCGACTACCTGCGCTTCCTGCCCGAGAAGACCGCGAAGAACCGGATCAAGTGGTGGGCCGCGGTGCTGGTCGCCGGACCCGGCTGGATCGTGCCCGGCATGCTGAAGATGCTCGGCGGCGCCTTCCTCGCCTTCCTCGCGCTGCAACACCAGATCACGCCCGAGCGGGCGATCGAGCCGACGCAGATGTACCTCGCCGGCTACGCCTACGTGTTCGACGATCCGGCCTGGGTGCTGGCCGCGATGACCTTGTTCGTCGTCGTCTCGCAAGTCAAGATCAACCTGACGAACGCCTATGCCGGCTCGCTCGCCTGGTCCAACTTCTTCGCCCGGCTGACGCACAGCCATCCGGGCCGGGTGGTCTGGCTGGTCTTCAATGCGCTGATCGCGGTGCTGCTGATGACCTTGGGCGTGTTCGAGGCGCTGGAGCGCGTGCTCGGGCTCTACAGCAACGTCGCGATCGCCTGGGTCGGCGCGCTGGTGGCGGACCTGGTGATCAACAAGCCGCTCGGCTGGAGCCCGCGCCACATCGAGTTCAAGCGCGCGCACCTGTACGACATCAACCCGGTCGGCCTGGGCGCGATGCTGATCGCTGGCGTGCTCGCGATCGTCGCCTATGCCGGCGAGCTGGGCGCGATGGCCAAGGCTTTCGCGCCGCTGATCGCGCTGCTCACCGCGATGGCGGTGTCGCCGCTGCTCGCCTGGGCGACACGCGGCCGCTGGTACCAGGCGCGGCCGGCGTCGCGGCTCTGGGTGCCGGGGCAATCGGTGACCTGCTCGGTCTGCGACAACAGTTTCGAATCGGAAGACATGGCCCACTGCCCGGCCTACGACGCGCCGATCTGCTCGCTTTGCTGCACGCTCGAATCGCGCTGCCACGACCGCTGCAAGACCGACTCGCGCGCCGCCGAGCAGACCCGCAGCCTGCTCGCCACGGTGCTGCCGGAGACGCTGTCGTCGCGCGTCAACTTCCGCGTCGCGCACTACCTGCTGGTCGCGGTCTCGCTGATCGGACTGCTGGCAATGATCTTCGGCGTGGTCTACGACCAGGAGAGCGCACACCGCAGCGCGACCCTGGCCTCGCTCGACGGGCCGTTCCTGAAGGTCTTCGCGCTGCTCTCGCTGGTGGCCGCGGTCGGCGCCTGGTGGATGGTGCTGGGCAGCGAGAGCCGCCACATGGCGCAGGATGAATCGAACCGGCAGAACCAGCTGCTGACGCGCGAGATCGAGGCCCATCAGCGCACCGATGCCGCGCTGCAGGCCGCCAAGGACGTGGCCGAAGCGGCGAACCAGGCAAAGACGCGCTACGTCGCCGGCATGACGCACGAGCTGCGCACGCCGCTGAACAGCATCCTCGGCTATGCGCAGATCCTGCTGAAGGACCCGCAGATCGGCGGCACGCGCCGCGCGTCGGTCAGCACCATCCACCGCAGCGGCGAGCATCTGCACGGGCTGATCGACGGCCTGCTCGACCTGGCGCGCATCGAGGCCGGGCGCCTGAAGCTCGACCCGGCGCCTTTGCCGATGCAGGAGTTCCTCGACGACCTGGTGCGCATGGTCGGCCCGCAGGCCGAGGCCAAGGGGCTGGCATTCAAGCTCGTCACCAGCGGCCGTGTGCCCGGCTACGTGCGCGCCGACGTGAAGCGCCTGCGGCAGATCCTGATCAACCTGCTCGGCAACGCGGTGCGCTTCACCGACAGCGGCAGCGTGACCCTGCGCGCCGACCTGCGCCGCGAGGTCGCGCGCTTCGAGGTCATCGACACCGGCATCGGCATCGCGGCCGACGATCACGAGCGCATCTTCCTGCCCTTCGAGCGCGGCAGCGCCGGCCGGCGCAGCGGCGACCCGGGCACCGGCCTCGGCCTGACGATCACCCATCTGCTGACGCAGCTGATGGGCGGCGAGCTGACGATGCAGAGCGCCCCCGGCGCCGGCAGCATCTTCAGCGTGCGGCTCTACCTGCGCGAGGTCGAGGCGCCGCGCGAGCAGCCGGCGACGCACCGGCCGGTGACCGGCTACCTCGGCACGCGGCGCAGCCTGCTCGTGGTCGATGACCAGCCGACGCAGCGCCAGATGCTGGCCGGGATGCTGCTGCCGCTGGGCTTCGACATCCGCGAGGCCGCGAGCGGCCGCGAGTGCCTGGAGAGCGTGCGTGAACGCCTGCCCGATGCGGTGCTGCTCGACGTCACGATGGACGACATGGACGGGTGGCAGACCGCGCGCCAGATCCGCGCTGCCGGCATCGGCCAGGTGCCGATCATCATGGTCTCGGCGAACGCCTTCGAGAACCAGCCGGAGAAGCTGATCGCCGCCGGCTGCCAGGGCTTCGTCGACAAGCCGGTGACCGAGTCACAACTGCTCGAGGCCCTGCGCCGCCATCTGCAGATCGAATGGGTGGCCGAGCTGGCGCTGCCGGCCTTCGTCGCGGCGAGCGCCACCGGGCCGGTGCAATTGCCGCCCGAGCATGCGAGCGAGCTGGTGCGGCTGGCACGCATGGGCCACATGCCCGGACTGCTGCGCGCGCTCGACGAGCTCGAGCATGCGCACCCGGAATGCCGCGCCGATGCCGCCCGGCTGCGCGTGCTGGCCGAGCGCTTCGAACTCGACGAATTCCTGGACCAGGTGCGACTGGGCTTGACCAGCACCGTTTCGGAGGCGATGTGAGCAAGATGGTCGAGGCCGGTCCGGCGGAGGCTGGGGAGCAACTGAGATGAATGGACCCGTTGTGCTGGTGGTCGACGATGCGCCACAGTCGCTCGCACTGCTGTGCCGCGCACTCGAGGACGAGGGCTACACCGTGCTGGTCGCGCGCGACGGCGCTTCGGCGCTCGAACGGCTCGACCTGGTCACGCCCGATGCGATCCTGCTGGATGCGGTGATGCCCGGTCTCTCCGGCTTCGAGACATGCCGGCGCATCAAGGCCTCGGCGGCGCTGCACCATGTACCGGTGATCTTCATGACCGGCCTGTCGGAGACGGCGCACGTGGTCGAAGGCTTCGACAGCGGCGGCGTCGATTACGTCATCAAGCCGGTGCGTGCCGAGGAAGTGCTGGTGCGGCTCGCGACGCATGTGCGCAATGCCCGCGTCTCGCGGCTGGCGCGCGAGGCGGTCGACGTCGGCGGACATGGCGTGCTGCTGGTGGACGCGCGCGGCCGCGTCGCCTGGCGTTCACCGCAGGCCTCGCGCTGGATGGAGCAGTTCTTCCCCCAGTTGCAGGGCAGCCTGCCTCAGGGCTGGATGCGGCTCGCGCTGCAGGGCGGCGACGCGCCCGACGGCGACGCCCCGGCCCCGCCCTGGACCATCACTCACGCGCAAGGCGGGCGGGCACTGGTGGCGCGCAGCCTCGGGCCGGTCGGCATCGGCGAGTACATGCTGCTGCTGCAGTTGCAGACGGTCGAGGCGCAAGCCCCGTCGCGGCTCGATCTGGCCGCACTGACACGACGCGAGACCGAGGTGCTCTCGTGGATCGCCAAGGGCAAGACCAATCGCGACATCGGCGAGATCCTGGGCATGAGTCCGCGCACGGTGAACAAACATCTGGAGCATGTGTTCGAGAAGCTCGGCGTCGAGACACGCGCCGCGGCGGCGGCGCTGGCGAGCCGTGAGATGGCGAAGTCCAGCACCGAAGCGGGGTGACCGCGCCGGCTCGGCGCGGCCGTGCGTGTCGCAGGCGGCGGCGCGCTCGTGGCCAGCACTGCGGCGGCGACCAGCGCCGCGAACAAGGCACAGGCCTCGATGCGCAGCACACGCCTGAAGCGGCGCGGTGAGGCGCTCGCCGAGGCCTGCGGAGCATGCAGCGCGGGCAGCAGCCCCGGCATCACCACGAACCGGTTGAAGCCCCCGAGCGCCGCCGCTGCCGCGACGAACACCAGCTTGACGGCGAGCACCGCGGCATAGCCGGAACTCAGCCACGCGCCGGGCGGGCCATCGAGGCCGCGCCACGCGCCGATGGCCCCGGTGAGAAAGACCCCGGCCAGCGTCCAGGTCGCGCTGGCCGAGAGCCTGGCGATGAAGTCGGCGCAGGCGTGGCGCGCCGGCGCCGGGCTCGACCCATCCAGGTCCGGCATCAGCCAAGCCGCCAGGAACACCTCGCCGGCCCAGAGGCTGACCAGCATCGCGTGGCTCCATTCGACGACCATCGGCAGCCACCCGGCGGCGGCGGCATGGCTGGTAGCGCTCCTGAAGCCGGCGAAGAATGCAATGCCGGCCGCCGCCGCGCCGAGCCGCGTGGGCGACGCCATCACACCGCGCCGCCAGGCAGCCGCTCCGATCATGCCCAGAGCGAGCACCCCCAGCACCCAGGCGTGCCCGTAGTGCGATTCGCCGATCACGGCCGTCAGGGTGCTGCCGGCCTCGGCCAGCGGCACGTCGGCCATCAGCGCGGACTCGGCCCACAGCGCCATCACCGCACCGAGCAGCGCCACCGCCGTGCCGGCACGCAGCGCCCAAGCCATACGCCCGATGCGATGGGGGGCAGGCGCCGCGCCCCCACGCTGCAGCCAGGCGCAGGCCAGCGCGCCCAGCATCAGCGCAAGGCCGAGGTTCATCAGACTCGTGGCCGCGATCTGCAGCGCTTGCAGGGCTGCGTCTCCCATCACTTGACGGTGAAGCCGAGTTCCCCCTTGGTGCGATGGCCGTCGCGCCCCATCGCCGACCACTGCGCCTTGTAGGCACCGGGCGCGAGACCCGGCAAGGGCAGCAACACGGTGCCGGCTTCGCCATCGACCGCGCGGAGCTTGCCGACGCTCACCGGCTTGCCGTCAGGCCCGAACAGGCGGACCTGGCTGAAGCCGGTTTCCAGCGGCTCGTTGTACTTCAGGCGCATTTCCGCGAGCGGCGCCGCGACCGTCTCGCCGTTCTTCGGCGTCGAGTCGAGCAGCGTGGCATGGGCGGACGCCAGCCGCGCCGCGGTGACGAGAAACAAGGCGGCCAGCGCCGTCGAGGCCTTATTCATGATCATGAGCGTGTCCCGCGGGTTTGCGCACGTCGAGGCTTCGCCCGTCCGCGGCCGGAGCCGCGCCGCGCACCGGCGGCGCCAGCGCTTCGGTGTACTCGCGCGCCACCGTCCCCGGCGGATGCCTGAACCAGCCCGGGTCCTGGTAGTCGCCGGGCTTCACGTCGTCGCGCACCTTCACGACGCTGAACATGCCGCCCATGCCGATGCCGCCGAACGGCCCGTCGCCGGTGGACATCGGCAGCGTGTTGTCGGGCAAGGGCATCTCCATCTCCGCCATCTCGTGCATGCCGTTCTCTCCCATCTGCATGTAGCCGGGCACCAGGCGCCGGATCTTCTCGGCCACCGCGCGCTGGTCGACGCCGAGCATCGTCGGCACCTCATGGCCCATCGCATTCATCGTGTGGTGCGACTTGTGGCAATGGAAGGCCCAGTCGCCCGCGGTCGCGTCGAACTCGAAGGCGCGCATCTGGCCGACCGCGACGTCGACCGCCGCCTCCGGCCAGCGCGCCGACTTCGGCACCCATCCGCCATCGGTGCCGGTGACCTCGACATGATGGCCGTGCAGATGCATCGGATGATTCGTCATCGTCAGGTTGCCGACGCGGATGCGCACCCGGTCGCCGCTGCGCGCCACCAAGGGGTCGATGCCGGGGAACACGCGGCTGTTCCAGGTCCACAGGTTGAAGTCGAGCATCGTGTTGACCCGCGGCGTCGCGGCGCCGGGATCGATGTCGTAGGCGGCGAGCAGCAGCACGAAGTCGCGGTCGACCTTGTGCCGGCGCCGGTCCTTCGGGTGCACGATGAACGAGCCCATCATGCCCATCGCCATCTGCAAGGTCTCGTCGGCATGCGGGTGGTACATGAAGGTGCCCGCGCGCGTCAGCACGAATTCATAGACGAAGGTCTTGCCCGGTCCGATGCCGGGCTGGCTCAGGCCGGTGACGCCGTCCATGCCCGAGGGCAGCAGCATGCCGTGCCAGTGGATGCTGGTGGCTTCGGGCAGCCGGTTGCTCACGAAGATGCGCACGCGGTCGCCTTCGACCGCCTCGATCGTCGGGCCGGGGCTGGTGCCGTTGTAGCCCCACAGATTGGCCTTCATGCCGGGCGCGAGCTCGCGCTGCACCGGCTCGGCGACGAGATGGAACTCCTTGACGCTGTCCTTCATGCGCCACGGCAGCGACCATCCGTTCAAGGTCACGACCGGATCGAAGGGGCGGCCGGTCTCCGGGGCTCGCGGCGGCTGCATCGCCGGCGAGGTCTGGCTCACGGCTTCGGGCAGCGACGCGGCCGCGGCCCGGCTCACCGCGGCGGCGCCGAGCGCACCGGCGCCAGCCGCGCGTAAAAAGCTTCTGCGGTTGTTCATGGTGTCTTTCATGGGTTGATCGCGCTCGCGGCGCGCGGCGTGCCGCCGGTCAACGCGGACTGCAGGTCGGTCTCGGCGAGCCAGTAGTCGCGCAGCGCTTCGATGCCGGCGCTGACGCCGGCGATCTGCTCGCGCGTATCGGCCAGCAGGTCGAAGATGCTGATCAGCATGCCGTTGTAGCGGAGCTGGTTCTCGTCGGAGATGCGTTTGGCGAGCGGCACGACCTCGTCTCGGTAGTGCCTCGCCAACTCGTAGGCGGTGCGGTAGGCCGAATACGATTCGCGCACTTCGGAACGTGCATCGATCGCCACCTGGGCCGTGCGATGCACCGATTGCATGTAGCTCGCTTCGGCACGCGCGACATTCGCGGCGCCGAAGTCGAACAGCGGCAAGCTCAGTTCGATCGTGTAGCCGTTCTGCCGCGCTTCTCCGCTCTGGCTCTTGTTGGCGTAGCCGGCATCCAGCACGTTGACGAAGCCGGTGGCGCGGCTCAGGCCGAGCGCCTTGGCGGTGGCCTCGGTCGAGCGCCGGGCCGTCTGCACGTCGAGGCGCTTGTCCATCGCGGTCTGCTCGGCGTCCTTCGGCTGCTGCGGCTCCGGCGGCAGATCGGGCAGGCGCTGCGGAAGCTCGAAGGCCAGCTGTTCGCCCGACAGCCCCAGGAGCCGCACCAGCCGCTCGCGCGCGGCGATCGACTGGTGCCGGGCACGCGCCAGCCGCGCGCCGGCTTCGGCATCGAAGGCCTGCTGGCGCATGCGCGCGAGCGGGCTGAAGTTGCCGGCCTCGGCCATGCGGCGCGCCAGCTCGTTCGACGAGTCGGCCGCATCCTTGACCTGCAGCCCGTAGCCGAGCAGGACCTGGGCGGCGACCGCCTCGAAGAAGGCGCGGCGCGCTTCGGCCGCGATGCCGACGGCGTCCGCCGCGGCCCGGTACTGCACCGCTTCGAAGCGCCGGGCCTCGGCTTCGCGTGCGAGCGGCATCGTGATCAACCCGAGCACGTCGAACAGGACGGAGCGGTCGATCTCGGTGATGCCGCCACCGCTGAGATGGCTGAACGAGATCGTGGGATTGGCGAGGCGGCCGGCACGCACCCGCTCCGATTCGGCGATGCCGAGTTCCGCGAAGCTGGCCTGCAGGCCGAGGTTGTTCAGCAAAGCGAGTTCGACGGCGCTATCCGCGCTCAGCGGCTGCGCGAGCAGCTCGGCGATGCGGGCCTGGGCCGTGTCCTTCTCGCCGTCGTTGCGCTGCCAGCGCGTGGCCTGCCCGGTTCTTTCTTTCGTCAGCTCGGCGACCTTGTCGAAGCCGCCGTCCGGCGAGAACGAAGCGCAGCCTGACAGCAGCAGGATCGCGGCCATGACGGCGGACGGCGCGCTGCGCCGCCTCGCCAGGCGGTGAAGAGGAAGAGTCATTGTCGAAGCCTTGATGGCGCCGGCCCGGACGACGTCCGGCCAGCCGATGCACGCGCGGCGTCCGCGCGAGCGCTTGCGGGCCTCCCGCGGAGGCCTTGCCGGGTCAGGTGCTTCGGGGTGGGCGCTCCTGGCCGCCCGAGAGGAAGCTCGGGGCCGGGGCGAGGAGATCGGGGAAGGACATCGGCGACCAGTCCTGCGGAACAGGCAGCCGCGACGCGCTGCCGGGCATCAGCGGCGCGGAACAGAAGTCGCAGCACAGATGGCATTTGCCGGCGCTGTCGGGCTGGCCCGCGGCTTCGTGACGGCCGTGATCGGGGGCCTCGCGCATCGCATGGTGGTCATGCGTCGAGCCGGCAGCGATGGACGCTTCGCCCTGCATGCCGTGCAAGGCAGGCGGACAGTTCATTGCCGCAGCGACGACGCCGCGCACCGGCAGCAGCGCGGCGAGCAGCAACAGCAGGCAGATGCGGAGTGTCTTCACGCCGAAAAGGTTAGCACAGAGCTATGTCAACATCGCCAATCGGCTTCTCGGCTCGCGCACGAGCGCAGGGAGGACTGTGATGCCGCGGTCGAAGCGGCACGTGCCGGCGAGCAGGGCCGCGGCTTCGCGGTCGTCGCCAGCGAGGTGCGCGGACTCGCGCAAC
>Ga0105237_10000635_pt1 | contig 49069 bp, 34 predicted proteins | sample KBSC24metaG_FD_81520 | JGI IMG/M metagenome (GOLD analysis project Ga0105237, IMG submission 81520) | Corn rhizosphere microbial communities from Kellogg Biological Station, Michigan, USA - KBS C2-4 metaG | ecosystem: Host-associated > Plants > Roots > Rhizosphere > Soil | place: Michigan, USA...
CAGCACTCCTTATACGCTGCTGGTGACGGCTTTTGCGTGGGGAGTCTGGAAGTCGGCTACCGATAACCGACCACTACGTATCGCAGGGGGGCTGATGATCGCGTATGGAGCCCTCGGCGTCATTTGGCCTTTTGCCCCGATGCATCTTCGTGAGACACTGGCAGCGGGCGGTGCAACATTTTCCGACACTGTGCATATCACTTTGGGGGCAGTGACTGAAATCCTCTATCTGTTTGCGCTCGGTTTCGCATCCAGGGCATTAAACAAGTCGTTCCGCCTATATTCGATCGCAACGTTCATTGCGCTCCTTGTCTTCGGCATCCTGACCTTCCTGGATGCGCCGGGAATCGCGGTAAATAAGCCGACACCATTAATCGGTATTTGGGAACGTATCAATATCGGCGTTTTCCTTCTCTGGGTTATTGTGCTGGCTGCAATGCTGTTGGGAAAACAGTCTGACAACAAAATACTTAACCATGAGCGTCATAAAGTCCATCATTGAATCTCTTGCTGCTGTTTTGGGGTGTCTGGCCGCGGCAATGACCATTCCGCTGTTTTTTCGATTACACTGGCCGGCAGCCGTTTTGTGGATGATAAAACTGTTCGCCTCTGCATTGTCGCCCGTATTTGCGATAATTGGTCTATTAAGCCTTGCGGTGGGTCTGACAACGGGATCGGTTTTCATTGATTTGATCGGCATTTACGTCGTTTTGGCCTTCTGTATCCACATCAGCACGGTGACGCGTCCACCCGATGATTCGAGTGGTTTTGAACTGGCCTATGGTCCAGACTGGGAAGATCGAATCCAACCCGAACAGAAGGTTCATTTTCTTACCAGGCGACGAACGCTAATCTTACCCGCGGTCCCAGAGCCGCGCCTGGAGCAAAATATTGCATTTTCAACCATTCCCGGGTCAAGCCGGCAACTTTTGTGCGATATATGGCAACCACCTGAAAATATTGCACCCTCGGGATTGAGTTTTATTTACTTGCATGGCAGCGCTTTTTATCTTCTCGACAAGGATTTTTGCACCCGTCCGTTCTTCAGGCATTTGGCCGCTCAGGGGCATGTGATCATGGATGTGGCTTACCGGCTATCTCCTGAAACGGACATGATGGGAATGGTACACGATGTCAAGCAGGCTATTGCCTGGATGAAAGAGAACGGGGGTACTTATGGAGCAAACCCTGATCGGATTGTCGTAGGCGGAGGTTCTGCCGGTGGCCACCTCGCCTTGTTGGCAGCGTATTCGTCAAATAACCCGTGGTTTACGCCAAGGGAATTGGAGGGAAAGGACATTGGTGTATGCGCAGTGGTTTCACTTTATGGCACCAGCGATCTGGAAGCGTTGTATTATCATACCAACCAACAACTTTCTACGCCGGTTCCCGACAGACCCCAAAAAGCTGTTCCTGTCAGAATGCCTGGATGGATGATCAAAGCAATGGGAAAAAGCTATTACCGCCTCGGGATGAACAAAGGTTTTGAGAATGCAGGGGCTCTGGCTCCTCTTTTGGGCGGGCATCCGGATGAATGTCCTGAAACTTACGCTCTTTTTTCTCCTGGTACGCATATACATCCCGGCTGTCCCCCCACCTTGCTGGTACATGGTGAACACGATGTGATGGCTCCGGTAGAATCCACCCGCTTTCTGCATACCTCTTTGGTCGGAGAAAAAGTCCTGTCGGTAATGCATATTTTGCCCCAAACCGATCATGCATTCGACCTGATCCTTCCAAAAATATCTCCATCGGCGCACAATGCCATTTATGATGTTGAACGGTTTTTGGCATTGAGCCGGAGTCCAATTTTCAGTAATTTTAATCAATGCCAACATTCATCAAAAACTGGTTCTCCGGTCTCTCCGGCAATGTGATCTTTCTTTCCCTAACCTCGCTTTTCGGTGATATATCGACCGAAATGCTTTATCCTGTGCTACCCGTTTATCTGACTCAGACGTTGAAAGCCAGCGGCGGAGTTCTCGGGCTTATCGAAGGCATGGCCCAGGCCACCCAGAATATCGCACAAGGTTTCTCGGGATATTTGTCGGACAAATGGCAGAAACGAAAGCCCGTTGCCCTGGCCGGCTACATTCTCGCTGCCGTGGCAAAACCATTCTTAGGCATTGCGGGCTCCTGGCAATTGGTCTTGGGAGCAAGGGTAGCAGACAGGTTGGGAGCAGGCACCAGGTCCGCCCCCCGGGATGCCTTGATCGCTGCATCGGTGGAAGAGAAATACAGGGGAAAGGCTTTTGGGATGGAAAGCCTCGGTGACAATCTCGGGGCTTTTCTTGGACCCGTTATCACTGTCTTGTTATTCTTTTCGCTCCGATTGGATATACAGGCTATCTTTTACCTGGCATTCATTCCCGGAATGATCGCCGCCCTGCTGGTGTTGTTCGTGAAAGAGGCGAAGGTCAAGGTGGAGGATAAATCCAAAATTGATATGCGTATCCGGCAATTCCCCAGGCCCTATTGGAAATACCTCTTCGTAACCGCCTTGTTCGGTATCGGAAATTCGAGCAATTCTTTTCTCATCCTTCAATTGAAAGGGAAAGGACTCTCCCTGACGGCGACGGTGCTTATCTATGCTGTTTTCAACCTGATAGCCGCTATGATCTCTTATCCGGCCGGTTCCCTTTCCGACAGGCTGGGCAGGAAACCGGTTCTTCTCGCAGCTTTTATCGTTTTTTTTTGTTTCGTATGCCGGCTTTGCTTTTGCCCCGGGTATCTTGTTAACAGGGGTTCTCTTTGTTTTCTACGGTCTGTTCCAGGGAATTTTCCGGTCGGTGGGCAAGTCCCTTGCCACCGATCTTGTCCCCAGTCAATTACGGGCGAGCGGCATAGGTTGGTATTCCACTACAGTCGGGGTATCCGGTCTTATTGCCAGCATAGTAGCGGGGCAGCTCTGGGACAGGGTAGGCCATACGGCTGTATTTGTATATGGCGCCCTTGTATCTCTCATCGGGATCATAGCCTTATCGATAACCAGCATAGGCCGGCGTCTGGAATGAAATACCGGCCAACCAAGGCATCCCGCTAATTTCTCTATTCCCGGGATGAGCTTAATCAGGCATTGCGGTGACCTATCTCAAGGAAGGCGGCAGTATGATTGTTTAGCTTTAAACCGTGAACAAAAAAATCGCGCATTGCGCCGCCGTTTTTACTTTCGATGCTTGCCGTTCACTATACTGCGCCGAAGGACAAGCGAATATGGAGTCATGCGGCGTTGCTTTTTGGGAGTATGTATGTTGTATATGTTGTGCTCATGTACGTCGTCCAATTGGTGGTGGTCATTCCTGCACCCATTCGGGACCCTTCAGTTGCGGGGCTAAGGGTTTCGCCGCAATCGTTTTTCTGGACGCTCGATGGGTTAGGATATATTTGCATGGGGGTGTCGACTTTATTTGCTGCATTCGTGTTTTCGAATGAAGGATCACAGAAATGGGTTAAGCGGTTTCTGATCGCCAACGGGTTGTTAACCCCTGTTATTGCCATAATATATTTTTATCCGCATTATTCTATCGCCTTGCTACTGGTTGGGACGCCATGGATAATAGTCGTCCCCGGTTCGTTGTTCTCACTGGCGCTCTTCTTTCGTGGAAGAATCTCTAATAGCGAAGTATTTTAATTTGCCGACATGTACGATCGATATTTAATTGACGGCGGCCAGTTTCCTTTCTTCCAGGATGGTAATCACTCCCTGGCGAAGATCGATCAGCTTCTCTATTTTGAAATCGCTCAGGATCCGTATTATGTTCTCCTTGCCGGTTTTTATTTTTTTGGACAGGAAGCTCTGAACAGATTCGGCATGAAGGGGCTCTTGCAAAGATTTCATCTTTATGATACTATCCGCCACCCGGCTACGCAAGGAAATATGAGACAAACTCATTATCCGCTCTTGTTTCTCCAGGTCGCTTCCTGCCAATAGCCGGATGAATTGTTTAGCGACTAAATTGTCATAACTAAGTAATTGCGAGAAAATCTCTTCAGGGATGAGCATCAGACTGGCATCTTCGGTTGTTTCAGCATTATCCCGATGAGGGGTATGTTCCAAAATTGCCATGTAGCCGATGAAGGTTCCGGCCCTATGGGTATTTGTGATGAACTTATTGTTGTCTTCGTTAAAGAGATAAGACTGTGCGCTTCCCTTTATCAAGAAGTAGGTATATAAGGGCTGGTCACTCTCCGAAAACAGGAGTTGTTCCTTTGGAAAATGCTTCGTCACTACCCCTTCCAAGCCAATGTTCATATTTATGTACTCACTGGCTGACCGAATGAATGCTCTGATTCCTGTATCGTCCTGGCTAAAAGATGTTCTGACCAATTCACTTCTTTGAAGGCGCTTTGCGATGACATGGAGGAGATCGCCATCGTCAAAGGGCTTGGCAATATAATCATCTGCACCCATGCCAATTGCTTTCTGGAAATCCGCATTCTCCGTTTTTGCAGTAAGGAATACAAAAGGAATCGATGAGGTGGTATTGTTCTTGCTCAGGAGGTAAAGCACGCCATAGCCATCGAGCACCGGCATCAGGATATCGCAGATTACTAAATCTGGGATTTCCGTTATGGCTATTTCCACGCCGGCTTTGCCATTTGCGGCGGTTAACACCGAATATTCGTTCAATTGGAGTAATTCTTCGATATTTTCCCGAATAGCGGTATTGTCTTCAATAAGCAATATCTTTTTCATACGTGTGATTTATTAGGAGTCGAAATAAATCGCCAGCGATGGAATTGCGACAATCCAATAAGGTAGGTTAATTCCAGGAGAATGCCAAATTTCATTTGGTGATCACAATCAGGTAAGGTGCCAACCGGTCAGCGATAGGGGTGCAAATAGCGGTGAGTTTCCGTGAGAACGGAGTTGCCAGAAAAGTTTATATGAGCTCGGGTACTGTACAAGTGTTCAAGGATATTGCTCCCCGTCAGTATCTGAGCATTGAAGAAGGCAGAGACAGGATCGAACATCAGACCTTCAGGCGGCTGAAATTCGCGCCGGCAGGCGGAATGGGTGGCATGGATTTGGGGATACCGGTCAGTTGCGGGCCCGGGAAATAGGATATTGTTCAATTCATTAATTTTCCATAAATTACTAATTAATAGACCAAACGATTGTGAAACGACTGCTCCTTTCTATTGTCTTCCTTATTTCATTCTCCGCAGAAATATTACGCACCTATTTCGTAATGCCTTTTCCCGGCAGTCAGGTGAGTGATACGATCTCTTACGCCTACGGACTCGACCGGTCGATCGGCTGGATCCGCGCCGTGGCGCTGATCTTCGCTTGTTTAGCCCTGGTTGCCGTGCTCAAAAGGGGAAAAACCTGGGAAAAGATCGTTCTGCCGCTGACCCTGGCAGGCTATGGTGTTGTTTTTTTTGCCTGCAATTACCGAATGGCGGCCGATAAGATCTTTTACCAACCGGTGAATAAAAGCTTTTCAACCGCAAGCGACAGCAGCATGGACAGGAGCAAGCTCGTGATCGGCGTTGTCATCGATGGACAGGCAAAAGCCTATCCCATCCAATTGATCGGTTATCACCACCAGGTGGTTGACACCGTAGGGCGAACTCCGGTAATGGTTACCTATTGTACAGTCTGCCGGACCGGACGCATATACAGTCCGATGGTCAATGGAAAGCAGGAAACCTTCCGGCTGGTGGGAATGGACCACTATAACGCCCTCTTTGAAGACGTCACGACAAGCAGCTGGTGGCAGCAGGCGAACGGCGTATCGATTACCGGTCCGTTGAAGGGGTACGCATTGAAAGAGTTCCCGTCGTCGCAAATGACGCTGGATGCGTGGCTCCGGGAATACCCGAACTCACTGGTGTTGAAGCCGGATACCCTGTTCATGGATCATTATTTCAAGCTGGAGGATTACGACAAAGGCACGATGCACAGCCCGTTGGTAAGAAGGGATAGCGCCTCCTGGCGACACAACTCATGGATAGTCGGGATAGCGAACAGTAATTCTTCAAAGGCCTATGACTGGAACGAGCTCCTGGAGAAGCGGATCATCCAGGATTCGGTAGAACAAACGCCGATCGTGCTGACCATCGAAAATGACTCGGCTTCCTTTCATGTGTACGATCGCCGGGTGGACGCTCTATCGCTCAACTTCTCCCTCTCCGCGGCCAGGGACCGCCTGGTAGATGAGAATACCCATTCGAGCTGGAACATGGCCGGGGAATGCGTCGACGGGTCTCTAAAGGGCAGAAGACTCCAGTCGGTACAGTCGTACAATGAATTCTGGCATGCCTGGCGAACTTTTCATAAGGATGGAAAGGTGTATGTCGGCACCAGCTATGCACTGATGAAATAAAAAAAGCCAGGATCCGGTCCTGGCTTTTTTGGTGGTAGTTCTTTATTAATCCCAACCGCTGGTATCCATTGGTTTTCCGTTCTTGTCCATCAGCTGGCCGTCCTTGTCGATCATCATCCCTTCTTCCATTTTTCTTTTCTTATCACCCTTGGAGACGGTCCCATCGGCAGCGACCTTACGACCATTGGTGCAGGTTACGGTCGAATCCATGGCGGTCCAGGCGCCGGCCTTGACGATCATCATTTTGCCATCCTTCATCGTCATCAGTCCATCTTTCAACGCGGCCTTGGCCGCCGTCGCAGACGAATCCGGAGCAGCGGGCGTTGTTGCCGCGGTGGAGTCGGTAGCTGACGGTTTGGCTTCATTGTTACAGGCGTAGGTCAATCCGGCGATGACGGCAATAAACAATAGCTTTTTCATGATTTGTGTTTTGAGTTTTAAGTCCTTGAAGCTACATAATTTTATTGTAAATTCAATTCCGGATGAAAACCAATGCCACTTTCTTCCTCATCTTTTTATCTATTCTTATTACCTCATGTAAGAAGCACAAAACCTTATTTCAGCTGGTTCCTTCTGCACACTCCAATATTCATTTCAACAATCATATCATAGAGAACGATTCGATCAATCCCTTCGATCTTCCGAACATGTATAACGGCGGCGGGGTGGGGATCGGGGATTTCAATAATGACGGACTGCCCGATATCTACTTTACGGGCAACCAGGTTCCGTGCAAACTATACCTGAATAAAGGGAACTTTAGTTTTGAAGACGTCACAGCGGTGGCAAGAGTGGATGGCGCTGGTCGTTGGTGTCGCGGCGTCTCGGTGGTCGATATCAATAACGACGGACTGCCCGATCTCTACGTTTGTACTACGATCTTACCGGACACGTTAAAACGCCAGAACCTTCTTTATGTCAATCAAGGCCTCAACGCCCAGGGCATCCCTATATTCAGGGAGATGGCCAGGGAGTATGGATTGAACGACGCGTCCTTTTCGACAATGGCGACATTTTTCGATTATGACAACGACGGCGACCTCGACCTGTATATTACGGTAAATGAAATGGAAGACGACAGAAACCCTTCCGTCTACCGCCCCAAAAGAACGGACGGGTCTTCGCCCAGCACCGGCCGCTTGTATCGAAACGACTGGAACGCGCCGCTCCATCACCCCGTGTTCACCGATGTGACCAGGCAGGCGGGCGTCACCATTGAAGGCTATGGTCATAGCGCTACCATCGCTGACTTCAACAAGGACGGCTGGAAGGACATTTTCGTGGCAAATGATTTTCTTTCGAATGACCTCCTTTACATCAATAACCATGATGGCACATTCACCGACAAGGCTGCCGCTTATTTCAAACATACTTCGGCCAACGGGATGGGACAGGATGTCATCGACATCAACAACGACGGGCTGGCAGACGTGGTGGAGATGGATATGGACCCGGAGGATAACTACAGGAAAAAGATGCTGATGCCGGGATATAATTACCAGAACTATCTCAACAACGATTCTTTTGGCTATCAATACCAATACGTTCGCAACACGCTACAGTTGAATATGGGGCCGAGGGTCGAAAAGGATGGCTCGGCCGGCGATCCGATCTTTGGGGATATCGGTTACTGGTCCGGCATTTCCTCGACGGACTGGAGCTGGGCGCCCCTTGTCCAGGACTTTGACAACGACGGGTTTCGGGATATCATTGTTACCAATGGATACCCCAAGGATATCACGGACCACGATTTTATTGCATTTCGCGAGCAGGCATTTGCGTATAAATCTAAAAAGGAAGTATTGAGCAAGATCCCGCAGGTGAAGCTGCAGCACTACGCTTTCCACAACAATGGAAATACGACATTTGCCGATGTGTCGGACAAGTGGGGGATATCAACCGCATCCTTTGCCAACGGCGCAGCCTATGCCGACCTGGACAACGATGGGAAGCTGGACCTCATCATAAATAACATCAACGACGAACCATTTATCTACAGGAACGAGTCTTCTGATACATCGAATTACCTTACGATAAAATTGATCGGTGATTCCCTTAACCGGGATGGGCTTGGCACCTGGATCGAGTTAAATTATGCCGGAAAGCAGCAGGTGTATGAACAAACTCCCTATCGCGGCTATCTCTCTACCATGCAGTTGGACCCGCATTTCGGACTGGGCAGGGTCGCCAGCATTGACTCGCTGGTCGTCAAATGGCCGGATGGGGAAAAACAGGTACTTTTTAACGTTGCAACCAATCGGCGGGTGACCATTAGCCATAGTGCCGCCACCGAAACCTATCACTGGGAAGCTCACACGACAACGAACCAGGCGTGGTTCAGGCCGGTCGGCGACTCTGTTGGGATGCGCTATGAGGATAGCAAGCAGGATTTCATCGATTTCAATATCCAGAAACTGTTGCCGCATAAGTTCTCCGAATACGGCCCCTCGCTGGCTGCCGGCGATGTGAACGGGGACGGCCTCGATGACATCGTCATCGGCGGTTCCGCATCGAATCCCACCACTATATTACTGCAACAAAAGGATGGCCGGTTTGTGAACGGGCGCATGCTGCCGGCACAGGAAAAGAAGAATTGGGACGATAGGGGCCTTCTGTTATTTGACGCGGATAACGACGGCGATCTGGACCTTTACATCGCGGCCGGGGGTTATCGCCAGGCTCCAGGCGATCCTTCTTACCAGGATAAGCTATATCTGAATGATGGCAAGGGTAATTTTACCCTCGATACCACGGCGCTGCCAGCGAACTGGACCAGCAAGTCCTGCGTCCGCGCCGTCGACTATGATCACGTTGGCGATCTCGACCTTTTCGTCGCTGGCCGCGTATCACCATGGAACTATCCGAGCCCTGTCTCCTGCGCCATTTATCGGAATGATACAAAAGATGGAAAGGTGAAATTCACCGACGTAACCTATTCCGTGGCATATCCGTTGTTGAATATCGGCATGGTATGTGACGCTGTCTGGACCGACTTTGACAATGACGGCTGGCAGGACCTGGTATTGGCCGGAGAGTGGATGCCCATAAAATTCCTCAGGAACGATCACGGACAATTTCGGGATATTACAACGGCTTCCCGGATTGGCGGCCAGGTCGGGTGGTGGAATAGCATCTCGGCCGGAGATTTTGATAATGATGGAGACATCGACTACGTGGTAAGCAATCTTGGGCAGAATTCATTCTATAAGGCAAGTGACCAATATCCCGTGTCCGTCTACGCAAGGGATTTTTATAACCAGGGGATCATGCAATGCATGCTTACCTCATTCATAAAAGACCGGCAGGGGGGACAATTAAAAGAGTTTGTTACGGATTCCCGTGACGACGTCATTGCAAAATTACCATTTCTGAAAAAGAGATTTCTCACCTATAGCAAATTTGCGACGACAACCTTTGACCACGTCTTTACCCCTGAGGAGATGGAAGGCGCGGTAAAATATTCGGCCAATAATTTGAAAAGTTGCCTGATAAGAAATAACGGCGACGGGACTTTTACGATGGAGTTCCTGCCCGATATGGCGCAATATTCTGCGATCAACGGGATGGTGGCCGATGATTTTAACGGCGACGGCAATCTCGATATCTGCATGAATACAAACGACTACGGGACCATGCCCTCCTATGGCCGCTATGACGCCCTGAATGGGCTGGTGCTGAAAGGAGACGGGAAGGGATCATTCACGCCGCTGAGTATTCTGCAAAGCGGCATCTTTATCCCCGAAAATGGCAAGGCGATGGTCCGGCTTCGGGGAAGCGACGGAAAGTATTTGATTGCTGCCAGCCAGAACAAAGGCCCGCTAAAAGCCTTTTATCTAAATAAGCGCTGCAGCTTCCTACCATTGAACGCGGATGATGTCTCCGTGCTGATCACCTATCGGGATGGGCGGCGGCAACGTCGGGAACCGGGATATGGCAGCTCTTTTCTATCGCAATCCGCGAGGTTCGTTACTGTTGACAGCGCGGTTTCTTCCATCGAGATCACCGACAGCAGAGGCAAAAAAAGGAAAATAATTCCAAATTAAATAGCAACATATGAATAAGTCTCTTTTATTATGGATCGGGTTGATCTTTCTTTTCACCCTCGAGATCCTGCGGGTTTATTTTATCATGCCTTTTCCCGGCAGCCAACAGCATGATACGATCGGCTTCGCCTATTTCCTGGATAGGAATATTCTCTGGTTGCGGGTCATCGGGCTGGCGCTGGTCATTTGGCCGCTGCTATTCTATCTGCGCTCAGGAAGGCTCTGGCTGAAGATGACGCTGGTCGGGGTATTGCTGCTTTATGGCGGGATCTTCTATCTGTTCAATTTCAAGTTCCTTGCCGATAAAATGTTCTATCAGCCCGGCGTAAAGCTGTTTGCCGCCGACAGCACGAACAAAGACCGGTTGGTCATCGGCGTTGCTTTGCGGGGAACTGCCAGGGCTTATCCCATCGAGATCATAGGTTATCATCACCAGGTGAAGGATACGGTAGGCGGGCAGCCGATCCTGGTGACCTATTGCACCGTGTGCCGGACCGGTCGGGTATACAGTCCCTTCATACAGGGCAAATATGCTGCTTTCCGGCTAGTGGGCATGGATCATTTCAACGCTATGTTCGAAGACGGGGACACCCACAGCTGGTGGCAGCAGGCTACGGGAAAGGCCATTGCCGGTACCCTGAAAGGACAACAGCTGGAAGAACTCCCGTCTGCCCAGATGACCCTAGGGGACTGGCAGACATTACATCCCAATAGTCTGACCTTGCAGCCTGACCCGAACTTCAAAAGCAAATATGACAGTCTGAAAGGTTATGATGAGGGCACGATCGAAGGCAGCCTGGAAAGAAGGGACTCCGGCTCCTGGCGATTCAAATCCTGGGTGATCGGCGTCCAATCCGGAGGGAGGAGCAAGGCTTATGATTGGAACAACCTGGTGAGAGATCGCGTTATTCCGGACACGATCGGAAAGACACACCTTTTACTGACCATCGGGCCCGATGACAGGACCTTTTATGCTTTATCCTATAACGACAGCCTCACCTTCTTGTATGACACCAGTGCCAGGAAGATCCGCGACCTCAATACGCGGAGCACCTGGCTGCCGAGCGGCATCTGTATTGACGGACCGATGAAAGGCGCGCAGCTGCAACCGGTGCAGGCGTACCAGGAGTTCTGGCACTCGTGGCGGACCTTCCACCCCGGCACCGTGGCGATAAAGTAGTGGGAAAATTTGCGTAATTTCATTTCGATTGCGGAAACTAGCTGAATATTCCGGTGGACAGAATAAAGTCAGTCGAAGCAGCCGACTTTATTTGACGATCATGTAGGCTTCAATTTTAGCTAGATACCAACCCGTGAATAATATCTTTGCTTTCTAAATTATTAAAAGACTTAACTTAGATTAATCAAAACCGCTTTAACCTTTCCGGGCGGTTTTTGTGCAGAATTTATGCAGGTAGCGAAATTGGAGAATTGTTTGGTGGCTGGCAAGAGCGACAAAGAGGATCATTAGCGCTTTATATTGTAAGGGGGCCAAAATAAAAAAGACCCCGATTTCTCGAGGTCTTCCAGTGGGAGTTGACGGGTTCGAACCGCCGACCCTCTGCTTGTAAGGCAGATGCTCTGAACCAGCTGAGCTAAACTCCCTTTTCCTTTTTACCGGCGTTTTCCGTTGAAAGGAGTGCAAAGATAAGGGGCAAAAAAGGTTGCGCAAAATATTTCGGCACTTTTTTTTCTAAACGCTTTAGGATCAGCCGTCCGCAGCGATGCGGCCACGCCGTTTATTGCGCTTTCCAGGTGTTATTGTCCCGACGGACATCCGGCAACACTTTATCCGGATCGATCGTCACCGAGGACAACTCCTGTGTCGCGGGGAAGTGCAGGACCCGCGTGCCGGATTGCAGCCAGGTCTCTACCGGCAGTTCGATCCGTTGTTTGGTCCCGTCCTTCCAGACGAGTTCCAGGGTAGAGGGCATCGCCATGCGGTCCAGGTTGACGATCGTTACGTCGACGGTTCGTGGGTTGCTCGCAGGGAGCGTCGAGGTGGCTGGGAGCATGGTGGCATTTGCGTTTGCGCGCGGGGTTCCGGTGCCCGCCGTATCTGCGCCTGCAGGGGCTGTGGAGGGGGCGTTTGATCCGGCGCCGGCGTGGAATTGCGCCCCCTGCACTGCCAGGTCCAGCCCCCAGTTATGGAAAAACCATTCCCGCCAGAACCAGGACAGGTCTTCGCCGGCCTCGTTGTCCATCGTCCGGAAAAAATCATATGGACCGGGATGACGATAGGCCCAGGTCTGGATATAGCGCCGGAAGGCATAGTCAAAGCGGTCCTTGCCGAGGATCACTTCGCGGAGGAGGACAAGCCCGAGGGCCGGTTTGAAATAGGTCATTGGATGGCGGTAGGACTCCGGAATAGCATCTGCGCGGGTCATCATGACAGGAGCCTGCGGGTCTTTTAGCAAAGGGACGATCTCTTCGACGGGATTGCCGCCACCGGGGGCGTATTCGCCGTCCCGTTTGGGCGCAAACTCACCTTTGTTGAAGGCGTCCGAGGCGTAGATGTCAATAAAGGTATTGAAGCCCTCGTCCATCCAGCCATAGGCGCGTTCGTCCGATCCTACGATCATGGGGAACCAGTTGTGCCCTATCTCGTGCGCCGCCACCCAGTACAACTCTTTCCCTTTATCGTTGATACCGTCAAAGACGATCCCCGGATATTCCATCCCACCCGCTATCCCCGCCTCGTTGATGGCTACCGGGTATGGGTATACGAACCATTTTTCGGAGAAATATTCCATTGAAGCTTTAAGATATTCCGTGGCCCGGTCCCAGGCGCCGGGTCCCGCGCTCTCCACCGGATAAACGGACATAGCCAGGGATTTTTTGCCTCCCGGCAGATTAACGCGTGCCGCATCCCAGATATAGGCGCGGCTGGCGCCAAAGGCTACGTCGCGGGTATTCGCCATCTTAAAGCGCCAGGTCAGCTCACCCTTTTGAACCGGGCGGCTTGAAGGATCACCGATGGCGGCAGCATCCCGGATCATGACCGTTTTGTCGCTGGCGCGGGCTGCGGTTAGCCGTGCCGCTTCTTTTTGCGTCAGCACTTCCTGGGGATTCACCAATTCCCCGGACCCCGCTACGATCATATCCCAGGGGACCGTCACGCGGTAATCAAAATCGCCGTATTCATCGTAAAATTCTCCACTGCCCAGGAAGGGTAGGGTATTCCATCCCTGGCGGTCATCGTATACGCACATCCGGGGATACCATTGGGCTATCTCATAGATCTTGCCGTTGCGGGTGGATACATAATCCGTACGATTGCCAAAGTCGCCGGGCACAACATACCGATACCTGATCTGCAGGCTGAGTTTGCCGCCCTTTGGCGCCAGCGGCCGCCGCAGACGCACCTGGAGCCGCGTGTCCGTTACCACATAGTCCGCGTCCACGGAGACGCCACCCTGTTCCACCTTCACCGATGCCAATTGATACCCTTCTGTATGACCGCCGGCAGCGAACGATGTCAGAAAATTGGCGCGAGCGTCCTTGCGATAGGTATTTTGATCAATATATAACCACAACGAAGACAAAGTATCCGGGCTATTATTGGTGTAGCGGATGATAGCGCTCCCTTCCAATTCGTTCTTTATCGTATCCAGCCGGACGGCGAGCGTATAGTCGGCTCTGTTCTGCCAGTAGCCGGCCGAGGGCGCTCCATTCGCCTGACGGGTGGCCAGATGCAGATCGGTATAGAATCCGGGTGCAAATAAGGCATGAGGATCGTAACCGCCGGCAGCCGGGTTTTCAGGCAGACCGGTAGCCGTTTGACCATAACCTGCGACAGACAACAATACAAGAAGAAAAGCAAAGGTGGTGGATCTTGACATGAAATATAGATTGATAGAGGAAACAAATCTATAGTATATATGTTTTACTTTTATTCATTATGGAAAAACTTTCCGGTTATTGCGCTGTCGTTGCTAAAATGGAAAAGGATAATGTGCATGTACATTATCACAATAAGGAATATGGATTTCCTATAGACGACGATAATCATCTGTTTGCCCGTCTTATCCTGGAGATCAACCAGGCTGGGCTTTCGTGGACGACGATCCTGAACAAAAAGGATAACTTCTTCCGGGCCTTCGACAATTTTGATATCGATAAAGTCGCCCGGTATGGCGACAAACAAAAACAACGGTTGCTGGCAGACGCCGGCATCATTCGTAACCGGCTGAAGGTGGAGGCTGCTATTGAAAATGCCAAAAAGATCAAGGCCCTCCAAAAGGAGTTCGGCTCTTTTAAGGCCTGGATCGACGCACATCATCCCCTCAGCAAGGAAGAATGGGTCAAATTATTCAAAAAGACATTCCGTTTCACCGGCGGGGAAATCGTCGGTGAATTTCTGATGAGCACGGGTTATCTGCCCGGCGCACATTCGGAAGGCTGTCCCATCTATAAAAAGGTGCTGAAGGAGAAACCTGCGTGGAATAATGCTAAAAAGACCGGCTAAAGTTAATTCAACTGTACCACCGGCAGCCGGTAGTGAAGTCCGTCTACCATAAATAGCTCATCGATCTCGTAGGTCCAATATTTGAAGAGAGGGGATTTGGCAAGGTATTTCTCTACTGACTTTTTGTCTTCGGCGGAAAAAGTGATCCAAACCCGCTGGGTCTCCATCGTAACCACGTAATGGTCGATGATGCCCTGCTCGATCAGCCGGTTGATGTAAGTGCGGTGAGGAGGAACCAAGGCCGCAAATTCATCGTTCATATCAAATTGTATCGTAACCTGGAATTTTCGCATAACTGGATCCTACTTAAAGTTAACAAATCTCCGGCAGAACTGTTCACTCTCTCCCGTTCGTAACCTTCATTCTTCTGGTCATCTTCTTGTCAGCAATCCTTATGCCGGATGCAGTTTGCATCGGACCTTTTAATATCATACGGTCAGAAGGGACTCACAGTTGCCTCCTGTGTCGTGGCAGTTTTCAACTGTATTACAGCTTCCAATCCATAATGGTATTGGCCCATTCTTCGCGATAAGGAGTCGTCACTTTGATATAATTATCTGTATATCCTTCCATCATAGGCGTTTTCACATGCCCTTCCAGCAATACTTTGCGGGTCTGGCCGGCATGTTCACGGGTGAAATACTGCATTTTCTGATAGGAAAGGTTGCGGAGAATTTTGTTTCGCTGATTCCGAACGGCTATAGGAACTACCGGCTGTATATCCAGGGCTTTGGTATTATCCCTTTCGGAATAGGTGAAGACATGCAGGTAGGATATATCTATATCATGCAGGAATTCGACCGTTTCATTAAAGTCTTCGTCTGTCTCGCCGGGAAAACCAACGATCACGTCTACACCGATGGCGCAATGCGGCATCAGTTGTTTGATCAGCCGCACTCTTTCTGCATAGAGTTCCCGCCGGTAGCGCCGGCGCATCAGACCGAGAATGCGATTGCTGCCACTCTGCAGAGGTATGTGGAAGTGCGGCATGAACCGGCGGCTTCCCGCTACCCATTCGATCATTTCCGGTGTCAGCAGATTGGGTTCGATGGAGGAGATGCGATAGCGATCGATGCCGTCGATGGTGTCCAACGCCTTCATTAATTCAAAAAAGTTTTCGGTCTGTGCATTTCCATCCGGTCCCTTCCCAAAATCTCCGAGATTGACACCCGTCAGTACTATCTCCCGTACATCCCCGCGCTCCGCGAGTCCGCGTACGGTCGCCACCGTGCGGGCGATGGTGTCGCTCCGGCTTTTTCCCCTCGCCATCGGTATCGTACAGAATGAACAGTTATAGTCGCATCCATCCTGCACTTTCAGGAAAGTACGTGTCCGGTCGTTCAGCGACCAGGAAGCATTGAATCCACTGACGGTTTCGATATCACAACTGCATATCTTCGCCGTATCGCCTTTAGACAATTCCCGGAGGTGTTGTGCAATGTTAAACTTCTCTGCTGCCCCCAGCACCAGGTCCACACCCGGTATCTGAGCTATTTCCGCAGGCTTCAACTGGGCATAACAGCCCGTGATCACCACGAAACTTTCCGGCGCCTGCCGCTGGATCTTACGAACCAGGTAGCGGCATTCCTTGTCGGCATTTTCCGTCACGCTGCAGGTGTTGATCACGTATACATCCGCCACTTCTTCAAAGTCTCGTTTCTCGAACCCTTCCTTTTCCAAAAGCCTGGAAAGACCGGAGGTCTCCGAGTAGTTGAGTTTGCATCCTAAAGTGTGGAATGCCACGGTCTTATTTCGTACTTCCGTCATTAGCCGGCAAAGATACGAACTTAACCCGGATCAATAATATGGCCCTACCCGGCCACGGCCGCCCGTTTATACTTATTTTAGCCGGGTAAGCAAATCCCTGACCCGAACGATGCGTTTCCTGCCAAAGCCATTCTGGTGGATATATTGTATCTATGCACTCCTGCTTTTTATAGCCGGTATGCTGTGCGTGCTACCATTGGTCGCCATCTTTTCTCTGCGAGACTCCAAAAGTGGAGGGGACAAGATCTATCTTGTCTGCCGCTGGTGGGACGATATATGGCTAACCGGCATCGGCATTCGTCACACCAATATCTACGAGACGATGCCGGATGCGGGGCGGCAATATGTTTTTATCTCCAATCATATTTCGTATCTCGACATCCCCATGATCCTCCAGGCGCTCCGCCGCAACAGTTTTCGTATACTGGGTAAAGCCGAAATGGCGAAGGTGCCTGTCTTTGGCTATATCTACAGCCGCGCCGTGGTGATGGTCGATCGTAGTACGGCGCAGCACCGCTCCCGTAGCGTCCGCGAATTGAAATCGGTGCTGGCTATGGGTACATCCGTCTTCATCTTCCCCGAAGGGACGTTTAATGAAACCCGCCGTCCGCTGAAAGAATTTTATGATGGCGCCTTTCGCATCGCCATCGAAACGCAGATACCTCTGCAGCCCATCCTTTTTCCCGATACCTACGATCGTATGCATTATTCAAGTCTCTTCAATCTCCGCCCCGGCCGCACCCGCGCTATCTTCCTTGCACCCATCGAGGTCGAAGGGCTTACCCTCGCCGATCTGCCGCAGCTGAAGGCGGAAGCCTACCATATTATGGAGGAGGCGCTGATCCGTTATAAGGCCTCGTGGATCGAAACGATGGGTTCTTAATTTCTATCGGCCTGGCGGATAGGGGCGTGATCCGCCGCTGAGCGGAAGGTCTTTTTAATGAGGGACAAGAAGCGAATAAGGCGTAAATTTGTCGCCCCATGTACGCCGATGTCATCATACCCCTGGCCCTGCCCAGGAATTATACCTGGTCCGTGCCCGAAAAATGGCTTGGACAGGTGCGGGAAGGCTGTCGAGTAGAGGTAGAGCTTAAGAACAAGAAATACGCCGGCATCGTCCGGCGTCTGCACAATGAAAAGCCGGCGGCTTTTGAACCCAAGGCCATCGGAAATCTTCTCGACAACGAGCCTATTATCCATCCCGCCCAGCTACGGCTATGGGAATGGATCGCCAACTACTATCTCTGCAGCGAGGGCGAGGTCATGGCGGCGGCGCTACCCGCCCATTTCAAGCTAAGCAGCGAGACCATCCTGGTGTTTAATGAAGAGACGGGCGACGGTTTTACGCACCTGGACAACGACGAATTCCTGGTCGCCGAAGCCCTCCAGATAAAGAAGGAGCTAAAGCTGACAGAAGTGCAGCAATTGCTGGACTCTTCTCATGTCTACCCCGTGATCAAGCGGCTGATAGAAAAAAAGGTCTGTTTTGTGTGGGAGTCGCTAAAAGAGACCTATTCCGCCAAGACCGAGAATTATGTCATCCTCAATCCGGAATATGCCAATGAGGACAAGCTGGCCGATCTGCTGAACAACTGGGGCCGTGCGCCCAAACAACAGGAATTGCTGCTGGCCTATCTCCATCTTTCGCGGACGGAGGGAGAAGTTACCCGTCCCGAACTGCTGAAGAAGTCCGGCGCCTCCGATGCTCAACTGAAAGGGCTTGTCGATAAGAACATTTTGCGTATCGAAAAACGAAGGGTGGACAGGATCAAATACCTGCCCCGTGACGTGCATATCGATTTCGAACTGACGCCTGCGCAGCAAAGGGCATTTGATCAGATCAACGAAGTATTTCAGGGGGATGAGGTGCCGGGGAGCGAGGGGAAGAAGCAAAAGTCGGTATGTCTGCTGCATGGTATTACGTCCAGCGGCAAGACGCAGGTGTATATACGCCAGATCGAAGCCGCGATCCGCCAGGGCCGCCAGGTACTGTATCTACTGCCGGAGATAGCCCTCACGTCACAGATAATCCGCCGTCTGCAAAAACATTTCGGCGGTCTCATCGGCATCTATCATAGTAAGTTCAGCCAGAACGAGCGACTGGAGATATGGAACAAGATACGCACCGGCGAACTGAAAATTATACTTGGCGCCCGATCGGCCATTTTTTTACCTTTTCAGGACCTCGGCCTTATCGTCACAGACGAAGAGCATGATGCTTCCTACAAACAGCAGGAGCCTGCCCCCCGTTATCATGCCCGGGATGCGGCTATATATTACGCATCACTTTTTGGGGCGAAAGTGTTGCTGGGCAGCGCCACGCCTTCTGTCGAAACCTATTACAATGCGGTCTCCGGTAAATATGCGCTGGTAGAGCTGCTGGAACGTTATGGGCAAGTGCAGCTGCCCGAGATAACGGTGGTGGACACGAAGGCGCTGCGGATCGCCCAGAAAACAGGGGCCGGATGGGATCATCGCCGTAATGGCGGGGCAGCGGGGAACAGCGCGTCCCAGCCGTACCGTGGAGCGGATTGGCTGATGGATACGCCTGCGGCAAAGGCAGAAGCAAAGGCGGCGCATAAAAATGCGCAACCCGAAGAAGGACTTTTTGCCGGTAACGCGACACCGCCGCCGGGTGAAGGCTCCGACCCGCGCGAGGCAGCCTCAGAGACGAGCGATACGGGCACAGGCTCCCGCGACAACGGCAAGCCGATCCTTAGTCCAGCCTTGCACACGGCCATCGAACAATCGCTGGGCGCCGGCAAACAGGTCATCCTCTTCCAGAACCGCCGCGGGTATTCGCCTTACCAGGTATGCGAGGTTTGTGGCTGGATACCTCAATGCCGGAATTGCGATGTCTCGCTCAACTTCCACAAGCTGACCAATAAATTGCATTGCCACTATTGCGGCACGGTATATCCGCCTGTTCATACCTGCGCGGCCTGCGGCAATCATAAATTCGTGCAACGTAATTTCGGGACGGAGCGCATCGAAGAATATCTCGAAGAGGTTTTTCCCAAGGCTCGTATCGCGCGGATGGATATCGACAGCGTCCGCGGTAAAACTGCACATGACAGTCTCATCCAGCAATTCGAACAACAGCGCATAGACATCCTGGTTGGCACACAGATGGTCGTAAAGGGATTGGACTTTGATAACGTAAACCTGGTGGGCATCCTGGACGGCGACAGCATTCTCAATTTTGCCGATTTCCGCGTCAGCGAACGCGCCTTTCAACTTATGGAACAGGTCAGCGGCCGCGCCGGCCGTAAAGACGGGCAGGGTAACGTGCTGATCCAGGTGGCCAATACAGCCCATCCCGTATTAGGATATGTAAAAGCCCATGATTACAAACTATTCTTTCAGCACGAAATAACAGCCCGGCAACAATTCGGATATCCCCCCTATACCCGCGTCATCCAGGTGACTTTCCGGCATAAGGATAAAGAGATCGTTACGTCCGCCGCGCAATTCTTTGCCAACAATCTTAAAAAGGAATTCGGCGCCTGGCTCATCGGTCCTGCCGAACCCGTGGTCGCCCGCATCCGCAACCAGTACCTGATGGAACTAATGCTCAAACTGCCCAAAGACGGACATACCATCAATTTTGCCAAACACGTCATTCAACAGCAGATGGCCATCGTACAGAACAACCAGAAATGGCGCAGCGTCGTGATCCTTCCGGATGTCGATGCGTTGTGATCATCCAGGACATGGGCCTGATGTAACGATCTCCCCTAAAAAAGCTATTTTTGATCTACCATGAACATCACGGAAAATATATCTCTCCAGCCCTATAATACATTTGGCATAAATGTGTCGGCCCATCATTTTTCCTCTTTTTCTACCCAGGACCAACTGGCAGAGTTGCTCACTATGACACCCGTTAATCCTTTTATCCTCGGTGGCGGCAGTAATATTCTGCTCACCCGCGATATCGACGGGCTCGTGCTGAAGAATGAGATACCAGGCATAGATCTTGTCCACGAAGACGATGAATATTTGTATGTAAAGGTCGGGGCAGGGGAGAACTGGCATCGGTTCGTGTTGTATTGTCTGGAGCGCGGCTGGGCCGGCGTGGAAAACCTCTCTCTTATCCCGGGCAATGTGGGTGCCGCGCCCATGCAAAACATCGGCGCCTATGGCGTGGAGATAAAGGATGTCTTCCACGAACTGGAGGCATATGATATACACGAACGGAAGGTGTATATCTTTACGCTGAATGACTGTGAGTTTGGTTACAGGGAAAGTGTTTTCAAACGAAGATACCGCGACCGGTTCGTTATTTTAAACGTCACCTTCCGTTTGCGAAAACAGCCGGTATTTCATACAAACTATGGCGCCATCCGGGAACAGCTGGATAAAATGGGTGTGCGGGAACTAAGTATAAAAGCCATTTCACAGGCGGTGATCGATATTCGCAGCTCCAAGCTGCCCGATCCGAAAGAGATAGGCAATGCCGGTAGTTTCTTCAAGAACCCTACTGTACCTAATGAAAAATTCAATTTTTTACGGGCGGAGTTCCCGGCGATTGTCGGTTACCCGGTAACGGGAGATGTTGGTGGCGCCGGCGCTGGTGGTTTTACGAAACTGGCGGCGGGCTGGCTCATCGAACAATGTGGCTGGAAGGGGTTCCGTCGTGGGGATGCCGGTTGTCATGCCCGCCAGGCGCTGGTACTGGTCAATTTTGGAAAGGCGACAGGCCGGGAAATTTTCGATCTCAGTGAAGAGATACTGGTGAGCGTGGAAAAAAAGTTTGGGGTAACGCTTGAAAGAGAGGTTAATATCTTATGACCTTTTCACTCTTCCGGCGGCAACAAAACATTTTTTCCAATACGGATCTTTCAGATTGGCAATACTTACGCCTTTTCCAACCGATGCATTGACAAACAGATCATTAGCTAAATACAGTCCCACATGCGTGATCACCCTGTCATTCTGTGTGTGAAAAAATACGAGGTCTCCTTCGGCCAAATATTCTGATCCCGAGAATTTGTCCACCCACTCCGTAAAAAATTGCTGCACAGAAGTCCGGGGCAAATGAATATCATATACTTCTCCCAACAGCCGTTGCATAAATGCTGAACAATCAATTCCTTTGTGATCGAGACCGCCCCACTTGTAAGGAGTGCCCATCCATCCGTCGATAAAACGATACAATCGAAGATTAACGATACGATCGGGGCGTGTATTCAAATAGACAGCATATTTAACTTGCAGACTATCATAGTGCGGAGTAGTAGTAGTTGTAACGGTGATGACTCCTCCGGATGGCTGCCCTGTCATTTTTTTACTACTGCCGCAGGACACTATTAATAATAGTAGCACTGACGTTGGTATAAATAGTTTTATCGTGCGCATGGAGCTAAAATTATATTTATTTTACGTGAAATTTATATTTACCCATTTACCTTTACATAATATTTCCTACCTTGGTCCCATACCCCCAAATCTCCCTCTAACCGTCATCCATATCCTAAAAGCGGACCAATGATCCGCTGACTGATGACTTACACGGTTAAGAATCCTGGTTAAAGTTTATTTTTTATCGAACTATGAATAGAAGTTCATCTTCGGGTATCCGCCTGGATGAAAACGTCTGGCTTACCATGGGCGCGGTGTGCCTCATAGCTTTGCTGGTACTGGCTTTCCGTTACAGTACACAGCGAACTTGTGTGCCCATCACGATCAAAACGACCGGCCTTTCATTCACAAAAGGATATCCTCTAAGCTTTCATGCGGAGACCACCGGCGGCAGCACTTTCGAATGGAATTTCGGAGATGGCGCCACTGCCGCGGAATATACTCCTTCCACGCAGCATGCCTATGCGGCGCCTGGCCGCTACACCGTCACTGTAACAGTCGATGGGCAATGCACTGAATTACAAAATATTATTATTAAGGAGGCGCCCGTTGTAGTCAATAATAGTCTGCAACCTGTCATTATTCTGGATGATACGGTTTATGTAAATGAACCGATGACGGCAGAGGACATTTCTCCTAATTCTACCAGTTGGGAATGGCGTTTTGAAGAGGGCGGTTCGATAGAGGGTACAACGCGCAAGGCCTCTCATGTCTATACTACGGCCGGCACCCGGCGGGTGTTTCTACGGGTGAATGACCGGCCTGACCTGCAGATGTCCCGTTGGGTAATGGTAGTCGACCGGAATGAACAGAAGAATGCCGCACGGCGTAAGAATGAAGTGGCCCGTCATACGGTAACGGTCATTCAATTGCCGGCTAAGCCATCGACGGAACCCCTGGTCAACCAGCCGCAGCCCGTCAAGCCGGAGGAAAAACCGAAAGCGCCCGATCTCACGGACGATCAGATGGCCAGTCTGCTGCGCCAGGTGAATGAAGGCAGCAAGACGGTGGAAGACTTTTCTCCTTACCTCTGTACCAACCTCTCCACGCCCGTGTTTTATAACGGGGATAAGATGACGTTCTCCAAAATGTGCGACCAGTTGAAAAGCATCAAAAAAGGAAAGATCAAAAAGATAAGCGTTGGGCTTACGCGCAACGAACAGAACTGTATCATCACTATGAATGTATCTGTGGAAAGGAAGCGGTTTTTAGGATTATAATTGTTTTATAGGATATTGATTTCACGTACTCACAACCTGATTCTATGGCGATAATTGTACAAGACCTTGTTCTGGCCGAAGACGCCGCGAAAAGTATTCGCATCGCCCAGGCCATCGCCCGGGAAAATCTGAATGGGGTTTTCACGCCTGCCCATTTATTGAAAGCATTATTGCACAAAGAAGCAGGTCTGCACGAGCTGCTCAAAAGTCTCGATAAAGATATTTACTATTTGGAGGAATGGGCCGATGTTCGTATCGAGTCGGTACCTAAGTCGACCAATCAGCGGACGCCTGTTGCCGGCGACGCACTGGTCGAAGAGGTCATGAATGAAGGGGACAATATCCGGGTCCGGCTGGGGAAAGATGAGCTCCAGCCGCTGCATCTTCTTGCCGCGCTTAGTACTCCCGGCGTTGGGTTTACCTATGATCAGTTAAAGACCTTCCCGCTGCGGCGCGATGAATTGCTTCAGGCGGTGGAGGCGACGGAGGAATTTCAATCGGTGCTTGGGCAAACCGGGGGGTACGGCAATGGGACAGGCATGGGGCCGACCGGATATCCCGGCGGGGGGCAGACGGGCACCTCGCGGACAGGCGGCGCCGGGGCAAATGGGGCTTCGCGTGGAAACCACTCGTCCGCTCTGCTGGCCTATTGTCTCGACAAAACGCTGCAGGCTAAAGAAGGGAAGATGGATGCCGTCGTGGGCCGCGACAAGGAGATCCGCATGATGGCGGAGATACTCAGTCGCCGGTCGAAACCCAATGTGCTGATCGCTGGCGACCCCGGTGTCGGCAAGTCGGCGCTTGTAGACGGATTTGCGCGGGCGGCAGTAGAAGGTAAAGTGCCGCAGCATCTGGCGGCCGTTCGTATATTCGAACTGAATACCGGCGCCCTGCTGGCCGGTGCTTCCTATAAAGGGGAAGTAGAGGACCGTCTGAAAAGTATTCTCACGGAGATAAAACAATTCGACCGGGCCATTTTGTTCATCGATGAGATACATGTCCTGCTCGATAGATCCGGGTCCGCCGCTGGCGCTGCCCATCTCCTCAAGCCCGAGCTGGCTCGTGGTGAACTGACCCTCATCGGGGCCACTACGATAGACGAATATCGCAAATACATCGAAGCCGACGAAGCCTTCAACCGTCGTTTTGAACTGCTGGCCGTCGAAGAGCCGGATACTACGACCTGTTTCCGGATGTTACAATCGATTGCGCCTCGTTACCAGCAACATCATGGCATCGCCGTTCCCGACGATACACTCAAAGAAGCGATACGTCTGGCTAAACGATATATCAAAGACAGAAGGCTGCCGGATGCGGCTATCGACCTGGTGGACAGGTCGATGGCTGCGCTGCGGTTGATCAACGATACGGCGGCGGGGGAATTGCTGCAGCTGCGGGCGCAGTTCGATACGTTGAATGGGGAGGTGGATGGCGGACAGCAGGCGGAGGCGGGCGATGTTGACGCGCGGCAGGCGACGCTGGAAGACTGGTCCTGGCTGCATCTGCAGATGAAACACCGGCTGGGGCCCATCCTTTGGAGTTATTTCCAGTCCGAAGAAGACCCCGAAACGATGGACCAGGCACCGGCCGTTAAGAATTATATTTCCCGCGCATTGGAGGCCCTTCGCGAAGGGGTCATCCGCAAACATACGCAACTGGAGAAGTCGGATGTAGCCGCTATCGTCTCGTACAAGACCGGCATCCCCATCGGCAAGGTGCAAACGCAGGAAAAAGAAAGGCTTCTCCATATGGAAGACGTGTTGAAGCAACGCGTTATAGGTCAGGACCATGCGATCCATAGCATCGCCGAAGCGATCCTTGAGTCACGGTCCGGACTCAGCAAACCCGGTCAGCCGATCGGCACTTTCTTTTTCCTTGGGCCTACCGGTACCGGCAAGACGGAGCTGGCAAAAGCTCTGGCATCGTTTTTGTTTCAGGATGAGTCATACCTGATCCGTCTGGACATGTCCGAATTCAAAGAAGAACATGCGGCTGCCCTTCTCTATGGAGCACCGCCGGGATATGTCGGTTATGAAGAAGGTGGTTTGCTGGTCAATAAGATCCGGCAAAAGCCTTACGCGGTAGTCCTCTTTGACGAGATCGAAAAAGCTCATCCGGCTGTATTTGATATTTTCCTGCAGATAATGGACGAAGGCAAGTTACATGACAAGCTGGGTAAGGAAGGAGACTTTTCCAATGCCCTCATCATCTTTACGTCGAATATCGGCAGCCAGTTGGTTGTCGATGCTTTCGGCCGTGGTGAGGTCCCGCCGTCCAATCATCTCATGGAGATCATGGCTCAACACTTCCGCCCGGAATTCCTGGGCCGGCTGACGGAGATAATACCTTTTTCACCTATTACGGAGACGATGGCTCAGAATATTTTCAATGTACAGCTGAGGACGCTGAAGACCGCGCTGGAAAAACAGCATATTACGCTGGAGTTGTCGGAGCGCGCCACCCGGGCATTGTCGCTGATGGGGTTCACGCCGAGATATGGGGCGAGACCGCTGGCCGGTGTTATCCGCGGACAACTGCGGCGGCCTCTTTCGAGAAAGATCATCAGCGGAGCCATCGGGGCAGGGGATACCGTATTACTCGACATAGACGAACAAAACGAATTTACCTGGACCGTCGGGCCGAAAGCTATCGAGCATCCGGCCGTCGAACATAAATTACCCATTCATTAAAACACGTATCACATGGCAGAAAAGTACAGTATTGGCGGCACCGTTGTGGAGACGGAAGCATTTGAAGCCTTCGCGGACATCCCGCAGAACCGTGTATTGCTGGCAGAGAAACTGACAGCCTCTACGCCCGTCAAACCGGAGATCGTCGAAGGACTGACGACGGTAGAACAGGTGTTTGAACACTTCCAGCCAAAGATAGACATGGCTTTTGAAACAGAAGATGGCGCCACCCGGAAGGAGACCCTGCATTTCAGGAACCTGGGCGATTTCGGCATCAAAGGGATAACGACACAAAGCAATTTCCTCAACGATCTTACGATGAAGAAAGAGCAATATCAAAAACTCATCCGGCAACTAAAAACAAATAAACTATTGAAACAGGCGCTGGCTGACCCGGCGTTCAAAAAGAGTTTTCTTGACTCGCTGCACGCCCTGATCAACGAGCTGGAGGTCGCGCGGTAGGTCGGGAGGGCCGTGAGTGCTGATCGCCGCGTGCTGAGCCGGGGCTTCGCGCAGCCCACGCTAAACAAAATCTTTCATATTCAACCTTTCTCTATGTCCCAGGAAACACTAAAATCTGCAGAAATAACACCCGCCCTTCACGAGGCCGTGAAGGACAAACCCGAAGAACTGCTCGAAACCAGTCTTCGCCAGCTGGATAAATTTGGCGGCTTCGATCTGCTGGAGTCTAGTATCGACGCCATACAAAACATCAATCCCTCACGCAAGGCGCGTAAAAAGATATTTCTCGAAGAAGCTTCTAAAAAGACAGAACGCGAATCCCTCAAAAAGACGCTTCAATGGTGGAGCGAGATCCTCAGCGGCAGCGACGACATTTCCGAGATGATCGCTACCTGCCAGGAGCGGTCGGATCATGCGGACCAGGTGCTGAAGAAAAATTTGAAAAGCGCCATCGAAGAAACCCGCGATCTCGAACGATCCTATCGCTCGGTAGCCCTGTTCTATAAGAATACGGAAAGCCAAAAAGTCAAGAACGTGTCGATCATCAACGCCGAGGCCGATCAATTGCGGGACCTCGACAATACCCGTTTCATCGACGCCATACAGGCCGAGCTGGTGGACAACTATGATCGTCTCGATCTTCGCAGCAACTATGCCATCCTCGTGCTGCCGGGTTACCTGGGCTCGAATAAAGTGGTGGAGAAATGGGCCAAGATAGCCTACGAAAATAAGGTGATGCTCGTCACCGACTTTGAAGACCTGGACAGCCCCGATGACGTCATGGAGCTGTTCGAGGCGGCCAATCTCACGGGCGGCGACACCTGGCGCTCCAATGTCATCATGGCCAGCAACTGGCTGGTGGGCCGCGGCAGATTCGTGGAAGTGGACGAAACCGACGACCTTTTTGTTCCGCCTTCTTCTGCGCTGGCCGGAAAAGTATATATGACCCTGATGTCACAGGTGACGGCAGGTAAAAAACACGGCGGCATGAACGAGGTAGACGGGGTCCGCTTCGACCTCAAAAAAAGCGAGATCGCCAGCCTTGAAAAACTTGGACTGATCCCCATGGTGAAAGAATATGGAAAGGTGATGGCTTTCTCTGCCAAAACCCTTTTCAATGGCGATAACCTGGGACTACAAACCTATTCCGTAGTACGCGTATTCGACTATGTAGCCAAAGTGCTGATGGACTTTCTCAACCGTCGCGCTTTTGAAAATTTCAATGCCACCACAAGGAAAGACCTGAACGAACAGATCGTCAAATTCCTGGACAATATTACCGGTCCGCATAAGCTCATCGAAGATTTCCGGATCAAACGTTTCGAGCAGGACCCGGTGCAAAAAGATAAGATCTACCTGGATATACACATGAAGCCCTACTTCCCTGCCAAGACCTTCCTCATCAAGCTGGAAGGACAGAAGGGGGACGACGGCAACGATTGGTCTTCCGAATACGAACAGGACAAATAGAGGCCCGCGGGCAAATCAACTCTGCATCTGAACGAAAATTTTGCGGCCCATAGGGTTGCAGGGGAGAGTATTGCGGTCTCGCGAGACCGCCAGGAAATCGTTTTTTTTATTTTTTGGTCTTATACCATTTTTTCATTTTTAAATCCTTTTTTATGTCTTTCAAAGCAAAACTGAAAGTGGCGGGCAAAGAAGTCAATGTCCTCGCCTGCAACTATGCCTTGCACCAGGAAACAGATCCTACGGGCCGTCCTTCGTCCATCACCCGCGGTGGAAAGATCACGCTGACAGTGGAATCCACCGGTGACACGTCCTTTTTCGAATGGATGACCAACAATTTCGAAAGAAAGGACGGCTCCGTCCAATTCGTCAAACGCGACACCAACGCGACACTTAAAGAACTCCAGTTCAAGGAAGCCTACCTGGTGGACTACAGGGAGAACTTCAACAACAACGACGAAGCTCCCATCACAGAGACCTTTACGCTCAGCGCGAAAGAGATCGACATGGGCAGCGGCAAGCACCAAAATGAGTGGGTATAAATTTTATGTGCCCAGGCGGCCCGTCGGCCACCTGGGCACTCTATTACAACCAATTATCTTATGTCATTTATTGCCAAACTAAAAATGGATGGGGAAGAGATCAACGTGCTGCACTGCGGATTTCGTCTGAGCCAGATGACCGACGCCAATGGTAAACCGACCGCGGTACCCCAGGGCGGGTCGATCAATCTGCTGGTGGAAAGCACCGGGACGACCGATCTTTTCGACTGGATGGTAAGCCCTACCCAGACGAAGAGCGGATCCATCACCTTTTACCGGCGCGACACCATGAGCAAATTGAAGACCCTTGAATTCACCGATGCGCACTGCATAGACTATTATGAGACCTTCGATCATATCGGGGACAATCCTATGCAGATACAACTAACGTTGAGTGCGCACGAGCTGAAACTGAACGATTCAGAATATAAGAATAACTGGCCTTCATAACCATGGAAGAATCCGGACACTACTATACCGTATATTTTACCTCCCTCGCGGTAGGCTTCGCCGAAGACGTCGCCTATCGTCATGCCCTTCTGGCGCAGATGCCAGACGAGGTCGGCTGGCTCGACGCGGCCAATCTTCATATGGACGAATGTCTCAACTGGAAGGAATATGATCTCAACGGCAACAAACGACTGGTGCCCAACCAATGGCGATATATCATTGAATTCGCCCAGCACTCGCTGCCGGATAAGTATACGGGTAACAGCAGTTCTGAATTCCAGCGCACCGTGACGCGTAAACTTCTGCTCAACGAGAGCCCCGTCTCGTTGAAGTTTGGCATGCTGCTCCATCGTCTTGGGGATACCTATGCCCATAGCATGATGGGGAATGAAAAGAAAATGTATACCGTCGCGCGGCCTGCCGCCGAATGTTTTACGCTGGACAGTCTCGGTCATGCCCGTGATGGACATGATCCGGATTATCCTTTTCTGCGTCCCGGATTGTTTTATCTCTACCTCGACGATCTCTATACGATCCTGCTGAAAAAAGTGAACAGTCCCGAAAGCAAGCTCTATCGACGACGAATGTTAACCAACCTCTCTATCGATAACATAAAAAAAATATTCAAGGACATATTGGAAGACCAGGACGGACTGGTCATGTATTCACTGATGAATGGGATGACCTCCGGGACTACCCAATTCTTCCTCATCGACCAGATCCGGAAAGCAGCGGTCAAATACCTAAAAGTGACGATGAAACCCTATGCGCCCGAAAAATCCGGTGGGCTGACGCTGCAGGAATTTTTGACACAGCATCCGGAATTGCAGCAAATGGGTATCAGCCGCGAATCGATCATCAACTCGCTAAAATCTATCTACCAGGGTGTGACAGCCCCATAAAAGACAATACCTTTTTTATGGCACAATTTGTAGGAACAAGAATCGACATCGACGGGACGAACATAGCCCAGTTCTCCTCGCTGACCATTTCTCAAAGCATCTTTGAGCATCATTCCTTTCGTCTGATCTGCCCTACGGAGGCTATCGACGGCACTCAGGGCATATTGAACAGCAGCCGCAATATGATCGGCGGGACGATCAAGATACAGATACAGGTGGTAGGCGGCAATGGCACCCTGCAATTTGCCGGTGTCGTCACCCAGGTAGAGGCTTCGCGCAGCAGCGGCCATGCCGGTGACATCATCATCAGCGGCTATAGCCCGACGATCCTGCTGGACAACGGTCCGCATTGTCAGACATGGGAAAAAAAGGCGGTCAGGAATATCGCGCAGGATGTGCTGAGCCAATTCCCGCAGAATCTATTACAGCCTAAGATAACCCCTTCATATGGCGAGACCCTTTCCTACACCGTTCAATACAAAGAGACGGCCTGGCAATTCCTCAGCCGTATTGCCGCCACCTATGGCGAATGGTTTTTTTATGACGGGGTGAAACTGGTGCTGGGGCCGCCCCAGGGGGATAAGATAAAAATGACCTATGGCAGTGATCTCCGCAGCTTCAACATGGCGCTGCAGGTGCGCCCCACGAATTTTCAGGCCAAGGCTTATGACTATATGAACTACCAGGTGTATGACGGCGAACCCAGCGGTATTGCAGACAAAGCCGGTCTGAACGATCTCGGCAAATATACCCTGCAAAAAAGCCAGCAGTTCTACAGCGCCACACCCAAACAATGGCACAACAACTTTTTGACCAATAAAAAACAACTGGACGACTATGTCAATGCCCATGCCGCCATGCAGAGCAGCAATATGGTGCGCTTCAACGGCAACAGCGGCGATCCCGGTGTACAGGTCGGCGGTGGCATCAGCGTCCAGGGAAAAAATGTCTTTAGCCAGTCCGATGAATCCTTTGGCGACTACACGGTCGTCTCGGCGCATCATCATTGTGACGGACATGGGCATTATTCCAATGACTTTGTCGCCATTCCTTCCACGGTGAAGATGCCGCCCGTACCGGGTTATCCCGAACCACACAGCGAGACGCAGAGCGCCATTGTCACCGATAACAACGACCCGAAGGGGCTGGGGCGTGTCCGGGTAAAATACCACTGGATGACGGACAGCGAGAAAACACCCTGGCTGCGCGTGACGACTCCGCATGCCGGCGGTGGCAAGGGCCTGTTCCTGATACCTGAGATAGGAGAGGAGGTGATCGTCGGTTTCGAAGGCAACAGCGGCACCAAACCTTATATCATCGGCAGCGTCTATCACGGCTCGGCAAAAAACAGTTTTGCCAATGCCGGCAATGACGTGAAGACCTTACAGAGCCGCAGCGGGACAAAAGTCGTGCTGAATGACAACGAAGGCAGCGTTAACGTGGAAGATAAAGACGGGAATAATATGGTGATGGATGGCGCCGGCAATATCAATGTCACCTCCAAAGAATCGATCGTGCTCACCTGCGGGGATGCCAGACTGGAGATGAAAAAGGACGGCACCATCAATGTCAACGGGAAGACCATTACGCATACGGCCAGCGAGAACGCGACCATGGTCAGCGGCGGCGCCTCCTTCTCGGCCGATGGGAAAAAGAATGAAGCCAGCGTCGGTTCTAACAAAACGACGGTCAGCGGGAATGCGGAAGCGCATTTCAACGGGGCCAAAACGACGGTCAGCGCTACCGGCAAATGTGCCGTACAGGGCGCTATCGTAGCCTTAAATTAATGACCATGCCGGGAAAAGAAACCAATCCGATACAACAGCGAATGGACCTGCTGACAGAGCGATGGTCCGCGGCAGCCGCCCGACCGGGCGTGCGCATTATCCGCATCCATGCCGAAGAAAATGAAAAACAGATGGTGCAAACTTTTTACACCTGGCTATTGGGCGTCGATACACCCAACAAAGATATCCCGGTGATCTTCGAGACCATCTTTCACGACGCAGACCAATACACCAGCGATCTGCTGAAGGAAATAGAACAGCTGCTCGACATCTGGAACAATGCCAACCACGACGCTCTGGCTGACAAACCTCAACGCGTCAACTGGAAGCCTGACTACACGCTCACCCAGAAGGGCAATGCCGCTGCATGTTTTATCCTCAACATGAACCGGCTGGCGGCCTGGCTGGCCCTGGACAGGGGCATTCACCTTGTCCTGATACTAAAAGTATCTTTTGTCGAACCCCGTGAATTTACCCGCTGGCTCGAACAGGCGCTGAAAGCCGGTCCCTCGGATAAGCTTCGTCTTCTCATCGACGACAGCGTAACCCATCCCTTTTACCAAAAGATCGCGGCTGCCTATCCGATCGAAATATTTACGTTATTGCCCCGTCTGGATATGGATAATGCCATGCGACAGGTGGCGGCGATGGGTAAACCAGACGATCCTACGGTACAATACCGGCGCAGTTTTATCCAGCTCATGCAGGCCATCGAAAAAAGAAAGCAAGAGGAGACAAAACAACATGCCGCTGCCTGTCTTTCCATTGCAACCGCGAATATTCCCGTGAATGCCTATTGGGTCGGTCAGCTTATAGCCGTCTATGCCGCGCTGGCCAATGACCAGGTAGGCTATAAGAACTTTAAAAAAGCCATCCGTTACGCGACGGATGGCGTCAACGCTGCTGAACAGTCAAAAGAACTGATCCCGGATGTTTTTATTTACCGGAAATTCAGGGCACAGGCCATCATGCTCCGGGGTTCTTTATACACAGCCGACAGGAACTGGAAAGAGGCGATCGTCGACTTTGAGCAGGCTGCAGACGACTACACCTATACCAATGATGTTATCCTGGCGATGGAAGCCTGGCGGATGACGGCCTTTGTCAACAGAAAGTCCGGCTTTACGGATGCGGCTTGTAAGGCCCTGGCTGCCGCGATGATAATGGCCCGCTCAATTCCGCATCATATCCTCCGTTTCACCACATTTCCCGGTGTGGTGGAAATGCTGCTGACGATAAACAATAATCGTCATATCCAGCGTGCCGAGATCGAACACCTGGCAAAAGATGTTTACGGTGACGACTGGATGGCGGAGATACGAAGTTGGAAGAGCCCGCAGTACGAGCCGGTTGAAGACGCCACGAAAACTGTCGTTGTATAAATCCAAAGCCTTTTTCTATGTCAGATGTTGTAAACAGGAACAGTAAGATCAACCAGGGCGCGCAACAGGGCGCCGAGAGTGCACAGGGAGGAAGCTCTTCCCCCATCGGCGCTGCCGTAAGCACGGCCGGAACAGCGATGGGCGCCTATGGGACCGTCATGGGTTTCACGAATAATGTCGCAGAGGCAGCCGTCATGCCTGTATTGTCCAAATTATCTTTCATGCAGGGGATCGCTTGTCTTCCGGCCTCCTCGCATCTGGACCCGGTATTGGGTATTGACGTACATTTCGTCATCATCCCGCCTTCGCCGGCGCCGATACCGATGCCTCATCCTTTTATTGCCATCGTCATGGATCCTAAGGACTGGATCAGTTGCGCTGTCATGTCGGTAGCGGCCATGGCGGCTCCTGTCGCCACCGGAGATGCGGATAAGGATGCTGCTGCGGGGCTGGCTTTTGGCGTGGCTACTATGGCCCTTGCCCTGTTAGGTCTCGGCGCAACGGTCAAACTGGGAAATTTTACGCCGCGTACGACTTCTGGTGTCTCCAATCTCGTCATCCCTCACTTTCCGATGGGGGCGAGCTTTTACCCCGTGCCGGTATTAAAGAATTCGGGTCACGCTCAGTTTGGCAGCCTTTTTTTGTCGGCCGACACCAATCCTTTTTCGGGATTGCTGCATCTCAATAACGACTGCTGGGACATCGGCATCATGCAACTGATGCGCAGAGCCTATCCGTCGGAGCCCATGCATCTTTATCTGCCAACGGGTTTTATCATGGCGATCCCCTCTCATAACGTCATCGTCAATCCCATTCCAACCCCCATCAATCCCATTGCCGGATTGACAAGGATCTTCAATTTAGGGCTGGGCAAATTATTAAACCGGATGGCCGGCCGTCTGCCTGCAGGCAGCCGTATCAGCAACGCGCTGAGCAAGGCCATTTGTCATGTTACCGGTCACCCGGTGGACGTGTCGAGCGGTATGCTATTCACCGACGAGGACGATTTTTATATGAAGGGGCCGGTGATGCTCTCCTGGGAACGTACCTGGTATAGCGACAGTACCTATGAGGGGCCGCTGGGTCATGGCTGGCATCACAATTATGACATGGGTTTTTTCATCGACGAATATGGACAGGGCATTCTCCGGATGAATGACGGGCGGCTGGCGGCTTTTGAATTGCCGCAACCCGGAAAGTCTACGTACAACCGGATGGAGAAATTCACGCTGCATTGTCAAGGGGAAGAAAAAGTTTATTATGTCACCGACAGAGAAGGGCTGATCTATCGATTTACAAATAAAAAATTCGGGAAAGAGCATTTTTTGCAAAGCGTATCCAATGCCAATGGTCACGCCATTCGTTTCGAATACGATCGAAAGGGCTGGCTGGTACAGATCATCGACAGCGCAGGACGCTCACTGCAGGTAGACAATGACCGGCTGGGCCGCATCGTCGCCATTACCGCTCCCGACGCGACGGTGGAAGGAAAGACCTTCGTTATCAGCCGTTACAGCTATGATGAAGATGGTAATATGGTCAGCCAGACGGATTCCCTGGGGCAGTCCATGCACTACGAATACAAAGGGTATTTATTGGTCAAGGAAACCTGGCGCGATGGTCAGACCTGGTTCTTTGAGTACGATGGTGTCCTGCCCGGGGCCCGTTGTGTCCACACCTGGGGAGACGGCGGGCTATATGATCACCGGCTCAGCTATCTGGACGGCCGGACCCTGGTGGAAAATAGTTTGGGTTATATAACGGCCTACCGGCTGCACGACGGCCTCGTCTCAGGGATCACCGATGCCAACGGCGCTTACTGGGAATACCGGTACAACCGTTATCATGAATTGGAATGGAAGACAGACCCCATGGGTAACCAGGAAGGATATACGCATGACGATTGGGGTAATATCGCTACCACGACCGATCCTGACGGCGGGTTTACCTATACGGAATACTATCACCCCGGCTACCCCCATCTGCCGACAGAAGTCCTGGATGCAGCCGGCGGCAAATGGTCCTGGTCCTATGATGAAAGAGGCAATATGCTGGAGAAATGTAATCCCCTGGGCGCCTGCACCCGTTATGAATACCGGGACGGTTTGCTGGCTGTTATCATCAATCCCGATGGCGCCATCCTTTCCCTGCATTACGACCAGCAGCACAATCTGGTGAGGCTCGAAGGCGATGGCGGCGCTGTCACCAGCTACTCCTACGACCGGCTGGGCAACAGCCTGACCATCATCAATCCTAATGGTAAGGCCCAACGGCGTCTTTTCGACAGCAAGAGCCGTGTCCGGGAATTACAGGATTTTGATGGCAATACCATTGACATCGAATACGACGGTCTGGATAATGTCATTCACTATCAGGATAAATATAAGGATATCCGGTATACCTATCGCGGTCTTTGGAAGCTCACCAGCAGCACCGAGGCGGGGGCTACCATTTATTTCAATTACGATACGGAAGAGCAGTTGCGCAAAGTCGTCAACCAGCAGGGGCAGGCGTATACTTTTTTGCTGGACCCTGTGGGTAAGGTGACCGTTGAGACCGGGTTCGATGGCATTACCCGGGGGTATGAACGCAATGAGGCAGGATGGGTTACGCGGGTGAACAGACCCGGCGGACGATATACCCGCTATGAATATGATGTCTGCGGCCGGGTGACGGACACGCACTATAGCGATGGAAGTAAAGATCATTATACCTATCGCTCCAATGGCGATCTGATGACGGCTACCAATGACTGGGGCACGATCCGGCTGGAGAAAGACGTGCTGGGAAATGTGACCAAAGAATCAACAGACAAGGGTTGGGTGGGTGCATCTTATGATCACCTGGGCAGGCGGACAAAGACAAAAAGCAGTTATGGCGCTGCCATCACGCAAGTCTATAATACGGTGGGGGAAGTCCTGGAGTTGACGGTCAACGGCTGGCAGGCGCGTATGGAATATGATCATCTTGGTCTGGAGACCAGCCGTTCGCTGCCTGGGGGTGTGGTCAGCCGCTGGCAGCGGGATGGTATCGGGCGGCCGGTGGCGCATACGGTGGGGCATAAGTCGAAACGCTATACATGGGATGTCGACGACAGGCTTCGGCAAATAAAAGACGACCGCGGCATCACCAGCTATGAGCACGATGTCTGGAGCAATCTGGCAAAGACCGTATTCCCTGACGGCGAGGTACAACTGCGTAACCCCGATGCCGGGGGCAATCTGTTCCGGGCGTCTGACCGCAAGGATCGCGTATATAGCCGGGGCGGCCGTTTGAAAAAGGCGGGCGGCTGGGAATACGAATACGATGGCGAAGGGAATATGACGGTGAAGAAACATGCCAATGGCCAGCGCTGGTCCTATGAATGGAATGACGCGGGTGAATTGATAAAAGTGACCCGCCCCGACAACACCGAGGTCTCTTTTGGGTATGATGCGCTGGGCCGGCGGGTGTGGAAGAAATATAAAAACACAATCACTACATTTGTATGGGATGGGGATGTATTGCTGCACGAGTGGAAGGAACACGCCGTGACCGGGGCGCTTTTAGGCTCCTCGACGGTAGGGGGAGGCGGCATCGCCACTGAGGGCGGCATTACCACCTGGCTATTTGATACGGACAGCTTTGCGCCTGCAGCCAAGATAAAAGGCGACAGACGGTATAGCATTGTGAGCGACCATTTGGGTACACCGGCCCAGCTGTATAAAGAAGATGGAGTTTTATTCTGGGAAGGAGAGCTGGACAGTTATGGCAAACTCCGGATGGAAAAGGGGGAGACGGGGTCCTGTCCTTTCCGTTACCAGGGACAGTATGAAGACAGCGAGACCGGTCTTTATTACAACCGTTTTCGATATTATTCACCCGAAGAGGGTATCTATCTTTCCCGGGACCCTTTACGTATCTGGGGTGGGACAAGACTATACGGGTATGTACACGACCCCAACTCCTGGCTGGATCCGTTTGGATTAAGCGCCTATAGCCAGCGGCGGAGGGAAAGGGAAAAAGGCAAACATACCCGTAACAGCGAGTATCCGCACGGTAACCGCAAAAAGGTGAGAGAGCGGGTGATAAAGGCGAATACCAATGCAAGAGGACAGATCATCGATCCGGCAACAGGCGATGTCATCCCCGCATCGCAGGTGACCATCGAACACAAAATGCCCGTCGTGCAACACTGGAATACCCAGGGATATAACCAGACCAAACAACAGAGAAAGGATTGGTATAACGATGAGAACAACCTGACGGTGAAACCAAAGGCGACGAATAGCGGCGAGGGAGCTAAGATGCCGGATCAATACCGGCAGGATACCGGTCTCAATTATGAAAAATAGATCTATTCATATGCTTAAAGACGAATTACAAGCGCTTCACGACGATCTGCAACCCTATACCGCTGCGGATGGATGGTATCGTTATACCACCGAAACCCCCGCATTCTTTTTTCAGAGTTTTGTCAACTTCGATATAGTGAAAGGGCGCCTGGTGCACGTCGCTGTCAGAGGGAAATTGGCGGAGGATAAGATCGCCGGGTTTTTAAAATTCGTCTCCGGTCATCCGCCAAAAGACGCTGAGCAGCATCCGGTGAAAATGGACCGTCTGCAGCTCCCGGGTCTTAAAATGGACGCGGCCCTTTTCCTGCCTTCGGACTGGCATACCAGCCTGAAGGCCGAGGATGAGGGGCTTTTTCAAAAGACCATCGCAGGGTTTCCCATCTTTCATTCCGAATTCAGCGGGGATGAGACACCCGATGAAGTAAAGTCGATGAGAAGGGATCTTGTCATTACCGTCGATTGGGAACGATCCGCGTCACCCAAGCTGCGGATGCGGTATAATAACGTTCAGACAAAGGGTAAATCGAGTGGTAAGGCGCCGGGTCTTGCGCCACTGGACACCGTATGGCGGGAGTTCGACCTACTGGCCGATCCCAAGTCCTTTATCGAACTGGAGAATTATAAGAAAATGTTTGTCCGGATCACGCAGTCTGCGTCGGGAAAACTGCGGGTGGAAGATAAAGATCAGCGGGTGCTCATCGAAGACAGCCGGGATGAAGTAAAAAAATATATTAATTCGTATTTACTCGATTAAGCGTATGCCCATGGAATATTATACCCTGCCGTTAGATCTGGGTAAGATCATGCGTCAGGACGAGCATCCGAAATGCAGCTTGCTGGATTCTGTAAAACATCATCTCCACCTGCTGGTGACCACGGCTTTCGGCGAGTTCCCGGAAGACCCGCGGTTTGGCTGTGGCATATGGGAACATGATTTTGACAATCTGACCAGTGCGCACAAACTGCGGGAGTATATCCGCGAGTCCTTGTTACAGTCCGTACAGGTGCATGAACAACGGGTAGGCGCTTTGCGGGTAACCATTGGGCTGCGGCAGGAAGAAGTGCCCGAACAGGAAAGCAGCCGGGTAAGGAAGCGCATCGACGTGACCATCACTGGTGTATTGTTGTTAACGAATGAACCGTTCGCCTATAGGGACAGCTTTTTTGTTGGCCCTTTATCATATCAATAAAATCAAGTAGTACCATCGATGCAGGAATCCAGGGACCAGATAAAAACCCGTTTGCTGAAGAATGCCGCCCGCGCATGGGGTTATACCGGCACAGAGGCCGAAAACAATTTCGACCCGCTGGTATCCATGCTGTTAACGGCTACCTCGGCCGAACTGGAAAGGGTATCCGGTGTGATACATGCTACGCGCGCGCGCATCCTGGAAAGACTGGTGCAGCTGCTGTCGCCGGATGCCCTCACAGGCGCGCTGCCTGCGCATGCCATTGCCTGCGCCACGCCAGTAGAGAGCCAGCTTATCTTACAGGAAAATGCACAATTTTACATCAAAGACATATATTTTTCTCCGACCGCGGCTTTTCCCCTGACACGGGCTTCTATCCGGTATATGGCTACCGGAAATACGATGTACCGGATAACCAATGCGGCCAATAAAGAAGTTTTTGCAACGGCTGTATCCGGCAGGGAACTGTCTTCTTCGACGATGTGGCTGGCCATCGATGAACCGGGCACCGGTCTGCACGATACCCTTTTCTATTTCGATCTGCGTAACGACGCCGGCCGGCAGTTGTTTTATCATCAACTACCCAAAACAGCCTGGTATTCGAATGGGCAGATTATCAGACATTGGGCGGGTTATGGGGATAGGGATGTCTGCGGCGGCGGCTTCGACCTGGAAACGCTGCTGCGCAGGGATGAAGACATCAGCGGGAAGATCAGACAGCACGTCAATGCCTTTTATCAGCCGCATTTTATCACGCTGTCGGACCCGGATAACCTGACGGCGGGTGGGGGGAAGGACAAGGGGCCGGCCGGTCGGGAGGACCTGCCTGTCGCCATCCGGTCGGTCTTCCCGGAAAAGGTTGTACAGCCGCTGCAACAACAGCCGCTTCGCTGGCTGGCTATTGAATTCCCTTCTACGATCAGCAACCGGTTGTTACAGGACGTCGTTTGTGTACTCAACGGCTTTCCCGTCATCAATCGTCGTCTGCATGAACTCAACTTCCGTTTGCAGGAGTTGATCAATATCGTCCCTCTGCAGACTGAAGATATTTTTCTCGATCTCGCAGAGGCCAGCAACGACGAAGGCCGTCTTTTGAATACGCGGTCCTTTCATCCCGGTAATGAAGGATCCTTTTCCCTGTTGCTGCGTAATGGCGGTGTAGGCCGCTGGGACGAACGCGATGCGGGCGCGATCGTCGACTATCTTTTACAGTTGCTGCGGGATGAAAGCGCCGCTTTCTCCACTCTTGGTAATGACTTCATGAATAGTGAAATGCGGCAACTGCAACAGACCATCAATAAATTAGAGCAACGTCTTTCCGCCCGGCAACTGCGTCGGGAACAGACGCCTTACCTGGTGATCCGTCACGACGGGAAAGGCAGCTGGAAAAATATTTTTATCAAATACTGGAGTACGACAGGGGAGGGGGGGAACAATATCAAGGCCGGGAGTATCCTCCGCCAATACAAGGACGGCGGCATCGGGAACAACCAGGTATTACTCGTTACCACCACCCAGGGGGGGCGCAACAGGCTGGATACGGCTGACAGCGTACTGGCTTACAAGAGCGCCCTGCTGTCCCGGGACAGGCTTATCACCCCGGAAGACATCAAGGCTTTTTGTCATTACCAGTTAGGTCAGCAACGGGTGAAAAAGATCAGCGTGACAAAAGGCATACTCATCCATCCCGGTGAGCAGCAAGGTTTTGTTCGCACCGTCGACGTCATCATCGACATCGAAAGACATGCTTATGAAGACATGCTGGAAAAAGGAGAGCTTGTTTTTTGGAAGGACAAATTAAAACAATTATTGGAAGAGCGTTCGACGGCTTTGTTGCCGTATCGCGTATCCCTGCAGCGGGAGATATATTATGGACAACAATAGTAAATGGATAGAAAGCTTGCAAGGCGAGCTGAGCCGGATGCCCTGTGATGTCCGGGCAGAGACTCTGCTCGCGCAGGCCCTGGCCGCGGGATTATCACCCGACGAATGGATGGTCTGTTGTGACAAGCTGTTCTTCCGCGAGTTCAGCCGCGACCTGATGCATACCGAGCTTAGGGAAGATGCGGGTTCGTTACCCCTGTTGCTGCTACATCTTACCCGGGGGGGATTCTATGACCAGCTGCCGGAAGGGCTTTTCTTCCAGCCCCTGGGGCCTTCCCGGAATGCTACGGCATCGGACATGGCGCTGGACTATCGGTATAACAAAAAAAAGGAAGAAGAGATACGCCGATTTTTTCAGCCGTTAGAGAACGAATTGTTCTGGCAGCGGGTACAACTCGAAAAAGAAGAGATAAGATTATTGGAAGGCTGGCAGACCGGCATCCTTGACGACTATTTTGTCCAGCTGTGGGGGCTTTCGCCGGCCATCCCGCGGGAATTCATCCTGCCGTTGATACTGTTGTTGCCTCAGGCGCATCGCATAGCGGGCGACCTGTCGCTGACCGAACAATGTCTCCGGCAGCTGTTACAGGAAGAAGTGGTTGTTCGCCGCAGCACAGCGCCGGACACGGAAGTTGCAGCGGATGGGATATTCGCGCTTGGCGCTTCGTACCTGGGAACCGATATGGTTTGTGGCGAACGGTTCTTCGAAGACTATCCGGTGATAGAATGGTGCATCGGCCCATTGGTTCATTCGCATATCGGAGATTACCTGGAAGAGGGGCGCCGATGGGTTTTGATGGAAACCATCACCCGGTTTTTTGTGCCGGTGGGGGTCGATGTCTCGCTGGTCATTTTGACCCATCCCGAACGTTCGGATCTCGTGCTGGATGATGCCATTTTAGGTTATTCAACGCTTGCCGTTTAATATATATGCAATATGGAAAGAGTATTTACCAATGAATTGTCCAGGCTGCTGCTCTTCTTAGGGTTTGGGGTGGCTGCTCTGACAACCCTTGTTGCGGCCCGTATTCAAAAGACCAAGGGCAGCTTCAGACCTTATGCACGGCCAACCTTGCTCTATATGCTGGTAGCCCTGTTGTTTTTTGCCGTCATTGCCCTGCTGGCGCTTCCTGCGCTGAAGATGGAAGCGGGAATTGTTTTTATCGGTCTGCAGGTGTGGTTCCTCGGATTGGGCATCGCTCATTATTATGCAATGCATCGCTATCTGCAATGGACAGGTGAAAAGAAGGGTTTCGGTCTGGAGCTGTTGTTTACCGTGGTATGCTGTCTTTTTGGGGCGATAGGTTTTGTGCTGTTGTACCGGGTAGTCAACCGCGAAGGGCTACAATGGAGCATGGCTGCGGGCAGTCTTTTCTTCCTGCTGCCGATATTCTTTTTTCAGACCTTCAGCAAGGCCATGGCTATTCCGCCAAAGATAGTACAGGAATGGTTCTATCCTGTGGCGCAGGCTGTCGAAGACCCCGAGGACAGCAAATTGAAAAATATGCTCGTCATCAGTTTTGAGTTCCGGAAACAAACGGCCGATCCCCATTATACCAATTTTCGGGCAAAGGCTCCGGTGGACATGGAGTTTGGCCAGTTGTTCTACTTTTTTATCAACGACTACAACGAGCGCCATCCCAATGGGCGTATCCATTTTATCGGCGATACCGGTGAGCCGCACGGCTGGATATTCTATAAGAAGCCGCGCTGGCATACCCTGATCACCCGTTATATCGACGGAGGCCGTACCATATTTAACAATCATATCAAAGAAGACGACGTGATCATCTGCGAACGGTCACTCAATTAAACAATACATATGCAGGAGATTCCTTTTTTCCCCGTCAACTGGGTCGACGGCATGAAGATCAACCGGACACATTTCCAATCCCAGGAGCAGGCGTTTATCTATCAAACGGCCCGCGCCGCCGCCAGCCTTTTAAACCCGCTGAACTACGGGTTGCTGCCCGCCGCTCCCCTGAAATTATTCGTTACTGTCGACCATCAGCAACAGGTGCAGGCACGCGTGCAGCAATGCCGCGCTATCACGGCGGGAGGGTATTATATCGAGTTCAGCGAGGATACGGCGCTTTCTGGCAGCAATATGACTACGCCGTTGCTCAGCACGCCCACGGCGCTGGGCCATCTGCGGCAGCGGGCCGAGATCTGGTATGTTGTCCTGACCATTAATCCTTACAAAAGGGTGGCTTATGGATCGGCTGATCCGGCAGAGTCGCCTGCCCGTCTGCCTTATACCTTACCCTTGTATACCATTGACCTGTTGGCTGCGGATGACGTCGCAAAAAACAAGATCGGTGATTTTCAGCTGCCCGTTGGGCGGCTGGTGCTGGAAGAGCAGCGTTTGTCGCTGGATGAGTCCTATATTCCGCCTTGTACGGCTGTCAGCAGCCATGCCGAGCTGCTGGCGACGCATGCTGCGCTGGAAGAGTTCTTCTCGCGGCTGGAATCCTGTTCGTTGCAAATCATGCAGAAGATATTGCAAAAGAAACAATCCAACGAGCTGTCCATCATCGTTCAGAAAATATGCGAACAGCTGTTATCCTTCACCGCGGTACAATTAGCCGAGTGGAAATCGTCGGGTATTGTCCAACCCCCGGTGTACATGGTTTCGCGGACGGCCGCGCTGGCCCGTCTGCTGAAGAATGGTCTGGACACCTGGCTGGGCAGCGGGAAAGAAGAGCTGGTCAATTACTTCACCGACTGGTGCAATTTCAGCCAGGGCGAGCTGGAGGCTTCGATCGTTCAGATGGCGGGGCATGTTTACGACCACCTGGATATATCCGTGTCGCTCAGCCGGATAGCGGTTTTTACCAGTACGATCTCGCAGCTTTTCCATCAACTGGCGCGGCTGGAATACATCGGCAAACGCAAGGATGCGGGCATCTTTGTGAAAGAAGAGGCGTTGACGCCGGGAGGGGGTGGGGTTGCCCCTGTGGCGCCGAAGCGCCGGAGTTTTTTAGCAGAATAAAACCAATTAAACTTATAATATTATGCAACAGGTGCTCAATAGGATACAACGTCGGGACGCATTTTTGAAGTTCCTGCTCTTTTTCATACTGACCGTCGTACTCGCCGTCCTGGCAGTATATTTTAATTATCGTCTGCCCACCAGCGAGAACAAAGTGCTGCGCGAGCAGGCGGAAGTACAACGCCAGCAGGAAGCGACACAGGGTAGGTTCGTCACCAAGCTGGGCGAGGCGGTAGTCCTGCTGGACTCCCTCGATCGCAATGTGGCGGGCGCGAATCTTGAGCAGCTCAATATCCAACTCACCGGCAAGCTGACGGAGCTGGAACTTTTGCGGCAGAAGGGAGACCCCTCTGCTTATGGCCGGATGAATAATACCTTGTTGGATAAGCTCTCGCAGCTGCAATATGCCAAGGCGCAGGTGCGAGAGCTGCAGAAAAAGGCCGACCAGTACAATGCTGCCCAGCAGGAACTCAATACGGTAAAATCCCAGCTGGCGCAGGCCAATAATGAATTGGATGCGATACGGCGGGGCAGTTCCATACATTAGTTGAAGTCTTCGCTGTCGAGGTCTTCGTCTTCGCCGCCGAAGGTATTTCCGGAGGAACCGAGATTCACCATCGAGCCGATGAGGTCCTTAAACTCGATCTTCCCTTCTACCACTTTCTTACTGATGAGCGAGTAGGCTGCCAGTCCGTGCAGCACGAACTCCATCAGCAGTGCGGACTCGCGTTCGTTGGCGTGTTTGAAATATTTCTTCACCAGCGCGTGCAGTCCATCTACTTTATACAGCTGTTGTATCTTTTCGCTATCCGGTGTGTTGAAGAAAAGATTGAGATGATTGCCTTTGTCGAACCAGTGCGTGATGGGGCGGAAGGGATTGTCGTCCCGGGTATCTGCTTTCCTTTTCTTCAGTTGGTCGGGATTGGGGAAATAATTGACGAACTGTGTGCGGAATGACTTTTCCAGCAGATTGAACGCCACCTGGTAGGGTCCTTCCTGTTCGCCTTCATACACCAGTTCGATCTTCCCAGTGATGGACGGCACGATGCCGACCAGGTCGCTCATCCATACCTGTGTATCTTTTTCGTTGTTGAGGATGGCCCTGCGTTCGGCTGCGCTGACGGCATTCTCAAAAGCCGCAATGGTCAGACGGGCGGAGACGCCGCTCTTTTTATCGACATATTCGCTGGTGCGGGCTTCGAAAGAGACTTGTTCGATGAGACGTTTGACCAGATCGCTTATCTGTACACGTCCCTTTTGTTCTGCATGGACATCGGCTTCCTGTTCGGTGATGGCCAGTGCCGTGTCGAGGCTTTTGGGATAGTGTGTCAGGATCTGGCTTTCGATGCGGTCTTTTAAAGGCGTCACGATAGAGCCGCGATTGGTATAGTCTTCCGGGTTGGCCGTGAAGACGAACAGCATGTCCAGCGGCATGCGCAATTTGAAGCCACGGATCTGGATGTCGCCTTCTTCGAGAATATTGAAAAGAGATACCTGTATACGGGCCTGCAGATCGGGTATTTCGTTGATGACGAAGATGCCGCGATTGCTCTTGGGGATAATGCCGAAATGGATGACCTCTTCGTCGGCGAAATTGAGACGCAGATTGGCCGCTTTTATCGGATCGATGTCCCCTATGAGGTCGGCGACGCTAACGTCCGGAGTAGCGAGCTTTTCTCCATACCTTTCGCTGCGGTGCAGCCAGCTGATAGGGGTGTCGTCCCCTTTGGCAGCGACAAGCGTACGTGCAAACTTGGATATGGGCCTGAAGGGGTCGTCGTTGATCTCGCTGCCTGTTACAAAAGGTACATATTCATCCAGCAGTTCGGTCATTTGCCGGGCCATTCTTGTTTTCGCCTGCCCGCGTAGTCCCAGGAAAAGGATATTATGCCGGGACAGCAAGGCTCTTTCGGTATCCGGAATAACGGAATCCTCATAGCCAAGGATACCCGGAAAAGTAGTTTCTTTGTTCTTTAATTTGCGGATAAGGTTTTCACGCACCTCTTCCTTCACCGATCTGTTCTTATAGCCGGCTTTTTTTAATTCACCCAGTGTTTTGATCTTTGTAATGTCCATTTAGTTGTTTTAGAGTCTAATAAACCGTTTTCCGCTTCCCGCTTTCAAAGTCGCGGAAGATAAAACTCCCAAGCCGGTCGAGAGACGCGAAAAAAGCTTTCCCATTATTTGTTTCTGTGAATTCATTGACAAATCGTTGCAGATAGGGATCACTGGCGATCATAAAAGTCGTGATGGGTATCTTCAGCTTTTTGCATTGCGCTGCCAGATTGAGACAGCGGCTGGTGATCTTTCTGTCGAGACCAAAACTGTTCTTATAATAGCGCTTACCCACTTTAAGACAGGTAGGCTTGCCATCTGTGATCATAAATATCTGCTTGTTGGTATTGCGGCGGCGGCGCAAAATATCCATCGCCAGCTCCAATCCTGCTACTGTGTTGGTATGATAGGGGCCCACCTGCAGATAGGGGAGGTCTTTTATTTCTACCGGCCATGCATCGTTGCCAAAAACGACGATATCCAGGGTGTCCTTTGGATATTTGGTGGTGATCAGTTCACTCAGCGCCATGGCTACTTTTTTTGCCGGCGTGATCCTGTCCTCTCCATAAAGGATCATGGAGTGTGAGATATCGATCATCAGCACGGTAGAGGTCTGCGCCTTGAAATCCGTTTCGCGGATCTTCAGGTCATCCTCCTGCATATTGAACGCCTCGACCCCGTGGTTGATCTGTGCATTGCGGATCGACTCGGTAAAGTCTATCTGTTCCAGCTGATCGCCAAAACGGAAAGGGCGGGTTTCCGGATTGCTTTCGTCTCCGCCACCGGGTTTGAAAGTATCGTGATTACCCTGTTTGGTCTTTTTGAGTTTGCCGAATATCTCTTCGAGCGACCGGCGGCGGATGCCTTGTTCCGTCTTGCGGGTAATGGTGATCTCGCCGGTCTGTTTATTATCGTCGATATACCCTTTGTCTTTCAGGTCCTCGATAAAATCCCCCATTCCGTATTCGTCATCCGTCATCTGGTATTCTTTGTCCAGCTGATTCATCCATTGCAGGGCTTCCCCTACGTCGCCGTTGGTATAGCTGAGCAATTGCATGAAAATATCCAGCAGCTGATCAAATTTAGATTTGCCCTCTTCATTGGGGTCATATTTATTAAAATGAAAACCTATCATAGCGCTTGCATTGAAATTGAAGTTACAGATTAAAAACAACTTATTCAACGTTTTGGTTCTATGGACAGCGGCTTTTGCAAACCCTTTACAGCACCTTCTGCGCGGCCTGTCGCGAAAAAAGAAATTCCGGGACTTTCGCCCGGAATTTGCTCTTAAGAGTGTTAATTCCTTGTCCTAATTAGGGTGGTTCTCAACTTTTGAGGGTGATTTGGCGGCATCACCGAATTGTTTTTCCCATTCGTCCAACTGTAGTATCATCTGGTAGGAGGATACGATATCGTTGGTAAATCCTATTTGATGGGCGGACAGATTACCGCCCTTGTTCTGCATCGCCATCTGGGCGTTGATGGCCAGTTGTTCGTTGCTCATGCTCTCACCCAATGAGTTATAATAACGCATCTGCTGGTTGAGGTCTTTTTTCAGCGATGCGGCCACTTTTTTTGCGAGGGGCTGGTCTCCGGATTCATAGGCTGCCAGCAGGAAGCTCATCGAGATGCGATTGTGCTGGTTGCCCCGGTTGGAGGTCATGCCATAGGGGAAATTTGATTCCAGTACGTTCTGGTCAAAATGCTCCAACAGGGTACGCGCCGAATCTTTTTTACCCGCGTCGATCAGGCTGAGCGCCAGTTGTGCATGTGCTGCACGCAGGGTATTCAGGTGACGGCGGTTTTCTTCATCATAATAAACGCCCTTCGTGTTCGCATTGCCGAAGCCAAATTTCGTCATCATGTTCTTATACGCAACGGTATTATTGTAATTACCGAAATTGGCATTTTTGCTTTCCACGGGTACAAGCCGTCCTGCCAGCCCATCCTGACGAATGTATTTGCTCAATCCCAGCGCTTCCAGCTCGTAGGTCGAGTTAAAGCAGACGGGACGCTGCCATTTGTTGGCGGCAATAACGGCCAGCACGGCCAGTTCATTCTTGAACAGATAACTTTTATTCTTTGAGATCTCCAGGTGCAATTCGCTGACCACGCTGTCGTCCGCATTCACCGTGCCATTGGTCCGTACGAGGTTGCCATCTACGGGCACGGATAATTTACGCGTCGGTAAAATATTGTACACCTCTCCGTCTTCCGCCGACACCGTATACTTCTGATCATTGCTGCCGACCACATCCTTCATCATGGAATAACAGTCGTAATATTTGTTTTGATCGAAGCTGCCGATGGGATTGATAGGGACGGCATCCCGGGTATTGCCCTGGATCTGTTCCGGGGTGAAGATGACATCGGTGGGCCCGCTCTGATTCACTTTATACCGCAGCTGGTTGATGTACCAGTCCGTGCCCAGCAGGCTATAGTTCATGACCCGTACATCGGGCCGGATGCCTTCCACTTCCTGTGCATACCATAAAGGATATGTATCGTTGTCTCCAAAGGAGAAGAGGATGGCATTGGGCGGGCAGCTCTCGAGGTAGTCCTTGCCAATATCCCTTGCCAGGGTTTTCCTGCTGCGGTCGTGGTCGTCCCATTCCTGGCTGCCCATCAGCACGGGTACGGCCAGAAAACAAAGCCCCGCCGCGGTATAATTCGCGAGTCCTGTCCTGCCTTTAAAGGCATATTTCTCCAATTGGTCTTTTACCCAGATGACGCCGAGACCGATCCAGATGGCAAACGCGTAACAGGCGCCGGCATAGGCATAGTCCCGTTCGCGTGGCTGATAGCCTGCCTGGTTCAGATAAATGACGATGGCGAAGCCAGTGAAGAAGAAGAGGAGCAGCGTCACCCAGAAATCGTTCTTGCTACGTGTGGCCTGATAGACCAGGCCGAGAAGTCCCAGGATGACGGGTAACAGGAAGAATCTGTTGTAGGACTTGTTGTCTTTTTTAATAGTGTCGGGCATCCGGCTTTGATCGCCGTAGACAATATTGTCGATAAAGGGAATACCGGTGATGAAATTACCGTCGCGGTTGTTGCCAAATCCCTGCAGGTCGTTTTGTTTGCCGGAGAAGTTCCACATAAAATATCGCAGGAACATAAATCCGTTCTGATAACTCATAAAATACTTGATGTTATCCGCCATCGTAGGGGCATCTGCATCGCCCATCCCGGAGAACTGGCGATAGCAGTCTATCTGTCCGCGATCGTTGCTGCCATCCCACATGCGCGGGAAAAGATGCGAAGAAGGCGCGCTGCCCCAGTCCTGGGCGGATACTTTACCAGCGATCTCGTATTTCTCCTGTCCTTTTACATAAAGATTACCGGCGTCCACGCGCGAAGGGCGATCCTGGAAGTCGGGACCGTATAAGATGGGCCAGTCGCCATATTGATCGCGGCTGAGATAGCCTACCAGGCTCACCGGGTTGTCTACGTTGTACATGTCTATCCCCGGATTGGCGGTACTGCGGATGAGCGTTGTGAAATAGGTGGAATATCCCAGCAGCATGAAGGCGGCGCACCAGAGGCCGATCTTCAGGTAGTATATCCTGCGTTTGGCGGCCCATCGGGTGGCGAAGAACAGGCCGGCGGTCAGCAGCACAAAGAAAGTCGCAAAACCCGAGAAGAAGGGCATTCCCAATGAATTCACAAAAAAGATGTCAAAGGCGCCGGCGCCCTTGATGGTATACGGAATGACGAATTTCTGTACGATGCCAGTAATGG
>Ga0105237_10000636_pt1 | contig 49001 bp, 41 predicted proteins | sample KBSC24metaG_FD_81520 | JGI IMG/M metagenome (GOLD analysis project Ga0105237, IMG submission 81520) | Corn rhizosphere microbial communities from Kellogg Biological Station, Michigan, USA - KBS C2-4 metaG | ecosystem: Host-associated > Plants > Roots > Rhizosphere > Soil | place: Michigan, USA...
ATGCTCACCTATGTATATCTTTTTAGCGGCAGCTCTATCTATTATGCGGAGAGCATGGATACCATTGGGGAGAATCTGAAAGAAGTGCAGCCGCAGATGTTTGTGACCGTGCCCCGGCTGCTGGAAAAGGTCTATGACCGCATTATGCTCAAGGGCGGCGAGCTGACGGGTATAAAGAAAAAGCTTTTCTTCTGGGCCCATGACCTGGCCACCCGCTATGAGATCAACCAGCCGATGGGCGCCTGGTTCAATATGCAGCTGTCGCTGGCCAACAAACTTATATTCAGCAAATGGCGGGAGGCGCTGGGAAATAATATCACCTGCGTCGCCAGTGGTGGCGCGGCCTGTCAGCCCAGATTGATCCGCATCTTCACAGCTGCGCGTATTCCCATACTGGAAGGGTATGGTCTGACGGAGACATCGCCCGTCATCAGCGTGAACCGTCTGGAGGTGGAGAACCGTAAGTTCGGCTCTGTGGGTCCCATCATACCCGGGGTGGAAGTAAAGCTGGCCGAGGACGGCGAGATCCTCTGCAAAGGCCCCAATGTCATGTTAGGCTATTACAAACGTCCCGACCTGACGGCCGAAGTGATGCAGAATGGCTGGTTCCATACGGGTGACATCGGTGTGATGGAGGATGGGAAGTTCCTGAAGATCACGGATCGTAAAAAGGAACTGTTCAAGACCAGCGGTGGCAAATATGTGGCGCCCCTGGCGATAGAAAGCAAACTCAAGGAATCTCCTTATATCGAACAGCTGATGGTAGTAGGACCCGAACGGAAGTTTGTGGGAGCGCTCATCGTACCCAACTTCGCCTACCTGACGGACTGGAGTAAGCAGAATGGCATCGCCAACGGCTCGCAGGACGCAATGATCCGCGATCCAAAGGTCATCGCCCTGTACCAGGAGATTGTCGAAAGCTTCAACAAATATTTTGATCATGTCCAGCAGGTGAAACGCTTCCGCCTGCTGCCCGCCGACTGGACCGTCGAGACGGGGGAGATGACGCCCAAGCTAAGCCTCAAAAGAAGGGTCATCGCGGAAAAATACCGCGACCTCATCGACAGCATCTACAAAGACTGATCTCGTTCCTGGCTGTCACGTAGGCAGCTGTCTCCGCCCTTCCCGGGTCTCGCAGGCGCTTACCCTTCCCTGAATTTCAGCAACTGCAGCTTCCCATTGCCGACCACGAGGAACAGGATCAACAGGAGCAGCACGCCGATGGACAGCAGCAGCTCCGAGAATGGCCGGTACATCTCCTTGTTCAGATTGATAAAAAAGATGGCGCCCAGCATGATGGGTATCTGCAACAAACAGGCGAATCGCGTAAGCGCTCCCAGTATCAGCAAGATACCTCCGAGAATGTGCGCAAAAGCAATGTAGTTGCTCATCAGCATGGATGAAAAAGATCCAAAAGCCATCTGGTTGGAGAGGAGACTAAGCATGGACCCCATGTTGTAAAGGAATTCCACGCCTTTGTAGCAAAGGAATACTCCAAGGAGAATGCGAACGATATCGAGCCATTGGGGATGATGAGTGTCACCCCAGTGCTCCACGCGTTGTACGAGGTTCATATGGCATCGTTTTTAGGTGAGGCGGACGACACAGGGTGCCCGCCATTTAAAGATCTAATGTAGGCCTTCGCCGGAGCTGCTTCGACACGCTCCTCCTCGGTCGGAGCCTACGGCTCCGGAAGACGAACCGCTGGTTCATCAGGGAGCTTATTCCAATATACGTTTTTCCCCGGATATATTCTAGGGCTTTTTATCAGGGCGTGCCCCCTGCGACCGCAACGGGTCGGGCTCTCCACTGTAGTCCTCGCTTCGCTCCGGGCTGTCATTGCGATCCCTCACGCGCCATTGCAAAGTCCTTCAACCAGTTATCCCTTCCATGCTGCTTGTTGCTGTTTTAGCCGGGCAGCCCAAACCGCTCCGCCGCTGTATGTTGGGTATCTCTCAGAAGAGGGGGTATTCTCGGCGGAAGTTCTATCAGCAGTACTGCCTGAATCCCCAGGCCCAACATAAGGCGTCTCCGCGGATGGGCTGACCCTGACTGAGCACCTGTCTTTTTTCTTCTTTGCGTTCAAGAAAATGTTCGGTTATAACCCCGCGAATATTCCTTAAAAATCAAGAGTGAATTTTCAAGCGCCACCGAAAACATTGTTGGTCGCCGAACCTGTGCCGGTAGAAACGTTGAAAATCCTTCTGTCATGCGGATTGAAAGCGATTACTCCATAAGAGTTGCTGATATAGATATCCCCTCACTCATCCATTGACATGCCATCTCCTCCCATATCGATGAACTTTCTCATGTTGGAAACGATTCCTGAATGGTTGCTAAAATGCTATATTTAGTGAATTAAATAAGTAGACATGGCCTCTATCGAATCAGGCACGATCTTTAAGTTTAACATACCATTTGAAATGGGCTTAGGCTATGCCAAGCTGATTGATTTTTCTTCATTGGATTTATACTACGGGATTACCATAAAAGTGTATGATTACTTTGAGAACGTGGAGATCAAGGATGAAGAATTTTTCAGGGGCAAACCTTTGTTCATGAATCCGATACCTATTGCCAAAATGCCATCCATACGTGGCAAATATGCCTGGAAAAAGGTCGGCATACTTCATGAGGCCGCTGATTCTGAGAAACCGATCTATAAAGACTATGTCTATGAGGGCTTTGCATTCGATACGCTAGAGAAATATCAAAAAAAGGAATGGAATGCCATGATAATTGGCAATGGCAAGATTGGCCCCCTTCCTTTTGAAAAGGTTCGTCATCTGGAAGAGTTATATTTACGATCGACAATAACGATAGAAAAAAGAGTGGCAATGCAGTTACTGAGATATAAAAATGTGGATGTCAAAGATTTTTTTTCCACTCACAGCAGTGACAGCATATGGGAAGTAGATTTTAATACGCAGCAATTCATACCACTGTACAGACATTTACCAGCTGCAATACGTGGCAAACCTTTGATAAAGGGGTGGGTACCCGACAAATACCTTGATTATACTTTTGAGGATTAAGAACAGTCTCAATTCATTTCTGGCCTTGTTTTGCAACATGACTCTACCAATCTTACTGCTTAAAAAAACGGTTATTTATACTTTGTAAAATTCATTATATTAGTTGAGAGCGTGTGTTCGATGATGATTAAACGTTAGCCCCAATCTTTCTCCCCTTATGCGTAAAACAGTCGTTGTTATTGGTATATTGTTGATAGCACTGCAACCATACCAGCATTGCGAGGCACAGTCTGCCATCATTCCCCGGTTACGAAGCAAGATACTTGCCAGGCAACAACAACCTGGCTATTTAAGAGATACAGCCTATATCATATTACTTGACAGCCTGGCCTTTTCTTATTTCAGGATCAGCGTCGACAGCCTGATCTTCTACAGCGACAAAGCCATGGCACTTGCAACCCAGATCGGGTATGTCAGAGGCCAGTCCATAAGTCTAAGGCACAAAGGAAATGCCTATTTTGAACTGGGCGACTATCCAAAAATGTTACAGTATTACCAGGATGCACTTCGCATGGCAGAGAAGGCGAACGATTCGCTACTCATGGCGAAAGCCATGTACAATATAGGGAATAATGCCTACCAGGTCATAGGGAGAGATGACGACGCCCGGAATATTATAAAAAAAGCAGGCGATATTTTTCAAATCAGGAAAGACAGCTTTGCCTGGTACATGACAATAACTACAATCGGGTCGCTTTGGGCCAATGATAAAAAGTACGAAGAGGCGTTGTCTTGTTTTAATCGTGCATTACAGGTGGCAACTGCTTTGAAAAACAGGTATGCCATTGTGATGGTCAACGATCAAATTGGAAAGCTCTACCAGGCTGAAGGCAGGTTAAAAGAAGCATTGGTCCCTTTACTTCAAGCCTGGGATTATTTCAGTAACACCGATGATATCGCACGCCAGTCCCAATGCGCAAGCGAGGTTGCTGACGTATATATTCAGCAAAAGAACTACCCAATGGCTTTAAAATATGCCAGTATAGGTTTACAAAAGGCGCAGGCGGTAAAAAGTAAACCCCATATTCTGAACGCCGTTAATGAGCTGGCTGATACTTATGAAGCACTGGGCAATACTCGTTATGCATTGAAGTATTTCAAATTATTAAAGCAGGCTTCGGACAGTGTTGCCAATGAAACAATGCTTAAGAAAACAGAACAACTGGAGGCACGTTATGAATTCGAGAAAAAGGAAGCGCTTTTAAAAGCGGCCCAGGAAAAAAAGGATACCCTGAATAAAAGTATTGTTCAGAAAAAGGAATTGCAGATCTTCATCGCTTTGCTGTTGATCCTGTTACTTAGTCTGCTGGTTCTGTTACTAATCAGAAGCAGAGCAATCAAACAAAAGAACAACCTGATACTGGAAACCAAGAATGAAGAAATAGAGCGGCAAGCCTTGTTATTGTTGAAAAATAACCAGGAAAAAGACAATATGTTCTCCATCATTTCCCATGACCTGAAAGTACCATTACATTCTCTAAAAATGATACTGTATTTGCTGGGAGAAAACTACCAGGAAAAGGAAAATATCGAAAAGATACTGGAAGAACTTCGCCGGGACATTAATTATTCTTCAGAGCTGGTGAATAACCTGCTTTTCTGGGCAAGTAGCCAGTTTAAGGGCAGTTCTGTTATACCCGTTATATTTTCTGTAGACCAGGTCATAAACGATGCTTTGCAAATTTTTATTAAACAGGCTGAGTCAAAAGGCATTAAGCTTAAGCATGAATTGACCGCGGAGGAAATAACTGCATGGGCCGATATCAATATGATACAGGTTATCATTCGTAACCTGGTGAGCAATGCTATTAAATTTTGTAATATGGGTAATACTATTGTCGTCTCGGTAAGCACCTCCAATGCTGTAGTTACCATAAGCGTGGCAGATAGCGGGATAGGCATACCACCGGAAACACTGGAAAGATTAAACCAGGGCCAAATGGTTTCCACTTTTGGTACGGCAGATGAAAAGGGCATAGGCCTGGGCTTGCGGTTGTGTTATGAACTGGCCAAATTAAATAATGGCTTATTAACAGTGGAAAGCAAGCCCGGAGAAGGCAGCATCTTCTACCTGGCATTGCCCTGCAAGCCTTTGTAATGACTGTTGCCAAAGGCGGGACAGCGGAAGGCACTCACGTCCCTTTAACTTCGGGTGATAAAAATACCAGTAGTCGGCACAGGACATATAAAAATAAACCCTTATCTTCACTTTATCCCCTTATCATGTGCAATAGATAATTCCTGCCCGCCTTTTCCTGCAATCAATTTCTTACCAAACTTCTTTCAATGAAACCGATCACAAAGGCGGCCATCCTGATGGCCATCCTTGTCGTTGTCATTATTGCCGGCTGGGAAATTTATCTTCGCAGTACGGGAATAACCCTCTCATATGATGAGGGCAAAGAGCTATGGGCCGACAAGCGGGCAAAAGTGTATGAATCCCCGGCCACCGCTACGGTATTCATCGGCAGCTCCCGTATCAAGTACGACCTCGACATTGACACCTGGCAAAAGCTGACAGGACGCAAGGCCATCCAGCTGGCTATGGAAGGGAATTCCCCAGTGCCGATCCTCGAGGACCTGGCCGCCGATCCTCGATTTGCCGGAAAACTCGTCATAGACGTGACAGAACTCGTCTTTTTTTCCGCGGACGATGCACCAGTCCGACATGAACAAAAAGAAAATCTCGACTATTACTGGTCGCGCACCCCCGCCCAACGGGCCAGTTTCATATTGGATCATGCATTGGAATCCCAGTTGGTCTTCCTCGACAAAGAAGGCCTTTCCCTAAATGCGGAACTGGATAAGCTGACCATCCCAAACCGGCCGAATGTCTTTGCCCCACCCATATTCCCACTGGATTTTTCGCGGGTGACTTTTGACCGGCAGGATAAGATGTCCCCCCGGTTTCTCGCAGACACCAGCCTGCAACACCAGGTGCAGAATATTTGGGTGTTCCTCCAGACAGCTGGCGCGGCCATTGCAGCGCAGCATCCTACAAACCCCACGCCGGCCATTATGCAGCGGGTCGCCGCCGCCGTCGCAAAGATAAAGTCGCGGGGTGGAGAGATCGTTTTTGTGCGCACGCCGGGCAGCGGCCCCATGGCAGAGGGGGAAGATAAAGGATTTCCAAGGGCAAAATTCTGGGAGCCGCTGCTTGCGGCGACTCAATGCAAGGGCATCCATTTTGCGGATGATCCGGCGACGGCTCATTTTATTTGTCCCGAGTGGTCGCATCTGTCCCCCTCGGATGCTGTACTATACACCCGTGCGCTGATAGGCCACCTCCCCGAGTCATTTGTTCACTAAAGACGGCAACCTTTCGACAAATCCCCTAAAAACCCCCATATGGTCTTCAACTCATACATTTTCATCCTCTTCTTTGGCGTCGTGCTGCTGCTGCACAATCTGCCTTTTCCGTGGAAAGTCAAGAAGATCAACCTTCTTTTGGCGAGCTACCTTTTTTATGCTGCCTGGAATCCGCCCTTCATTCTTCTGCTCTGGCTCTCTACTATTGTGGATTATTTTGTGGGCCGGGCGCTGTATACCCAATCCAATATCCATAAAAAGAGGCTCCTGCTCGTGGTCAGCCTTTGCGGCAATCTGGGCATGCTCTGCTTCTTTAAATACGGCGCATTCCTGCAGGATAATTTCGTACACCTGGTCAATACCCTGGGGGTCAATTTTCATCCCGCCAAACCAAATATCATTCTACCGGCAGGGATCTCATTCTACACCTTTACGACCCTGTGCTATACGATCGACATGTATCGTAAGGAAAGCAAGCCTGTGGGGTCGCTGCTTGATTTTTCACTGTTTGTGACATTCTTCCCGCACCTGGTAGCAGGTCCGATCGTTCGGCCGCCACAGTTGGTACCGCAATTTGAATCGCCCCGTCGCGCTACAAAGCAACAGCTGCTGGAAGGTCTGTTCTTGTTGTCCATGGGATTGTTTATGAAAGTAACCCTGGCTGACAGTATGCTTGCCGCATCCGCCAACACAGTTTTCGGCACGCCGACCCCTTTGACGGCGCTGGATGCCTGGATGGGTACACTGGCGTTTGCCGGCCAGATATTCCTGGACTTCGCCGGTTATTCCACCTGCGCCATCGGCGTTGCATTATGCCTGGGTTTTGTGCTTCCGTTGAATTTCCGCTGGCCCTATGGCGCTATTGGTTTTTCTGATTTCTGGCGTCGCTGGCATATCACATTATCCACCTGGCTGCGGGACTATCTTTATATCCCGCTCGGTGGCAACCGAAATGGGCGGCTGCGAACCTATATCAACCTCATGGTGACGATGCTGCTCGGCGGACTTTGGCATGGCGCCAACTGGACCTTTGTAGCCTGGGGCGGCTTGCATGGATTGTACCTGTGGGTTGAGAAATTTTTCACGGACAAAAAGAAAACAACCCCGACGCTGGTGATACCCGCCCCCGCGGGAGATGGCATGACGGAGTCAGGTCCTGTGATGGCGAAACCAGGCAGGATGCCAAAACCATTCATGGGCGGCTTCCCATATGTGTTGCTCACATTTTTGCTTGTGAACATTACCTGGGTCTTCTTCCGGGCCAGCACTTTTAGTGGTGCGGGCCATATTTTAAGCTCTATGTTTGGCTTCGTTGAGAATGGGCGACCCCTGCTGAGTACGTTGGCAATGATCAAAATATCTGTGATCCTCCTCGCCCTGATCATCCTTCACTGGCGATTGCGCGACATGCGGCTGACCGATATCATCTATCGTCTGCCCTGGTGGTGGCTCGGCAGTCTCTGGGCTTGTATTCTGATCCTGCTGATCCTGAGCCAGGAGAGTACCAGCACGTTTATTTACTTTCAGTTTTAGGCAACTAAATTTCAAGGATGAATTTCAAGTCTATATCATCTTCCTTATCAACTCCCCCAGCAACTTTATCCCCTGCTCCATATCCTCATCCCATGGCCTCGCATAACTTATACGCAGACAATTGGCAAACTTCCCCTGCATGGAGAAGAGCTGCCCGGGCGCCACCGATATATGATGCTTCAACGCCTCGCGATACAACATATAAGCGTTGAGCTTTTTATCCAACTCCACCCACAGCACAAACCCACCCTGCGGGCGCGAAATTTTAACTCCTTCAGGGAAATACTGCATAATACCCTGCAGATAACGCAAACTCTGTGTATGCAGCGCCTTGCGTAATTTCTTTAAATGATACTCATATCTTCCAATACTCAAAAAATGCGCGATGGCCTGCTGCGTGATCGTAACCCCCGTCACCGTATGCATCATCTTATGCCGCAGCACCTGCTCCGTATACCTTCCGGGTATGGCCCAACCAATACGATAGCCGGGAGCAAGGGATTTTGACAAGGAGCTGCAATGCAATACCCACCCATCCTTATCAAAGGATTTGCAGGTCTTGGGGCGGTGCTTGCCGAAATAAAGCTCTCCATAGATGTCGTCTTCTATGAGAGGCACCCGGTGTGCGGTCAGCAACTCCACCAAAGCTTGTTTGTTCTTATCAGGCATACAAGCGCCCAGCGGATTACTGAAATTGGGAACGAGAAGGCAGGCCTTTATAGGGAATTTCTCCATGAGCTTTTCCAGCACGGAGGGAGACACGCCCGTCATAGGGTCGGATGGTAATTCAAGCACCTTCAACCCTAAACTCTCGATCACTTGAAAGATCCCGAAATAAGTAGGATTCTCGATGGCAACAGTATCTCCCGGTTGCGTTACAGCCTTCAGACACATAACCAGCGCCTCCATACAGCCCGCTGTAACGATGATGTCGTTCTCGGATAATTTGCCGCCCCAATTAAAAGCCAGCTTCACCAGCTGACGGCGTAGCTCCTTGCTGCCTTGTATATGTTCATATTGTATCCCATGATGCCGGGCAGTACGCATGGCATGAACAAGGGACTTATTCAGCCGGGCCGCAGGCAGCAGACTCATCGGCGGCGCCGCTATGGAAAAATTGATAATATCCTCAGCAGTGATGTCGTTGAATACGGTGGCGATCATTTCCTGCACACTGACTTCAACGGTCATAGGCTCCGGCTCGGTCACCCGCGGAAGCCCCGGCATCCTCCGAAAGTTGAATCTGACATAATACCCCGATTTGGGCCGGGACTCGATGAGCCCCTTGCCTTCCAGATGATAATAGGCCTGAAAGGCAGTACCCATGCTGATCCCATACTCCTCGCTCAGCACGCGCACAGAAGGAAGTTTATCTCCTATCTTAAGAGTTTCTTCCCCGATCATCTTTTCCAACCCATCAGCCACCTGCAAATAGAGATGGTCCTGGTCGTTGAATTTTCTTTTCATACGATGTGAAGCGATTTGAGTTTATTTTTCCGCCGGGATATACCCATCATAAAAAGCACCTGTTCCTTTTGCATCCAGCCTTCCTATGATCACACTTTCGGAACTGTCGCTTAGGCCATACTCCGGCCAAACCATCTGATCTAGTCAAAATTAATAAAACTGCATCTGTTTTAAATCATATTTATTAAAGAATTTTGGACTGTAATTCCGGACATCCCGGATTACAGCATCAGGCCCGGCCATTCGGGTCCGGAAAAATCGAAATAAAATGATCAACTTATGGAATACAGTCTGGATCCTCCTGATTGGGAGGCACTGCGTCTGCTCGGCCACCGCATGGTGGATGATATGATGGAATATTTAAGTACGGTTAGGGACAGAAAAGCCTGGAAGAAAATACCCGACGATGCATTGCAGGAATTGCAGCAACCGATGCCCCAGGGTCCACAAAAGGCAGCAAATGTATATGAAGACTTCCTTCATACCGTTCTGCCATACAACAAGGGTAATGTACATCCCCGGTTCTGGGCATGGGTAGAAGGCGGCGGTACGCCATTCGGCATGCTCGCCGACATGCTGGCCAGCGGGATGAATGCCAATCTCGGCATAGGTTCTCACTCTGCTGTCCATGTAGAAAGACAGGTATTGGACTGGAGTAAAGAAATGTTTGGCTTTCCTCCATCGTCCTCCGGCATCCTCACCAGCGGAGCTTCGATGGCAAATATCACGGCGATGGTAGTGGCAAGGAACAATTTCCACGCATCCATCAAACAAAAGGGGCTGCGGGCGGTAGATGGACAGCTGACGGTATATGGCTCCTCGGAGACGCACAGCTGCGCCATCAAAGGCATCGAGGTCATAGGCATAGGCAGCGAGAATTTCCGCAAAGTGCCGGTGGATGAGAAATACAAAGTGCGCACCGAAGTGATGCGCTCCATGATAGAAGAAGACCGTCAAAAAGGCTTTATACCGTTTTGCATCATCGGCAATGCGGGCACAGTAAATACGGGAGCCATTGACGACCTGGAAGAGCTCTCCGTCATCGCCAAAGCAGAAGGACTATGGTTCCACATCGACGGAGCGTTCGGCGCCGTCCCCTATATCCTCCCCGAATACAAGCAGCAGCTAAAAGGCCTGGATCTGGCGGATAGCCTCAGCTTCGACTACCACAAATGGTTCTATATGAATTATGAGGTAGGCTGCGTGTTGATAAAAGATGCAGCCGCCCATCGCGCCGCCTTTAGCACTCCCGTAAATTATCTCATGGCCCATGAACGGGGACTGTCGGCAGGACCCGACCCTCTCTCGAACTACGGCATGGAGCTGTCCCGCGGATTCAAGGCCCTGAAGGTGTGGATGCTGCTGAAAGAGCACGGTATAAAGGAATATGCACAGCTGGTCCGTCAAAACCTGCATCAGGCACAGTATCTCGCCGGCCTTGTAAAAGAACATAAGGAGCTGGAGCTGCTGGCCGACGTGCCCATGAACATCGTCTGCTACAGGTGGAACCCCGGCGACATGAGCAATGAGGTATTGAATGCCTGCAATAAGGAGATCCTGATGCGGCTGCACGAAGAGGGGATCGCAATTCCCTCCTACACATTATTGAAGGACAAATACGCCATCCGGGTGGCCATCACCAATCATCGCAGCAGACTGGAAGACTTCGCGGAACTGGCAGCAGCAACTGTCCGCATAGGTCATGAAATGGCCCGGCAGCACGTAAAACAACCAGCATAACTCAAAAAAATCGTAACATGTCCCTCACCACGTCTTTACACATACCCGTCCAGCGGGCATACCCCTCCCGGCTCCACGAAGTAGACTGGGAAGATCTCGAATTCGGAAAATTTTTTACAGACCATATGCTGATCTGTGACTTTGCAGACGGCCAGTGGCAGGACCCGCAAATAATTCCATTTGGAGACTTCCGCCTGAGCCCGGTAGCGCTGGCCCTGCATTACGGCCAGACCATCTTCGAAGGAATGAAGGCCTTCCGGATGGACGGTGGCAGTATAAATATCTTTCGCTCCGAAAAACACTACGAACGCATGACCCTTTCCTGCGAACGCATGTGCATGCCTGTTCCTCCACGGGAAGTATTTATAGAAGGCCTCCGGCAACTGGTGGAGCTCGACAGGAACTGGGTACCGGGTGAAGAAGGCAGCGCCCTTTATCTCCGCCCCTTTATGATCGCTACAGAAGCCAGGCTCCGGGTCAAGGTATCGGAATCCTACCGGTTTGCCATAGTCGCCACCCCCACTGGAAAGTACTTCCAACAGCCCGTCCGCGTCAAGGTGGAAAGGGATTTCGTACGGGCGGCAAGAGGCGGCACCGGGTATGCAAAATGCGGCGGTAACTACGGCGCATCCATGTATCCCACACAGAAAGCCAAAGAAGAAGGTTATGACCAGGTATTGTGGACAGATGGCAGCACCCACCGGCATATAGAGGAATCAGGAGCCATGAATGTCTTTTTCGTCCTGGACGGCACGCTCGTAACGCCGCCCCTGTCGGACTCCATACTGGATGGTGTTACGAGGGATAGCCTCCTCAAGCTGGCCCAACGAAAGGGCATCCCCACCGCAGAGCGGTCCGTAGACGTCGAAGAATTAAAAAAAGCTTTTAAAAAAGGCAGCATCAGCGAAGCCTTTGGCGCCGGTACAGCCGCCGTGATCTCCCCCATCGGAGTCATCGGCATCGACGGCAAAGACTATGCCCTCCCCGCTTCCGGCGCCGGAGGCGTCGGCGCACAGCTAAAAGATGCGTTGGACAATATCCGTTATGGCAGGCAGGCGGATACGGAGGAATGGAATTTTATTGTTAAATAGAGCTGCAGCACACCTCTACCCGGGATTATTCGGTAAATTGACCCCACTCAATTTACCGTTATGAAGGAGAAAAAATTACAAGGACAGATCGCCATTGTTACGGGCGCAAGCTCGGGTATTGGCGCAGGGGTAGCTAAGGCCCTGGCGGCAGCCGGGGCTACGGTCGTGATTAACCATCCGGTGGCGGCTACCGAGGCTGCCGCGCGCGCCGTATTGGAAGAGGTGAACAGCGCAGGAGACAAAGGCGTCACTTACCAATGCGATGTCAGTAAAGAGGACGAAGTAAAAAAAATGTTCACCGACATCATAGCCGAATTCGGAACGGTGGACATACTGGTCAATAATGCCGGACTGCAAAGGGACTCCCCCTTCCAGGATATGACCCTGGAGCAGTGGAATTTTGTTATAGGCGTAAATCTCACCGGGCAGTTCCTCTGCGCCCGGGAAGCCATCCGCGAATTCCTGCGGAGAGGCGTTGCACCTGAAAGATCGGTTTCGGCAGGCAAGATCATCTGCATGAGCAGCGTTCATGAGGTGATCCCCTGGGCAGGCCATGCCAACTATGCTGCCAGCAAGGGCGGGATCATGCTGATGATGAAAAGCATTGCCCAGGAATTTGCGCCCTGGAAGATCCGCGTCAACAGCATCGGGCCCGGCGCCATCAAAACACCCATCAATCACCAGGCATGGGATACACCGGCTGCGGAAAAGAAGCTGCTGGAGCTGATCCCCTATGGCCGTGTGGGCGTAGTGGAAGACATTGGGAAAGCCGCCGTCTGGCTGGCCAGCGACGACTCGGAATATGTGACGGGCACCACCTTGTTCGTGGACGGGGGCATGACCCTTTATCCGGGTTTCAGTACGAATGGGTAAATTCGCGCCAGCCACAGCCCAGCCCGGCTGGCAGCTCGCCCGCCCGGCGGACAGGCAAAAGAATAACTGACGAAATAATGAGTAAAGAAAAAGAAAGGCTACGCACCCCCGATTGGAAAAAATGGGGACCTTATCTCTCCGAACGCCAATGGGGGACGGTCCGGGAAGACTATAGCGCTAACGGCGACGCATGGGGCTATACCACCCACGAAATGGCCCGCAGCAAAGCCTGGCGCTGGGGAGAAGACGGCCTGGCCGGGTTCTCGGAAAAACAGCAAACGCTATGTTTCTGTCTCGGTCTCTGGAATGAAAAAGACCCGATCATCAAGGAACGCCTGTTCGGCCTCTCCGGCCCCGAAGGCAATCATGGTGAGGACGTAAAAGAGCTGTATTACTATCTGGACTCCTCACCCACCCACTCCTATATGAAGATGCTGTACAAGTATCCTCAACAGGAGTACCCCTATAAATGGCTCATAGAGGAAAATGCAAGAAGGACAAAAGATGACCTGGAATTTGAACTGATGGACACCGGCATCTTCAATGAGGACAAGTATTTCGATGTATTTATAGAATATGCCAAGGCGGACATGGAAGACTTCCTCATCCGGATCACCGTCCACAATCGGGGAAAAGAGGCCGCGCCCATCCATGTCATACCCACATTCTGGTTCCGCAATACATGGAGCTGGGGTTATGACGACTATAAACCCACCATGATGACCTCCAATGAAGGCAACATCATCATGCAGCACCGCGACCTGGGTGAGTTCACCCTCCACGCCGACGCGACAGACAGGCATCTATTCTGCGACAATGAGACCAATACCCCGCTTCTTTATGGCACCCATGCCACAGGCTATTTCAAGGATGGAATAAATGAATACCTGATCCATAAGAATGACCAGGCAGTGAATTTTCAGCAGGGCACCAAGACCGCCCTCCTCTATCATAGGATAGTCCCCGGCGGCGGCTCTGTCTCCATCAACCTGCGACTGGAGAACAAATGCAACCTGAGCCCCTTCACGGACTTCGGCTCCATCTTCGACACCCGTCTGGCGGAGACGGATGAGTTCTACCACGAACTGCAAAAAGAAATTACCAACGAAGACGAAAAGCTGGTGCAGCGACAGGCATTCGCAGGCATGCTCTGGGGCAAGCAGCTGTATTACTACAACGTACACCATTGGCTCAAGGGTGATCCGATGCAACCGCCCCCGCCGCCGCAACGGCTGGCAGGCCGCAACCATACCTGGCAGCATCTCAACAACAGGAATATCATTTCCATGCCCGATAAATGGGAGTATCCCTGGTATGCCGCCTGGGATCTGGCTTTCCATTGTATCTCGCTGGCAGTCATCGACCCCGACTTCGCCAAACACCAGCTGCTTCTCCTGACCCACGACTGGTACATGCACCCCAACGGACAATTACCCGCCTACGAATGGAGCTTCAGCGACACCAACCCGCCCGTGCACGCCTGGGCTGCTTATCGTGTCTACGAGCTGGAAAAAAACAGCAACGGCGGCAAAGGAGACATTGTCTTTTTAGAGACCGTGTTCCACAAGCTGCTGCTCAACTTCACGTGGTGGGTCAATAGGAAAGACGAAGAAGGAAACAATATCTTTGAGGGCGGATTCCTGGGAATGGACAACATCGGCGTTTTCGATCGCAGCAATACGCACCTCCCCTATGGAGGTACCCTGGAACAGGCGGACGGCACCAGTTGGATGGCCACCTACTCCCTAAACCTCATGCGCATCGCGCTGGAACTATCCATGACCAATCCCGCCTACCAGGACATGGCTAATAAATTCTTCGAACATTTCCTTCACATCGCCGGAGCCATCGCGAACATGGGAGATGGTTCAGAAGGTCTTTGGGATACGGAAGACGAGTTCTTTTATGATACCATCCGCATCCCCGGTGAAAAAGGCATCCGGGTCAAGATACGATCGATGGTAGGACTGGCGCCCCTTTTCGCCGTAGAGGTCATCGATGACATGATACTCCAGGCCCTCCCTGAATTTGCCAAGCGGCTGAAATGGCTCCTGGAACATCGCCCCGACCTCGCATCGCTGGTATCACGCTGGCATGAGAAAGGCTCGGAAGAGAAACACCTTTTGTCCCTGCTGCGGGGCCATCGTATTAAAAGAATACTCTACCGTATGCTGGATGAGACAGAATTCCTCAGCGAATACGGCATAAGAGCCCTTTCGAAGTATCACGAACAACATCCGTACGAGCTGCGGGTAGACGGCCAGGTCCTGCGGGTAAAATATGTTCCGGGCGAGTCCGACAGCGGCATGTTTGGCGGTAACTCCAACTGGCGCGGCCCCATCTGGATGCCGGCCAATTTTCTCATCATCGAATCGCTGCAGCGTTTTCATCATTACTATGGGGACGACTTCAAGGTGGAATACCCGACCCACTCCGGCAATATGCTAACCTTGAACCAGATCAGCATGGAACTGTCCCGTCGGATAGCCAATATATTTCTCAGGGATGACAAGGGACGACGGGCCGTATTCGGCGGGTATGAGAAAATGCAATGCGATCCGCATTTTAAGGACTATGTCCTCTTTTTCGAATATTTCCATGGCGACAACGGACGAGGCGTAGGCGCATCACACCAGACAGGCTGGACAGGATTGATCAGCAAGCTGCTGATGCCGCGTAATATCTCGGTAATACCATCGGCAGGCGCCGCGGAGAATAAGTAGAACGGCCGACCCGCGCTGGCGTCGGACGAGCGCCTACATTCTCACCATCCTCAGCATACTGGCCGTTTTGTCATAATAGGCATATACGTAGTCATTGCCCAGCATGAACACGGCCTCGCCATTCTCAGGGACATTCTTATCCGAGGTAAAAGAATCGACCTTTTCATAGATGCCAGGCCCTATGTCCCCGCCGACATGCTCAAAGGTATTTTCGTCCAGCAGCATTTTGAACCGCGCCGATACCGTCCACCCCGGTCCACCACCGCCGCCCATAAATACAGGCGCCCCCCCGGCCCCCCCGGCTCCTCCTCCCATCATAAAACCTCCACCACCACCTGCTTCTGTATACGACCCGATGGTAAGGACCACACGGCCGCTGCCCTCACGGCGGGCCACGATCATCGCACGGCCATTGACCATCTTGCGAAGCAATTGCCGGGTCTTGTCCAGCTCTTTCGCTCCTTTGGCATATAATGCAGTACCGCCCTGCATGATCGGCGTGTTCTTAAAGTCGATGTCTTCATTTCTTTTCGAAGTATATTTTTTAAGGAGCTGGCCGCCGTAAAAGTCATTGACCTGTACGAACAGGCTGTCGAATGTAGCCTGTACATAATAGAGCTTCCCATCCAGAAGAAAAGAATTGTCACTATAAGGATGAGGCCGGTCATCTGCCGGCATTACAGCATCGCTCTGTGTGACTACCCAGGTGCTGGTCTGTTTATGCTGCATGTCAAAGGCGATAACACCCGTATTGCCCCGCTCATTATTCATCACCAGGAACAGGCTGTCATGTACATAGTAGATCTTATTAGCATTCTGAGCTGACTCTACGCTCCATTTTCCCTGTGGGTCTACGGTTCCGACATCGGCGTCCCTGCCAAAATTGGAATTTCCTTTGGTCAGCTTCTTCCAAAGATCATCCTCGAAATGATACCGCAGGGTGTCGTACTTCATCTCATCCTTAAAATCATATATGATAAGATCCGAAGATTTCTTATTCACCGTAAAATAAATAAAATGATCCCCGCAGCTGATCTTGTCCAGCTGTTTCTCCTTCTTCAGAGGGAAGGGGATGACATTCTCCTTGTCGGTGTCGCCCTCGAATACCAGCGCATGAAAGACCTCATCGGAACTGTTGTGCAGATAGACATATATCTTGCCGTCTTTAATAAAGCCGCCCATCAGCTTTTCACTCCCCACACGGGATATCGTATAGGTATGAACTATTGCGCCGCTGTTGTTCAGTAAAAACCCTTTGATGCTGTCCGCACCTACCAGGAAAAGACAATGCTGTGTGTTTTCTTTATCGGATATAGTATGCAGCTCTACGTTCTTTCCTCGCCAGCCTCGCCATCCGATGTCCTGGGGTTCGAGCTCGCTTTGAGAGAATAATGACACGCTATAGTACAAAAGGAAGGATAAGATCAGGAATCTTTTCATAATAAGAGTTATTAGGGGCTCTCTAATTTATAAAAAGAATCCTATATTAAAAACTTAACCCACCCGATTGATCACCGACCCATCTAAAAAAGCCGCTATATTAGCCTCCGTCATCTCCATGATCCTTTCCCGCGCTTCCCGGCTGATCCATGACATATGAGGGGTGATGATACAATTCTTCGCCTTGAGCAGCGGATTACTATCCGTAGGGGGCTCTATAGAAAGGACATCCAGACCGGCGCCGGCTATCCACCCGTTATTCAACGCCTCCGCCAGATCCTGCTCGTTAATGAGCGGTCCTCTTGCCGTATTGATAAGGAAGGCGGTGGGCTTCATTCTTTTCAACAGATCCTTATTCACGAATTGCTCGTTCCCAGGGGTCAGTGGTGCATGCAGGGATATCACATCGCTGCACGCGAAAAGGGTAGGCAGGTCAGCCCGCTCATCAGGCGTCCAGGGCTTGTCGCCGGGACTGTAATAAAGCACTTTCATGCCAAAAGCTGGGCAATAAGACTCATTCGCTGGCCGATATTACCATATCCGATGATGCCGAGGGTCTTACCTTCCAGCTCCATCACGGGCGACACCGTATAGCACCAGTCGGGAGCCTTCTGCCACTCGCCCGCCGCCACCGACCCACTATTGGCGCCGACATGATTGGTTAATTCCAGTATCAGCGAAAAAGCATGCTGGGCCACGGACGCTGTCCCATAGGACGGAACATTGGATACAATGATATCCTTTTTACGCGCGGTGGTTGTATCTATAATATTGTATCCTGTCGCCGTAACGGCGATCAACTTTAATTTTGGCAGCTGCTCAAGCGTCGCAGCCGTAAAAGGAACCTTATTGGTGATCACTACCTCCGCCTCACGGCATCTCTCCACAATATCCGCGGAGGAAGTACGATCATAAATTGTCAGTTGTCCCAGTGCCGATATCTTTTCCCAGCTGAGGTCGCCGGGGTTGAGGGTATACCCGTCGATGACTACTATATTCATAGTCCGAAGATATGCAAAAAATGTGCTGTATAAGCCTGCAAGGTCGTCAGGATACAGACAATGGCCAGCATGATAAAACTGTGTTTAACGGTGAATCGAAAAAGTTCTGACTCCCTCCCCGAAAGACCCACTGCTGCAGCGCCAACGGCTACGGACTGGGGAGAGATCATCTTACCGGTCACGCCGCCGGCCACATTGGCTCCCACTGTAACGGCAGGGTTTACCCCGATGGATACGGCCGAACTATACTGTAATTTACTGAAGAGCGCATTGGAAGAAGTGTCGGACCCTGTTAGGAATACCCCCAGCCACCCCAATATTGGAGAAAAGAAAGGGAAGAGCGAACCCGTGGTTGCCAGCGCCAGAGCCATAGTGATCGACATACCCGAGTTATTGACCACATAAGCAAATCCCATGACCGAGGCGATGGTCAGCGCAGGGATCTTCAATTGCCGCAAAGTCAGCAGCAGGGCCTGGATCGCCATCCGCCCATTGGCGCCGATGAGGGGCATGGATAGCAGGGCCGCCAGAAAGATAGCCGTACCCACATTGGAAAGCCAGCTGAAGGTGAAGGGCTTTATTGCCAGGGCATGTCCGTCCGCCTGTTGGATGGCATGGGCATCCAATCCGGGAAGGACCGCCTTGAATTGCCCGAGAACGTTCAGTCCATCCTTTATCCCCGGGACGCCCCAAAGGATCACCAAAAGGGTCATTATTATAAAAGGCGACCAGGCCCGTAAGATGCGGGAGGAACTATACGGCAATCCCGGCTTTGCCTTCCGCCGAAAGTAAAGGATCAGACAGATGATGGAGGTGAGGCCGGAAAGCACATCGGGCAGCATGGGGCTGATATAATTGGACGTAATAAACTGCACGATGGCAAAGCTGCCCCCTGCCAGCAGCAGGACAGGCCATATTTCCCAGGTCCTTTTCCACCCCGCAATAATACAGACGAGATAAAAAGGCAGTATCAGGGAGATAACAGGCAGGGTCTGCCCCACCATCTTTGAAATGGCCATTTCCGGCAGGCCGGATACCTGGGAGGCTACTGTAATGGGTATGCCGATAGAGCCAAAGGCCACCGGCGCCGTATTGGCGATAAGACAAAGGCCCGCAGCATACACAGGATCGAACCCCAAACCCACCAGCATCGACGCAGTGATAGCCACCGGCGCCCCAAACCCCGCAGCCCCTTCCAGGAACGCTCCGAACGCAAACGCGATCAGCACAGCCTGCAACCTCCTGTCCGTTGTCACAGAAGCCATAAAATGGCGGATGATCTCGAACTCACCGGTGACGATCATCATATTATAAAGAAAGAGAACCCCCAGAATGATCCAGCAGATGGTGAACACACCATACAGGGCGCCGTCGATAACAGATAAGGCCGCCAGTTTCACCGGCATGCCATATACGAAGACAGCGATAAGCACGCCGGACAGTACAGTCAGCAGACTCACGGTGTGCCCCTTCATCTTTTGAATGATCAGTGCCCAGAAAATAAACAGGATGGGAGAAGCAGCTACCAGGGCGGAAAGTCCGAGATGATGCAGGGGGTTAGTGAGCTGGGTCCATGTCATTCCTTCGAATATACAAAAGAATCATCATCAGCCCCAACGACGGGTTGGCCGCCCGCCCTATCAAAAGATTGTCGTACCCCAGAAAAGTATCGTCCCCCCCTTATGAAAGGATGGTCATCACCGGTATCTGAGAAGTATTGGGTAAGGAACGGGAACCCCGACTCCGGAAGAACTTACCGCGCAGGTTGTTCCAAAAGCCGGAAAGCATCGACTCCCTACCGGGAGAAGTGAGGATAAGATCCGCCTTTATTTTTTTCGCATAATCCCACGCGGCCTCGGCAAGATTCTCCTCCGGGCTGGCCTGACATTCTATGGAGAGACTTGTATTTTCCCTCAGCAGCCGGTAGCATTTTTGCAGATTGTCGCGAACCCCTACGTCCAATGAAGGGTCATTACCATTGGTAGGCGCTACCAGGTGGATGGTTGAATTGACCGTCCGGCCCAGGTAGGTGGCGAACAGAAGCTTGCGCATCGGCAGGTGGTCGCCCACGGGAAGCACGATATTCTTCAGGTTGGAAAGGGATGGCTGACCGGACACGGTCAACACGGGGCAAAGGGTCTTGTCCACGAGCCTGTCCACATCCGCCCCCATTCTAAGCTGGGAATGCCCCGCTCTTTTCCTTTTGAAAAGAAGGATCAGGTCGACAGCATGCCGCTTGGAATAGTCGATGATCTGTCTCTCCGGGAATGCCGGGTCCGTATTGATCTCGAGGCAAATGCCCGGGTCCGCTAAAAAAGGATGACGTTGACGGATGGCTGCTTTAACCTCGCCAACCCGCTCTTCTGTTTGTGCGGCGGACAGGTTATAAAGTAAGTGCACCTGGCATTGCAAAAAGTCGGCCATGTGAAGCGCTTGTTGTACAATGCCCTCTTCATCTTCCTGATCCACCGGCACAAGCATATGGTTGAATAATTTGTTCATAAGGCCTGGTTACAGTCTTAAAAAAACCAACTTCCAAAACTAGGCCATCATTGCTGCATGTGCATTAAACACCCATTAAAATGAAAGGCATTAACAAAACGCAACGCGACCCGCCCGCGCCGGGCAGCCGGCTCTAATTGAAAATTTTTATGGAAGGCATTTCAATGGTGAAATTGGTCCCGCTGTCCATGTCCGACTTCACCCGGATAAAACCCTTATGAAGGGCGATGATACGCTGCGCCAACGCCAGACCAAGCCCAAACCCCCTGGTACTGCCCGTGCCCGTACCCCGGTAGAAAGGTTGGAATATCTGTTGTATCTCTTCGGCGGCAATGACATCCCCCTGGTTCACCACTTGTACGAACAGCTTATGTGCAGAGAAGGAAAGGTCCACCCCGGATGTCTTGTTGGAGGAATACTTGCACCCGTTCTCGACTATATTTTTAATTGCTATGTATAATAGTTCGCTGTTGCCGAACACTACACAATCCTTTTCGTCTTCCGGGAATTCTCCAAAATTGAGCTCCACCTTATATTCAGGGCTCAGCCTTTTTACATCGGCCGTCACTTTCAACAACACCTCGTCCACTCTCACCTCATTGAGCTCGATGCCTCCCTGGGACCCGGTCTTGGCTATTTCCAGGAGGCTCTTGGTAAGCTGCCGCATCTGCTGGACATCTTCCTGTACAGAAGAGAGCACCTGTTTGTACTCATCCGCATTCCGCTCTTTCTGCAGGGCCACCTCCACCTGGCTGGACACGGAGGTCAGGGGGGTGGAAAGCTCATGTGACGCATTCGATATAAATCTCCGTTGTATAGCAAAAGACTCCTGCAGCCGCTCCAGCAGCTCGTTGAATGTATTGGCAAGCTGACTAAGCTCGTCCTGGCCGGCGCCGGCGTGCAGCCGGTGGGAAAGATTATAGGAAGATATCTCCTTCACTTCCCGGATGATCTGGGTCAGGGGACGAAGCAGCTGACCCGTAAAGAGATAACTGACCAGGGCGGTAAGACAGACCCCAACGACGAGACTGAAAAGAAGTATCTTATTCAAGGTCCCCACCCTTTCGTTGCCATCTTCGTCGTATCCGGCTACTACTATTATAAAGTCCCTCTTCCTTGTCTCGCGATGGAGAGCGATGGCTTCCCGCTCGTCGAGGGAAAAATATTTCTCTCCCTTCTCCTTCGTCTCATGTAGCAGCACCGGCGTGACGGTGAGAGGCAGCCTGCCGGGTGCGTCGAACTTATAAAGTAATTTCCCGTCGTCCGTATAGATGCCAACACTTCGGGAAGGCAAAAGCCCGCCCGTGGTATCCATCCGGCGCATAAAGTTAAAGGCGCTGTCACCCATGAGGGTATAGAGCTGGGAATTATAGGTGGCGCGTGACCGGAGCCGCTTGTTGAAGACCTGCACTCTTTCCAGGCTGGAAAAGTAATAGACCGCCCATATCAACAGCGAGATGATGGCCGTTACCAGCAGCGTAAACAACAGCATTATTTTATAGCGGATCTTCACAAATTAGGAGTTCTTGGTCCCCGGCGACGCCCTGGTCAGGGGTTTTCCTTCAGGACATATCCCATCCCCACCTGGGTATAGATAAGCTTGGAGGAAAAGTCTTTTTCGATCTTTTTCCGGAGGAAATTTACATACACGTCGATGACATTGGTCTTGGTGTCAAAATCGATGTCCCATACATTCATGGCGATGTCGATGCGGGACACTACCTTATTCTTATTCCGGATAAGGTATTCCAGCAACTGGAATTCTTTGGCTGTCAGGGGAATGTTCCTGCCCTCGCGGGTCACCTCCTTACTGTCCAGGTTCATGACGAGATCCCCCACCTTCAGCATATTGGCGCCCGCCGCCGGCTGATGATGGAGACGTTTTAACAGAGCCCGTATACGGACCAGCAACTCCTGGAAATCAAACGGCTTTACGATATAGTCGTCCGCACCCGCCTCAAAACCCTCTATCTTATCCTCCGTCGTATTCATGGCAGTAAGCATGATCACGAGGATGTCCTCATTGTACTGGCGGATATGCCGCGCCAGGTCATACCCATTCATCAGGGGGAGATTGATATCCAGGATGGCCAGATCGTAGGTGTTGGTCTCAAAAAGCTTTTTACCGGCGATTCCGTCATAGGCCACATCCACTTCATAATGCTGCTCGGTCAAACCCTTGCGGAGGGTCTCCGCTATCTTTTTTTCGTCTTCGACTAACAAGATCTTTGTGTCTGTCATAGTGTTCTTAGCTATCGTCCGGACCGCCACACCTCAAAGAGAGGACCCGGTCATCGGAAGCCTGTAATATAATTCAATTGACGGGTCTACAGAGGCCCGAATACATTAAAAAAGAATTAAACCGATTTAGCAAATAAATAACCGGGATTCTTGCAATATGCGGAAAAAATGTGTAAATTTTGTAGCCTTCCCAAATTCTATACCGTATAAATCACCAACGGATTGCTTGCCGAAATTCGATCGGCCATATTTAAGTGCATAAATCCTGCCCTAACGAAGGCTATGTTTTTAAAATCTAAAAAAGGGGGTTGCTATGAGACTACGCGAATCGCCTTATATCAACAGGCGAAAAAAAACAATCGAGTTTTATGTCCATCATTTGAACACAGCCGCATGTAGACACATCTCCCTGGCGGGCAGTTTTAATCATTGGGCTACAGATGAGCTGCAGATGATGCCCGAAAAAGCTAAAGGAGGTGGATGGAAGATCTCCATTCCCATGTTGCCGCACGGAAAGTATTATTACAGGTTCCTCATCGACGACAAAATGTGGATGGAAGACATCGAAAATCCCCTGAGAGAGCCTGACGGGGTCACAGGATGGAACAGCGTATTGACCGTTTAGAAAAAATTTGCCCGTCTGACGACGGGCAAATTTTTTATTGGGCCCATATCCCGCCTTTATTGCAGAGAAACTTCTTTCCCACTACAAACCAGCTCCAAAATATCCGCCAATTGCGAAGGCGCTATCCAATTGCCCGTGTCGGCATCCGGCATGCTCTGCCTGTTTAAAGCCGTGTCGATAGTTCCCGGAGCCAGCACGGAAGCCAGCACATTCTTCCCTTTTGCAGACGCATTCAACAAGTCGGCCAGATTGAACAGCATCCGCTTGGTCAGCGCATACGCCATAGCGCCTTTCCCCGCTTCCGGTTTCAACGCCGTACGCGCCCCCATGAAAACCAGACGTCCAAAACCATTCTGCAACATATGCTGAAACAAAGGACGGGCCACGAACCAGGCCGTCTCGAAATTCAATGAATACATCTTTTTCATCGCAGCGCCATCCGTCGCCGCCACATCTCCCATGGCAAAGCCGCCCACCAGCAACAACGCCCCATCTATCCGACCATAAAGGCTGATGGCCTCGTTGATAAAATCCTCCGTAGCCCCCTCATCGCTGAGATTGACATCCCTCAGTTCAAAATTGTCATGATTGGCGGCAAAACCCAGGTGCGTCCCTATATGATCTACGGCGATGACTTTATACCCTGTATCCAGGAACTTCTTTACGGCGGCAACTCCCAGGTTGCCATTGGCGCCCGTTATGATAACTGTCTTTGCCATAATACTGTGTTTAAATGTACTGCGTCTATTTGCCATCCAGCGCTTCCTGCATCTTCTCCGCTACCACCTGATTGCCGGCATCGTTCAAATGCACCCTGTCCCTGGTAAGGATCCCCGCCTCTTTATTGCCAGGATTATTCTTCAGCTCATAATTATGAAATGTCTCGCGAAAGTCGACAAGACCACACTTGAACTTCTGAGCCAGATTACGTATGATCTGTGAATAGAAGTTGAGGTCCCCATCCTGCATATTGGTGAAGTCAGCTCTTTCCCCAATGACAGCTGGCGTACAGAGGATCACTTTTATCCCCTTGTCCCGTAATTTATTGATGATGGCGATATAAAACTTCTCGAACTTGTCCGCGTCCGTACCCGTGCCGGAAGAAGCCTTGTGCCAGACGTCATTGACACCGATCCAGATGACCACCACGTCCGGCTTCTGAGCCAGCACGTCGTCATCCATTCGGAGATAAAGATCATACACCTTATTGCCGCCGATGCCGGCGCCGACGAGGTCGAAATCGCTGCCTCTCCCGGCCTTTTCCAGCGCTTCCTTCATCCTGACAATATATCCCCCTGGCTGAGCGCCTTGCTGGGTAATACTATCGCCGAAAAATACGACGCGGGTTGTTTTTTTGTGGATCATCGATGTGACGGACGCAAAGAGCAGGAGCAATATGCTTGCCCGAAAGATAAGTCGCATAGCTGTTTAAAGTTTTCTACTCCAAACCTACACCAAAATGTCCAGACTATCTAACGTCTGCCCCGGAGGCGATGGACCTGTGGTCCATTGGGCCAACCAGGCCCTTGTTCCTATCGATGATCTGTTGCAGTGTATTTACGGAACCAGCAGAATGATACCCGTCCGAAGGTGTATTAACTACATAATCCAGCAGCTTCTCCACCGTAGATGTCGCCACATGCATACGTGTATCGGAAGATGCATAATAAATAAATACCGTTCCATCCTCGTCAGCGATCCACCCATTGGAAAAGACCACATTGGATACATCACCAACCCTCTCCTCCCCCTTGGGGGCGATAAAGTATCCAGCCGGCCGGTAAATGACCTTACTGATATCATGGAGGTCCGTCATAAACAGATACAGCGTATAACGAAGGCCCGCCGCCGTATGCCGGACACCATGCGCCAGGTGCAGCCAGCCAATGCGGGTCTTGATGGGAGCCGGCCCCAATCCATTCTTTGCCTCGTTGATCGTATGGTACATCCGGGGGTCGATGATCGCCTCCTCCCTCACCACCGCCAGCGTGATGGAGTCGGATAGCCCCAGCCCAATCCCTCCGCCGCTGCCCGTGTCGATAAACCCATCCTGCGGCCTGGTATAAAAAGCATATTTCCCGCTCACCAGCTCCGGATGCAGGACCACATTGCGCTGCTGGGGAGAAGGCGTCTGCAGGTCAGCCAGCCTTTCCCAATTAATAAGATCCTTTGTACGGGCGATACCACACTGCGCGATGGCGGCCGCCTGGTCGGAGGATGGCGCGGAAGGATCTTTTCTCTCCGTACAAAACAATCCGTAGATATATCCGTCCTCGTGACGGGTCAGACGTATGTCATAAATATTTACTTCTTCATGTCCATTACCCGGCATATGCACCGGTGAATCCCAGAATTGGAACTGATCCACTCCATTGGGGCTTTCAGCTATCGCAAAGAACGATTTTCTATCGGCACCCTCGACACGGGCCATCAGCACATAACCATCTTTCCATTTGATGGCCCCGGCATTGAAGACCCCGTTGATGCCAAACCGCTCCATTAAAAATGGATTGGTCTTCTCGTTGAGATCGTAACGCCAGAACAGAGGAGTATGGGCTGCCGTCAGCACAGGGTTCCTCCACCGATCGTATACGCCATTACCTGCTTCACCGATCTCATTGGGCCGACTCAGCAGGGCCGCATGTTTCTCGTTGAGATCCGCCAGTCTTTTCTTAAAAGCATTCTTCATTTTGTCAGTTTTTATATGTGAGGTCTTCCACCGGCTCGATCAAAGCCGACTCACCTCTGGTCCGTTCTGTGGTCTCGTTCAGCCGGTCCCACCAGGTCTTTTTAAGGATCAAACAAATAATAGCTAGTATGGCCACCGTGATAAACAAAGGGCCCTTTAGCCATAACACGATATACATAGGCAGGATAGTCAGACATAGCTGTCCTATCATGCCCAAAGAGATATTGAAAATGTCGGTACGGAAATTTCTGTTCCCTGCAAAATCCGGGTCTTCTCTCACCGCCCTGTCATGTATCGGCTTCCAGAAACCCCAGGGTCTCACGGTCCTGTAGAACGACAGCAGCACGGCTTCCTCCGTAGGAGGCGCCAGGTAGCTCCCCAGGATAGAGCCGGCCAGGGACAGCGCAAAAAGGATGGGCCAGTAATAAAGGTCCAATCCATGCAGCCATCCCCGGGACTTCAATACAGCCAGCGCTATCGCAGGTATGATACCCGCCAGCATCCCCCAATAAAAACCACTGGCGTTGAATCTCCACCAATGCCACTTCAACATATTGGCGGCCACATAACCCCCATACAGCCCCGAAACGATCCATTGCAGCACGGTATTGACATCCTTTACAAACATTCCCAGGATCACTCCCGTAACAACCACCAGCAGCCCCGCCACATAGTTCATAGAGATCGTCTTACGGGTAGAGGCGTGGGGATTGATATATTTCAGATAAACATCGTTGACCAGATAGGCCTGTGCCGCATTGAGGGTGCCCGAGAACGTACCCATAAAGGCGCCCAATAACCCTGTCAACACCAACCCCATTATACCCACAGGCAAAAAGGCATTGATGGTGGCAGGTAATATTTTCTCAAAGTCCGTTCCTCCCCTGGTCTGCAGATCACCGCTGATCTGGTTGTAAAACAACAATGCCAGCACGGTGAGCCCGATGATCATAGAATAGCGTATGGGCAGCAGAATGATGGATACAAAACCACTCATCTTGCTTGCCTCCTGCGGACTCCGGGTACTGAGCACTTTCTGCATATCGTAATTGGGCGCAGGGCCGGCCAGACTGGCAAAGACACCCTTGAACAACATCATCATAAAAAAGATGCTGAACAGCGAAAAACCATCGCTGTCTATTTTTTTATTCGCATCCGGCAGGATATTACGCCAGTCGAGATCGAGCCTTACTCCAAAAAAGGGGTTGAGCCATCCCTGCGGGACATTCAAATGCTGTCCCCTCAGACGTATCATGGCAATGACGGCAATGCTGATACACGCAATGGTCATGACCACGTATTTGATCACATCCCCCAGCACGATGCTGTGCATGCCGCCCAGGATGGAATAGAACATGGCAAAGAGCGTGAAGATGATCCCGTAGAAGTGCGGCACATACTCCGGTGCTACATGAAAAGGAACATAAGGACTTACGATGTTCCAGGGTATGAATATCTGGACGAACTTGCCAAGGCCGACAAACCCATAGGCCATAAAACCCAAACAACTCAGCAACGCGAACGCAACGACGATATTATGGGAAGAGCGTACGCCCCTCCCCGTGACACCAAATCTTGTAGTCAGCCATTCCGCACCCGTCGTGGCGTTGGACCTTCTCAGCCAGCGCGACAGATACATCATCATGAACACCTGGTTGAACACAGGCCAGAGCCAGGGTATCCAGATGCTCTTCATCCCATATACAAAGCACAAGCTTACCATCCACATGGTCCCCGAAATATCGAACATGTCGGACGCGTCACTCAACCCCAGCATGTACCAGGGGAGGGACTTTCCACCCAGCAAATAATTCTCCTTATTCTGCCTGGCCTTTTTCCGTAAACCCCAGCCTATGACCACCATAGTTAGGAGATAGGCCGCGATGATGACGAGATCCGGTAATTGTAACTTCATGAAGTGAAGGTCCTACATTACATCAAATATATAGCCCCTGCTTACCATTACACTAATGATATTTTATCTCAGATTGGTCATATCTGGACCCCGGGGCCTCCCCTTCGTCCATAGGACCGTGTTATCTGTATGATTATTAATGTCATTTAAAAAAGACATCTCTTGTCATCTACTTTATACTATTTTATCTCATCTTTGTGATAATCTGACGGCTTTTTCTCAACCTTAACGACCTGCCAATATGAGCACAAATATTATCCGGGAAATCACGCCTCTGACCCAGAATGACTGCTTCACCATTTTCTCCCGTGTAAAAAAGGAGTTCTCTTTCCCCCTGCACTATCATGAAGAGCTCGAACTGAACCTCATCATGAACGCCAAAGGTGCACGACGCATCGTCGGCGATCACATCGATACCATCGATGACATGGAACTGGTGCTGGTAGGCCCCAACCTGTATCACGCCTGGTTTACACACCAATGCCATAGCGAAGAGATAAAGGAAGTCACCATTCAGTGGCACAAGGACCTTTTCGAAGACAAGCTGCTCCGGCGGAATCAGCTAAGCTTTATCCGCAACATGCTGGAACGCTCGCAGAAAGGTATCCTCTTCTCACGGGATACAATAACCGCACTGGCGCCCCGTATTGTGTCCCTCAATCAAAAGAATGGCTTCGACTCCGTACTGGAGTTGATGTCCATCCTGCACGACCTCTCCATCTCACGCAATATGCGCACCCTGTCGGACGCCTCTTTCACCAACGAACACTTCACCTACAACAGCCGCCGCATCGAAAAGGCATCCGAATACATGAACAACAACTATGACAAGCCCATATCCCTCGGCGAGGTGGCCAGGGTGGTCAATATGACGGAAGTATCCTTTAGCAGGTTCATAAAAAAGAGGACGGGAAATACCTTTATCGACAGCCTTAACGAGATCAGACTGGGACACGCATCCAGAATGCTGATCGACACTACCCATTCCATCGCCGAAATTTCCTACAACTGCGGCTTCAATAATATTTCAAACTTCAACAGGATCTTCAAAAAGAAAAAGACCTGCACGCCCAAGGAGTTCCGGGAGAACTTCAACTCGGGGACGAGAGTGTTCATATAACACCTGCAAATCACAATATCGGTCGGCTGGTTAGTCTACAGTAGCATGCGCTTCAGATCTGACAATATCCATATCCGGTCTGGATTCGTCGGTGAGCTTTACCTTACCCCGATCCTTGCGGACTATGCGATGGAAAAGTGAGATCTCCCTGTCGAAGAGGAATCTAAAGAACAGCCTTGTCCACGACTTGTGCGACGCCAAGCTGTCATAGTACCCGGGGGCCGTCTTTTTGATACGCGGCAGCTTGTTCCAGGGTATAGAGGGGAAATCATGGTGTTCGTTGTGATAACCCACGTTGAAGGCGACGACATTGAGCACGCCATAGTAACTAAAGGTCTCCTGCTCTTCGTCATGGGTGAGATAATGCTCCTGTATCCACCGGGCGCCCAGGGGATGCAGACCTACGGAGAAGAAAAAGCTGGCCAGGAGGTAGACGATCGCCTTGGGGCCGAAACCGTACCATATACCCGCCGTAAATGCTATTTCCGCCAGCCAGTTCAACGCTACCCATTTATCAAAGGGCTTGATCTCGCGCAGACGCGAGATGCGGAACACCTGGAAAAGAGGATAGAACAGCAGCCAGATCACTTTCCCGATAAAGTAATTATTGATGAGCTTGGCCTCCCAGCGATTGGGCAGGTCGGCATCCAGCTCGTGTACTCCCTGGAAAGAATGGTGCTTGATATGATAACGCTCAAAACTTACGCTGCTGGGGAATATCTGGGGCAGATTGGACAGGATGCCCGCCAGGCGATTGGCAGCCCTGCTCTTGAACAAAAGGTGATGCGCACACTCATGTATCATGACAAATAAGGAGTGATCCGCAAAAGCACCCAGCAAATAGGCGGCGCCAAACACGATCCACCAGGATTGGGCGCTTACCAGCCAGGACAGGGTTACCTGGAAGCCTACGAGACCTATGATAGCGAAAATGGTGTATTTATTCTTCCCGATGAGGTTCCGGACCTCAGGATGTTCTTTGAGGATCTGCCTTGTGCGGAGGCGATGTGGTTCCTGCTTGCTGGAATGGACAAAATCAGTTTTCCTTAACATGTGTCAATTATGTGAGTGGGTCAAGATAAGCCAATTTATTCAATTGTAACCATTAAACTTACAAGTCTTTAGGAGGGCTTGCAAGGCCCGGCTTTTTATATTATCTTGGCATTCAAAGTCAATATCCCATGAAGCTTATGATTACGCCCCTGGTGGCCATTTTAATCCTATCCGCGACCTCCCCGGCCGCTTTTTGCCAGGATAGTACTAAAATTAAGGAAAGTGCCCTCATTTTTGCCGACAGCCTGATCAAGACGGATGTATACAAGAACTGGTCCGCCTACGCCGACCTGGCTCCAGCCAGCGTGCTTAAATATTACGGCGGCAAGGACGGGTTTGTCGACCACGCCCAGAAGGTCCATCCCCGTACTGTCAGCTCCTTCCTCGAGGATTTCCCCGAAAGAAAGATCCTGGCCCTGATAGCAAGAGAGAGCGAATGGCAATGTGTCATCCGGGTGTCCAGGTATATCTTCCGGGAAGACAATAAAAAATATCATTTAGTCACCTACTACCTCGGTCAGACCAGGGACGATGGAGAGACCTGGCACATGTTCGACGTCAGCTACAACAGTGTCGCCAATGTCATCTACCTGATGCCCGATGTGATAGGAGAACTGCCGATCCCGCAGCCTTATATCATGGCCGACGAGGACGAAGTGGCCAAGGCCAAACAGGAGGCCGCGGAGTCCGCCCCCACCAAAAAAGGCGCCACGAAAAAGAAATAACTCCCGTCGGAATGGCCGAGACCAACCTCAGCCGGGCCGCTACAACATTTAACTAATGCCCACTAAGGGTATTACCATGGTTTCGATAAAGTTTGACACTAAAGAGTAAACTCTTACGAAATGAAATTACTATCCGCCATTAACCTGTCTTAGCTTTGTGTCTTCATAGGATAAGGTTTAATGGTTAAAACACTTTGATTAGTACAACCCTGGGTAGTCCTACCCGGGGTTACTTTTTTCCGGGCCCGCCAACTCCCGCCGATTTATCGCCCCTTCAGCAACCCCGTATCCGCCATCCAATCCGCCATCCGCTGCGGCCAGGTCTTCACCGCCTGCAAATTGCTCCGGTTGCCCATATTGAATCCATGATTTCCTCCCGAAAGGATATGCGCCTCTACGGGAACTTTTGCCTCCCTGTATTTTTCCAGCAGCCGCACCACCGGTACGGCACAGCATGGATCGTCATTCGCCGCCAGCAAAAAAGCCGGTGGCGCATCCGTGGGCACGGTCTGCGGTACACCTAACGGACCGGGATAAACCAACATCTGAAAATCAGGCTTCCCATTCAGCCGGTCGACGGGGTCGGACGCCTGCGGATCTCCCTTACCAGGATCATACGCGATAAGCTCCACCACCTCTCCACCCGCGGAAAAACCCAGCATCCCAACCCTGCCCGTATCGATCCCCCACTCACGGGCCCTGCTGCGGACCAGCCGCATGGCGCGGTACGCATCCATCCGTATGTCCTTTTCAAACGTATAGGAAGAATCCTCCCTAAACAGCCGGTACTTCAGGATGATAGCCGCCACGCCGATCTTATTCAGAAACAGGGCCGGGTCACGCCCCTCCGCATTATAGACCAGCAGCCGGTGCCCGCCGCCGGGACAGATGACGACCGCAGCCCCCGTAGCCCTATCCTTCGGCGGGAGATAGACCTGTATGGAAGGATTATGGATATTCTTTACCCAATAATCCTTTGCCTGTTCCGGAATATTTCGCCTGCTCTCGAACCCCGGAGCGCCATTGGGCCAAAGGGGGAAGACACCGATACTGTCCTGAGCCGCCAGCGACAGCGATAGGATCACAGCCACCAGGGCCGCACAAAATTTCGAATACATATTACGTTGAGTTTACACTTCCCACAAGTTATAGCTTATTTAGGCGGGCTGGCTCGCTCTCAAAAAAATTAGCGGAACCTCTTATAATACTTCCTCCAGTACGATGCGATAAAACCCCATTTGCCATCCTTATATGCATGAATGTAGAAAAGATCACTGCCCCGGATTAGATCTGGCAGTCGTGTCGACCATCATAGCATAATCTTCTTTTTGGCCATACGACAACACAGGAAATAGCAAAAAGACAAGGACGGAATACCAAAGGCGGGGCATAGGAGAAGAAAATTGTACTTGAAAGATACAAAAATTGCAACAATGTATCAGTTCAATCTCCCGAAACCCTTACTGGGCCTACTTTACAGCGTTCATAATGCAACGCCGTAACAATAAAGAACCCCTGCAAAAGACAAAATTACCACTGGTAAAGCCCGGCAACCACTCATAAGTCCAAAAATACCGCTCAGACCCGATATTTCGCGCTCAGCCACCTATTTTGCCGTTCATCACAGGTACTTAACCGGCGTTCCGAAAAAATAGCCGATGCTCCCGGTTGTACTACCAGGGGTGACCAAACCCGCTATATCTTTACTCCATCAAAACAAAATGGAGCTAGTCTCCCACGCAAGATGAAACTACATACAGCTGGTCGCAACGATAACTTACATCGCGCCAGACTCCCGGAAGCAGCTTCTATAAGCTGACGATCTCCCAACCAGAAAAGATCCATAAAAGAACGTACAACTCTTAATTAACTGACAAATGAAAAAGCTTTCAGGCATATTAGCCTTATTGCTCTCTATCGCCATCTTCCTTATCCTGCGCCATCTGAATAGCCAGTCCAAGGCGCCTGCCAGGAAGTGCAATGTTTCCGCCATCGTGCGCGAAAACATTCTTCTCTCGTCCATGCTGATGCAGTAGCAGCATCGCCGGACGCCACGGGTCCCCGTGGTTGACAAGATAATTCAAGCGACATAGCTAACGGTGCCCAGCCACCGTAAGTAGCAGGTACCTGAAAAACGCATGCCGTTTTCCGGACAGGCGAAGCTATGCCCCAACGATAAAGAGTTTCATTAACCATTAAAAAACAACAACTATGGCAGGTCTAGGCAAAAAGATACTGTCGGCATTTGTGGAGGTAACCCCTCCCGACGCCCAGCCGGCAGCATCCGACAAAAACAAAAAGGGCGAAGGGCCCACCACCGGCGTACAGGCGGATCCCGCAAGGTCCTCTGGCAGCTACCCCCAGGGCCCACAGCAGTCGTCTCCCTCCGGACCCGGGTCTCCCGCAACGGATAGCCGAATGCTGGAATATTTCGACAAGCTCTTCAGCGACGCAAATATCCCCGGCCCCGACTACTTCGAATTTTCGAAGATGGTGACAGCCCTAAAAGCCGTCCCGGATGAATTCACGAGGTATACCGCCGCCTTCGCGGGATTGCAGGCGCAGGGACTGACAAAAGAAAAGCTCTTGTCCACCGCCGCGGAATACCTGAAAGTGCTGGACACCGACGCCGATCACTTCCATTCCACCGTAGAAGCCGCCCTGCAGGAAAAAGTGCAGAATAAAAAGGCCCAGGCGGAAGAAAAAGCCACGCGCATCCAGGCGATCTCAAAAGAGATAAACGATCTCCAGAGCCAGATCGCCGCACTACAGGCAGAGATCAGGGACAGCGAGCAAAAGATCACGGGCAGGTCCGGCGACTATACCACCGAGAGCGCGGCCCGCAAACAGCAGATCGCTGTCGACATAGAGAAGATAAAACAATATATACGTCAACAGTAAAAATGAAATGATATGAATAAGCTCATCGAAAAAACAAAAACTCCCGGATGGTGGAGCGAACCCAAGAACATCGCCACCGCCATCATTGGCCTGTCCCTCTTTGCAGGACTCGCCTACGGCTTCCTCACCTATGTCCTGCCCTGGCTGGTCACGGTGACATGGAGCCTCGTCAACCTCGTCATCGGTGGTGTGGTACTGGGTTTCCTGCTCATGATCGTCAGCAGCAAAAAGTTCTGGAGAGCGTTGAAATACTTCTCCTCCTTTATTGCCAACTATAGCATCGGGCTGGCCATCGAGCTGAACCCCTTCAATATCCTGCAGGCAAAGATCGACCAGGGTTACAAAGACAGAGAAACACTCTTCCGTCAATCCGGTCGTCTGAAAGGCAAGCAGAGTGAGCTCATGGAAAAGCTCGACGCCAAAGACAAAGAGCTCCAGCTGAATATCCAGAAGGTAAAGATCCTTCAGGCCGAGAACAAAAACTCGAGGCAGATCGATCTGTACGCAAACAACGTCATCCGTTGCCGTGAGTACATCGACAATGTCACACCCATCGTGGGCGACCTGAACAAGCTGGTGAGCTTTGCCGACGCAGCCTATGAAGAGAGCGGCATCATGCTGGAAGACGCTAAGCTGGACCTCGAAGCAAAGAAGGACCTGTATTATTCCGTCACCACCGGTCTGTCCGCTGTTACCAGCGCTATGAAGGCCTTCAAGGGTGACGACCAGTTGAACCAGGATGCAGAGAGGGCATTGGCCATCTTAAAGGTCAACATCGGGGAAAAAATAGGACATATCAAGTCCGCCATCGATGTCACCTCCCGCTTCATGGACGACAAGGTCCTGGAAGATAAGGCCAAGTCGGCCCAGGCCATCGAGCTCATCAACAAGTTCGACCTGGGATCAGACTTCCACTATACAAAAGACGCCCTGAAGACAGGCGAAGAGAGGGGTAGACTGAAAGACGTCAAAACCCCCGACCGCTACAAGGGCTTGTTGGACTAATACCTATGGGATCCGCCCGCTGGCCGTCGCCAGAAGGGCTCATCAACCAAAAATTTTTTAAACCCATCAAAACAAAAACATATGTCAGTCAAGATCAAACCTGCCGGAAAATTACTCATCATCGCCGCTGTCGTTGCAGCCGGTATACTAGGTGTAAAATGGTATCAGGCTCGCCCCAAAGAGGCCGGCAAGGCCGTCGAAGTCGGTAAAGTAGTATTACCCGATGCACCCGAAGCATCGCTTAAGGACAACGCCGTCCTCCTGCCCCTTCCTTCCAGTGCCGACGCTGTCAATGGCGGTACCCGCATCACCTGGGAACGCATGGCCTGGAACGCACAGTTCTCCGGTATGTATGCCAACGGTGGCGTACGCACCAGCAAAGGCTCCTTGTTCGACAAGGCGCACCTCGACATCTCTTATACAAGACAGGACGACTGTAATAAGCAGATGGCCGACCTGGTGAAATTCGCCGGTGAATACAAGAACAACCCCAACGAGCCGGCCGTCCTGATCACCTTCATGGGTGACGGTATGCCCGCCTTCATGAGCTCGCTGGCCAAAGAGCTGGAGCCCTTAGGCCCCGAATATCAGCCTATCATCCTCCCCATCGCCCACGGCAAGTCGTACGGTGAGGACCAGATAATGGGACCCGAATCCTGGAAGCAGGACCCTCACAATGCAGTCGGTAAATGCGTTGCCGGTGTGCTGAGGGACGGCGACGTCAACATCCTGCTCAAATGGGCCGGTGACAATGGTCTTAAGGTCAACCCCGACGAGACCACGTATGATGGCACAGCCATCAACCTCATCGCTGCCAGCGACTTCCTGGATGCTCCCAACAAGTATATCACAGGGTATACGGAGAAAAGGAAGCTCGTGACCAACGGAAAAACCACCGGTGTCGATACAGTGGTAGGCGTGGATGCCGTCGCCACCTGGACACCCGGTGACGTGAATGTCGCCACCAAAAAGGGCGGCCTGGTTACCATCGCCAACACGAGGCAATACGCTTCGCAGATGCCCAACCAGACCATCGCGATAAAGAAGTGGGCCTACGATCACCGTACCGACATCGAAAACATGATCATCGCCCTTGCCCAGGCCGGCGACCAGGTACGTTCCTTCAACGAGGCGAAACAATTCGCCGCCGAGGTCAGCGCTAAGCTGTACCAGGAGAAGGACGCCGCCTACTGGCTGAAATACTACAATGGTGTCACGGAAAAGGATATCCGCGGTCTCACGGTGAACCTGGGTGGCTCTACCGTATTCAACCTGTCCGACATGGCCAATACCTACGGGTTAGGCAGTGACAAGGTCGACCGCTACAAAGCCGTCTACAACACCTTCGGCAATCTGATGGTGAAAATGTACCCGTCCATCATGCCCAGCTTTTTGCCCTATGAAAAGGCCGTGGACAAATCCTTCCTTCTCAGCGTGATCTCGAATCACCCCGAGCTGCTGGAAGGAAAGGCCATCGAGACAAAGTATGCCGATCAGATCACGCAGGCCGTGTCTTCCCGCTCGTACCACATCGAGTTCGAGACCGGTTCCGCCGTCATCCGGAGCTCTTCCTATAAGACGCTCGACGACATCTTCGAGTCGGCCGTAGTTGCCGAAGGCCTGAAAGTAGGTGTCTATGGCTATACGGACAACAAGGGTCTTGACCAGGTCAACATCCCCTTGTCCGAAAAGAGGGCCGCTGCTGTAAAGGACTTCCTCATCCGCAAAGGCCTCAAAGAAGGTCAGATCGAGTCCAAAGGTTTTGGTTCCGCCAAACCCGTGGCCGACAACAGCACGGAAGAAGGCCGCAGCCGCAACAGACGCGTAGAGATAGTGCTGGGAAATTAATTGTTCACCGGGGACAGCGTCAGCTGTCCCCTTAAACTCTCTAACCATGTTTAGACCTTTTGAAAAGATCAGTCGCACCACCGTCCTGACACTGGTGACCCTGCAGGTGATCGTCTTCCTTTCCCTATGGCAGTCATTGCCGGCCGGGCTTATCCCCTCCCCGTTGAAGATCGGTGAGGGATTGGGAAGTCTGCTCACCACCAGCCTCTTATGGGACAATGTGCTGGTAAGCCTGGTATTGACATTAAAAGCCCTGTTCTTCTCCGTGCTGATCACACTGGTATTTTCTTATCTGTCGGTGGTGCCTTTCTTCAGACCCATCGCACACTTCATCGTAAAATGCCGGTATCTCACACTGACGGGTCTGATCTTCATCTTTACCCTGCTGACAAGGGACGGCAGCCAGCTAAAGCTTTCATTGCTGGTATTTGGTATCGTGCCTTTCTTTACCACGTCCTTTATGTCCGTGATCATGCAGACCAATACCCAGGAATTCGAGCTCTGTCAGACATTGGGCTACAGCCGGTGGCAATGCCTCTATGAAGTTATCATCGTCGGCAAGGCGGACCAGGTCTTCGACATCGTCAGACAGAACTTCGCCATCGCCTGGATGATGATCACCATGGTGGAAGGACTCAGCATGAGCGAAGGCGGCATCGGCACCTTACTGATCAAGTACAATAAATACAACGACCTGGTACATGTCATCGCACTGCAGACAGTGATCTTTGGCCTGGGTCTTTTCTTTGACTACTTACTGGGAGTACTGCGCAACTGGTTCTTCCCGTATACAAAATTGTAAACATGACTATCTATTCCAGAGGGGAAACCCTTTTGCAGGTAAAGGACCTTTCCCTTTATTACGACAACAAATGCATCCTCTGTGATATCAACTTCAGCATCGACGATATCATCCGCCCGGGTATCCAACAGGGACAGGTGGTATCCGTCATCGGCCGCAGCGGCATCGGCAAGACACAGCTGTTCCGTACCCTGTCGGGTCTTCAAAAGCCCGATAAAGGACAGATCCTTGTGCGGGCATCCTATGACACCCCGCCGTTCAAAGCCCCGTCAATTCGAACAGGCCTTCCCTGGACGATGAGGCCCGTACACGCAGGTGACATGGGTGTCATCTTCCAGAACTATTACCAGTTCGGATGGCGCACCGTAGAGGAATCTCTGCGCCTGGCAGCCCATAGGAACAAGGCGTTAAAAGGCTCGGAAAATGATGCCATCAAAGAATATGCTGCCCAGTTCGATCTGTCCGATGTATTGAAAAGATACCCGAAACAGCTGTCCGGCGGTCAGCAGCAAAGGGTCAGCATCATCCAGCAGCTGTTAAAAGGATCTGACTTTCTCCTGCTGGACGAACCCTTCTCCGGACTCGATGTCTGCGTGCTCGACAAGGTCGTAAACCTCCTGTTGAAAGTATCCCTTTCCCATGAGTTCAAGACCCTGATCATCGTGTCGCATGATATCCCGACGACAGTGGCTATATCCGACACCGTGTTCATCCTGGGCAAGAAGGAAGGACAAGAGGGCTCCAGCATCGTCCGGTCCATCGACCTGATGGAAAGAGGATTGGCATGGCAGTCGAATGTACAGGAACAAAAGGCATTCGCCGACACGATAAAAGAAATAAAGGATTGTTTATAGGCTTCCGGGCCGCATTGTCTGGCCAATGAGCGGTCTACGTTTTCAACAATGCCCGAATACCCGCGGAAGCTATCTGCATGCCGATGCAAAAGACGAGGAAGGCGCTCAGCTTATTGACGATCTGCTCGCCCCTCGGCCCAAGCCTCCGGATCAGCCGGGGCGTATTGACATAACAGATATAGATCAGGATACATATGAGCACGATGGCAATAAAGAGGGCGACCAGCTTGACAAGATGCTTGCTGATATCGGTATCCTCCCCATGCGCGCTAAGGGTCAGCAGTACGGAGATAGTACCCGCGCCCGTAGTCATGGGGAAGGCGATAGGGTAGAAGAGGAGATTCTCTATCTCCCCCGAAGGCCGGGCGGTCTCTTTATTGCCTTTTTGAATGCCATCCTCGGAGGTCAGCAGCTGCCAGCCCATACGGCAGATCATGATGCCCCCGCACAGCTGGACGATAGGTATAGAGATGCCAAAAAGGTGAAGGATATAAGAGCCCGCGATAATGGACACCGTACAAATGACCAGACAGTAAAAGGCTATTCTTTTAGTAGCAGCCCTCCGCTGCGCAAGATCGAGCCCTGACAGCAAAGGATCCACGATAAAGGCGGACCCTACCGGATTCACCGCCGGAAACAACGCCAGGAAGCCTACGAAGACCAATTGCAGAAATGGGAAATCCAGTTGCATGCGGCAATATCGTCATTATTTAGGTATTTTGCGTCTACTAATCATGCACATGCGCACTCATTACCTGCTCATTTCCTGTTTCATATTCCTCCTGTCCTGCGGAGGAGGCTCAAATAATAGGCAGCCGCACGTACAGATAAAGACCGCCGCAGGCGACATCGAGCTGGAACTATACCCCGAACAGGCGCCAAAGACCGTCGCCGCCTTTCTATCCTATGTCGACAGCGGATTCTATCGCAATAGTTCTTTCTATCGTGTGCTCAACGATGATAATCAATCCTCTGAGGCAGACAGATCAAACCTGATCCAGGGTGGTATATGGCGTACCGATCAGAAGAAGGCATCCTCTCTCCCGGGCGTCCCCCACGAGAGCACCCAGCTGACACATATCCTTCACAAGGACGGGGTCATTTCCCTGGCCCGCACGGCCCCCGGTACGGCCACGACGGAATTCTTTATCTGCATAGGCCCCCAGCCGGGATTCGATTTCGGTGGAGACAATAACCCCGACAAACAAGGTTATGCCGCTTTTGGGAAGGTGGTAAAAGGGCTGGACATCGTCCGGAATATTTATGCCAGACCCGAGAACAATCAATCCTTCGATCCACCCGTTCCTATATACGATATCATAAGAAAATGAAATACCCCTTAGCCCTTTATCTCCTCTTCATCGCCATCCTCAGCCATGGTCAAACCATACCTTCAACGATCCGGACGGCAAAGACCGCCGCCTATGTCAATATCCCCACGACAAAAGTATTTCTTATAGCTCCGGAGGGATTCATCCCGTCCCAGGAGCTGCCCTCCATCGAAAAGGGGCAGGACGGCATGATCCAGGCCGCGAACTTTCTGGACGCGAGCTTTTCCTCCGACAGCGCCCATTTCAACAGAAAGGACCTCGAAGCCCAGGGCTTCCGGATGCTGGACTATAAAGAGTTTACCATAAACGGCTACTCCGCCAGACTGGCCCTCCTGCAGGGGCGGGATGGAACAAGCACTTACCGGATGCTCTTTGGAGATACCTCCTTTTCAGTCCTGCTCATGGGGACATTCGTCCAGACAGACAACAAGACAGGCAGCGAGATACTAAAGTCCATGCTCACCGTTTATTACGACAAGTCTTTTAAACCGGCCCTTTTTGAACAAACGCTTTTTACCCTGGACGATACCCATACCCGTTTGAAATTCGCCAAATACAGCGGCGGTGGATATATTTATTCTTTCAATGGCCATACGGAAGGCTCCGATGACAACCCCATATTAATAGTCAATGTAATGCCCGCGGACGCCACCATGCCCGAACTCATGGCCGACATCCTGCTCGGCAAGCTCAGGGAGGCCGGGCTAAACATCGTTTCCAGTGAGAACCCCGTCACAGAAAAGGTAAATGGTCTTCCTTCTTTCCACCGGGAAGTCTATGTCATGATGAATGAAAAAAAGATCCTGATGTACTTACAGGTGGTCATCATCGACCATACCGCCATCGTCTTGCAGGGGCAGACCAGCTCCAACTTCTCCACCTATCTGCAGGATTTCCGGGCGCTAATCAGTACTATTCGGAAAAAATAAAAAATTTTTCACCTGTTGGCGCCGGCCCCTGTCAACCTTTTTTAAGAAGCACTTTCTGATCCGCGAAGTCCGTAGCCGCATCGATAATAGCCAGCATCTGTGGCCAGTTGGCAGCGGGCTCCTGATCATGCTTGTATTGACGACGGAAATGTACGACCAGCTGGTTGCCCTGCACCTTTGCGCTGGTGACAACGGAGCCGCATCCATTTTCCAACGTCTTATTCAGCTTGTCCATACCCTGGACTGTATACCCATCGGGTATAAGGAAACTCACAGTACAATCCAGGGTCCGCGCATAGGACATATAGATATCCACATTGCGGGCCCGCTGGGACGGCTTCAGCTTCAACGGAGAATTGACCACCTTGCCGATATTGAGTATGAAATTATTTCCAGCACGCTGCATCAGACCATCCACCGTAAACTCCGTCGAATACACCAGGTCGGGGGCCGCACTGCGCAGACCCGGGTTATCCACCTTCCAGGCCAGCACGTCCTTGGGATCCTTCTCGAACTCGGAGGATATCTCGTCCTTGAACCGGTCCTTAAGGGACTCCCTGGCTTTCTTCAGGGCTGTAGCATAATCCTCGGAAACATTCTTGCTTCTCCGGGCCTTTTTCAGGTCGTCCATAATGGACTTCTCCACATGCAGCGCGTTTCTTTCGGACTCGTAACAATCTTCGAAATTGAGAAGACGCAGCTGCTCGCCCTCTTTCAATTTCCCTTTGAGGACAGTATGTCTTTTTACATGCAGCACCTGCATGTCGGCGCCATTCAGGTTCACCTGGAGATTCTCCTGCTGTTGGTTATCTTCAGCCGAGCTCAGCGGCATCTTTACATTCAATCCTACCACCTCGCCATGATTGAACCCCTTGGGATGGACTTCCGGACAAGGCTGTCCCTCGATGGAGGCGGGAATATACCCTGGACAGGAGAACATATTCAGATTGGAGACATAGAACGGTTTATCCACGTCCACCCGCAGGGCCAATGACATGTCGCCGACTCCCATAATATGCTGGATATCCGGCCCATGCTTATAAGGCGACGCCACGAATGTCGACTTGACGCCAAAATGTTTCAAGACGGCCTGCAGGGTCACCAGGTAGTAATAATCATTTATATCCATGCTGTTGCGATCCTCTCCTACCTCCAACGCATCATCCAGCTTGTTGTAATATCGGAGGAAACGATATACATAGATCGCCAGCCTGGCCACACTGTCGTCCGGCAGCTTCCGATAATCACGGTCGGCGCCACGCATCATGTCGACCACCTGCTGCCTGATTGCCGCAAATTGGGCCGGAGCATCGACAACGCCCATGTAATAAGTCATTATATTAAAGACATCCCCGAGCGGGACATCCTTCACCGGCTTGGAACCGCCGCCCATAACATTCAGCCGGAAGGCAGGCAGCTCACGGATCGAGGACATCCAAAACCCCGTTGGCGCAGAAGGGATATCCTTCATCCCGATGTCGAGAATGACATCCTTATCGTCATTCGTCGATTGCTTCGCGTCAGGTGCCTTATTCATCGAACTGTATTGTACCGTGTATTTACTCCCTATCTCGCAGTGCAGCGAAAAATCCACGATAGGATGGTCATCCCCAAAATAAAAGATAAGTCTTTCCGGCTCCTTGTAATCCTTTGAATATTCTTCGGTCCTTACATAATAATCCAGCATATCGCCCACCTGGAGATCGCTGATCGCCAGCTTGCTTTGCCTGCTTGTCTTTGTATCGTTCAGTGTAACCGTTTCATCCGTATTCACCTCCTTTATGGAGCCATCCTGCTTGATGATCCGCGCTCCCACAAAGGTGGTTGTAGTGCCAGACATCCAGCCATTCAATTTTTTGAACTGGTGATAGCTCAGCTGGGAAAATTCTTCCAGGGAAGCCTTGTCATTGATCTTTACCATTTCCCTCACCGTACTATTGTAATAGAAACTCCGGTGACTGGCCAGGGCCCAGTCCATTCGCCTTTTTGAGTCGGCCTCTATCACTGCCTTCCTCGCCATGACCACACAGGACTCCCCGGCAAACTTCGCGGGTACGGTCTTATTGGCAAATGCCGCATCCTTCCAGCCCCATACCTCTGACCGGACGGCGGCGGCCCTCTCATTATATTTTGTCACATCTGCCTGGCCTGAGGCGGACATGCAGAAAATGCCCACGAGGGCGAAGAGTAAGCAAGTGCGTAAAGAACAATTCATGGCGGAGTATTGAAAGTGAATTTATTTACGGGTTAAGGTGATCTGCTGGAGATAGGATTTCTTCAATTGGGCGACATCCGTATTCCATTGTGCAAAGCCTGACCGGGGAATACGCACGTCCTTGATAAAAATGGCCTTCCGGTATTTCAGCGTAGCTCCCTCCAGCTTATAGGAAATGGAAAAACTATACCCTTTCCGCTGGACATCCAATCCTGTGGGGATATCCTGAACTTTATATCCGGCAGGCACAGTAATATTAGCCTCCGTGATCCAGTCCCCTTTACAGTCGAACAGATAATCCTTGTGCCGGATGGTCGTATCGATATCGGCCTCTCCAAACTCTTTCCGGAAGTCCGGGTCCAAATAAATATCGTTGTCGAATACCGTAGCCGCATTGTTGTAAACCAGCTTATACTGGAAAGAGAGGTCCGCATTGCGGTTGTCGAGTCCATCCTGCTTCACCCCGGAAATGACATAATTGGAATTGCCGCGGGAAAGGAATTCCATCAGGGATTCCTGTAACTTGTTCTTGTGGATGGCATTGGCCTGGAAGAGGATATCCTCCTTATTTTCTCCTTTCCACACATGGGACACCTGCCCTGACAATGTCGAACCACTCAGCTGCAGATCGTACTGGGTATGTACTTCATTTTGCTCGCAGCCGGTGACGGGGATACGCTGCAGCAGGTAGCTGTCCCCATTCTCGATCAATACCTGGCGTCCCTGTATGCGCTGCGCATATTGGCCAAACCCGATATAGGACTCCGTAGCATCCAAAAAATATAATTTGGTCTTATAGTTCAAAGCGCAGATCATATGGTTATCCACCGCCATGGACGGAGTGGAATAATCATAGGCGATATGGTCAGTACCGATCCAGCACAGACGGGCATCAAAACCCAGCGCCGTGAGAAGGTTCTTGGTGAGATTGGCCATCCCCTTACAATCGCCGTATTTCCTTCTCAGCACATCCTGCGCCGGCTCCGGCCGGAACCCCGCCATGCCATTCTCAAACGCGATATATCTGATGTTCTCTTGTACCCATTGATAAATAGCCTTCACCTTATCCAGATCGCCGGTGACCCCCTTGGTAATTTCCGTCGCCTTGGATTTCATCACACCGGCGTCATTATTCACCTGGCGTACCAGGGTCCGGTACCAGGCATACTGGTCCTTTAGCTCATTGAAATACTGTTGCCTGCCCGCTTTCGGCTCCGCATATTTGCTTAAAATAAACAGATGCGGGTATATATACGTAGGGCCGGGGCTATTCTGTTCTGTTTTGAAAGAGCCCAGGTTCGACATGGTATACGTGTAGATATCCACGCCTTTGCGCTCGTCATATTGATGGGCCTTGGTGATGGCATTCCCCGCGAAATTCATTTCCTTGATCTCAACGTGCATCCATTTGGGGACAACGACCTCCACCGTCTTTTGACGGACCATCTGCTCCTCTGTAAAATAGACAGTAGTAAAATATCTGGGGTCCAGGGTAGTCTTCTCAAGATCCACCTCATCCGTCGTACCCTTTTTTACAAAAGGCAGGGAGAAATAATAGACCCGCTCGTCCGAGTAAAAAATATCGCCGGAGGAATAATAGTCATCCTTTGGCTGGATGCTCTTGTCGCGGGACCCATTGACATATATCTTCACACCGTCGATCCGTGACTGGCCGTCATACATCTCCACCCAGGGGATCGATGCCCGTAATTCACTACAGTAATACTGGGTCTTTGACTCCTGGCGGACAACTACGGGATGATCCTTTTCGCCTTCTTCAAAAGAATAGCGCTCGGTCTTGCTGCTGATGACAATATTGCTGTCTTCACCGGAATAAACAGGGGCTGCCGACAGCGTGTTCGAAACAGCAAGGGAGAGTGTCAGCGTCAGGGTTGGGAGGGTGCGTCTCATAAGAAAATCAGGTATAATGTGTGAGGGCCTGCGGCCCATTCCGCTTATTTCTAACGACAGCCGGGCGATAATAGTGTGTTCTGGCCTATCTTTAACCCAAGTACGCGAGAGGCATGAACACCCGAATATTATTGATCGAAGACGAGCACTCCGTGGCCTCCCTGATACAAAAGGCCCTGACGGAAGAGGAATATGAGGTATCCGTAGCTATGGATGTGCATTCCGCATGGGATCATATCAGCCGATGGCAGTATGACCTTTTGCTCATAGACGTCATGCTCCCGGGGGGCAATGGCATGGATATTTGCCGTAAGGTCCGGCAACAGGGCATACAGACACCCATCCTCATGCTGACGGCCCTGGGGTCGGTGGACAATATCGTGATGGGGCTGGATTCCGGGGCGGATGACTACCTGACCAAACCCTTCAAAATAGCGGAGCTGCTGGCCCGGGTACGCTCCCTGCTGCGAAGGTCTCCTGTTACCGGCCAGCCCGCGTCATCGCAGGCCACCCACCCTATCGGCGGCCCCGCAGTTAGCCCCTCTGCCGGCCCACCCGCACAGGACAAAGCCAACGTCATCGTATTCTCCAACCTCACGCTGGACCTCGACGAAAAGATTGCCCGCCGGGATGGCAGGACCATCGACCTCACCGCCACCGAATACAGACTATTGGAATACCTGCTGCGGAATCCCCGCAAAGTGCTCTCCCGGATGGACATACTCGAAAAGGTCTGGGGAATTGACTTCAACATGAATACCAAGTCGGTGGATGTGTATATCAACTACTTGCGCAAGAAGCTGGAAACCGCCGGCGACGCGCGGCTTATTCAGACGGTGGTAGGCATGGGTTATATTTTAAAAGAAGAATGATCCATGAAGATACAGCTAAAGATCACCCTCCTTTTTACACTCCTCTGCCTTTCGGTAGTGCTGCTGCTCAGTACAGCCGTTTATTACTTCGCCAATGAAAGGGCGTTCCAGGACTTTTACACCCGGCTGGAATTGCGGGCCGTCATCGCATCCAAAATAAATTTCGACGTCAGCCAGGAGAGCCAGGAGGCCTTGGACCAACTGCGTAAACAGCATGTCCAGCGACTGCCTGAAGAAGAAGAATACATCATACGGACGGATACCCTCGACAGAATAAAGAACACCTCCCTGTACAAAACCGCCGGACCGGCATTCTTCGACGATGCCCGGAAGAATGGGAAAGCCATAGCCCGGCATAATTTTCAGTTCTTCACCAGCATCACCCATTCCACAGGACAGCAGCAATACCTGATCATCGTCACAGCCGTCAATAGCTACGCGCAGAACTTTCTGGCAAATCTCTCCGGGATACTGATCACCGCCAGCATCCTCTCGATCATCGTGCTGTTCAGTATCGGGCTTCTCTTCTCCCGGCAGGTACTGTCCCCCATCCGCAACATTGCGGACAGGGTAAATACCATCAGCATCACCTCCCTCCACGAGCGCCTGGATGTACGGAAGGGTAAGGACGAGCTGACCCTGTTGGCTGCCACCTTCAACGACATGCTTTCCCGGCTGGAAACAGCCTTTGAAACGCAGAATAACTTTGTCAGCAATGCGTCACATGAGCTGAATACACCCCTGACCGCCATCATCGGCGAGGCTGACCTGTCCCTGATCCGGCAGCGTACCCCCGAACAATACCAGGATACATTGAAAGTTATCATGCGTGAAGCCGAAAAACTAAAGGCGATTACCAGCGGATTGCTGGAACTGGCCCAGTCAAGTTTTCATGGCACGCTGGTGTATGACGAGGTCAATGTCGATGAGCTGGTGCACAACAGCATCCGGGTGGCTGCAAACGTATACCCGCGATGCCACATCAGCCTCGATCAAAGTCTCCGCCCACCGGCTCATAGGGAGCTGATCATCCGTGGAAATGCGCAGCTGTTCGAACTGGCCATCTCCAATGTATTGCTCAACGCCTGCAAATACTCGGGAGAAAAGCCCGTGACCTTAGCCGTTGGCGTCAGCAAATCCCAGATCATCTTTATCATTACGGACCAGGGCATCGGCATCCCCTCCGGCGAGATAAAACATATTTTCGATCCATTCTTCCGCGCCTCCAATGTCCGGAACACCCGGGGCTACGGCATCGGCCTGCCGCTGGCCCGCAACATCGTCCATCTCTATAAAGGCGTCATCGAGATACACTCCAAAGAGAACAGCGGCACCGAGGTCATCATTAAATTCCCGTTGTAACTCAAAGGCTCTTCGACGGGCTGGCTCAGGCGGCCCAGGGCTCCTGTTTATCAGGCCGTTAGCGTCTCTTACCAGATTCTTACCGGATTCTAACCACATTCCTGTCTCTCTCTTACCCCGTTTTTACTCCGAAGGTGCATTTTGCTGGAAAATCAATTATCATGAAATACAAAACACCTGCCAGATCCGTCTTATTACCCACGGACCTCAGCATCTCCTCACTGTATCCCATACACGAGATCTGTAAAAATGCAGACGGCCAGCGTTGTAATATCTATGTCGTTCATACTTTGAATACCCCTGCGGGTATCATGGACCTCCTCTTCCTCAAGGAAAGAAAGCCCTATAAAATGCTCTCCTCCTCTTTTCTGGAAGGGCTGGAAATGTTGAGAAAAAAATACGCTTCCACCATTCACCTGTTGTCATTCGAATTCCTGTACAGCAGTTCCCGGGCTTATCTCCGCAGCTATATGGATGCGCGCGCCATCGGGTCCATCTATATGCTGAAAGACTACCAGTACCTCCCCGGCCTGAAGCAATCCGTGGACTGTATCCCTCCCTTGCTCAAATGCAGAAGGCCCATCACCTATGTGGAGAGATCCTTCCATACAGAGGTCGGCACACTCACAACACTTTTGAAATACGCGGGAATTGGTCTTTCTACAAAAAATAGCCCAATCCCCGCAAACATCTAATGTCTGAGGCCTTCGTTGGACCTGCTTCGTCACGGTCCTCCCCGGTCGTAACCTTCGCCGGGGGCTCGGTTATGGACAAACCGCTTCCAGCGGTTTCTGGAAGAAAAAATGCTCGCATAACATGTTACTGAAAAAGAACATCCCCCTGAAATACATCGTCGGCAAGATCAGGACGGAACTGATCCTGGTAAGTATTTATTCCATCCTGGTAGTCGTCCTGTATAAGGTATTTCACTTTACACACCTGGCTATCCCCTTGTCCATTCCCATGATCATGGGCACAGTGATCTCGCTGCTGCTGGCCTTCCGGTCCAACCAGGCATATGACCGGTGGTGGGAGGCAAGGACCATCTGGGGATCCATCGTGAACGACAGCCGCTCGCTCGCCAGAGAGATCAACTGGTTTGTAAGGGATACGGAACAGGATGAACACGCGCACTTTTTCAAATCGCGTTTTATCAGACGGCAGATAGCCTGGTGCTATAGCCTGAGCCGAGGGCTGAGGGGACAGGACAGCCAGTATGGCATCGAGAAATTCATCGGCCGCAGCGATATGCAGCACATAAAGAACTTTAATAATTCGCCCATGGCGCTGCTGGACCTGCATGGACAAGACCTGCAAAAAGCCTATCAGAATGGGCTGATCAATTCATACCAGCAGGTGGAGATAGAAAGGACCCTATCGAAGTTGTGCGACGCCATGGGCAAGTGCGAGAGGATCAAGAACACCATATTCCCCGCGACCTATAGCCTGTACATCCATTTTTCGCTGCTGTTCTTCTTTCTGCTATTACCATTTGCCGTAGTGGATTTCTTTGGATTCATGAGCATACCCGTAGTAGTGGCGATTGCAGCCGTGTTTTTCCTGATAGAAAAAATGGCGATCCATCTCCAGGACCCATTCGAGAACAAGCCGACCGATACACCTATGACGGCCATCTGTTTTACGATTGAGCGGGATCTGAAGCAGATGATCAGCGATATCCCCCATCATCCGGAGGTCGTTGCACACAAAAAGAGGTTCTATATCCTATAGCCGCCCTGCCCCTGATGTTGGATCCTGTACGGCCCAGCCGTTGGCCGGCGCTAATGCTTGATCGTGTCCCTTGGACTGGGGGTAGGTATCTTTTCCGGCGGCGGCCCATCCGTCGCCTTTACGGAACCCAGGGTGCCGCTGGTGCTGACATTAGGGTC